>RRZU013102603.1_pt1 | contig 11404 bp, 11 predicted proteins | sample 2165561 | NCBI WGS metagenome assembly RRZU01 (sample SAMN10456909, study PRJNA506462) | wastewater metagenome | isolation source: wastewater sludge | place: USA: Moscow, Idaho | reverse complement strand
TCAAGACCAGCATTGTGGTCACGCACAAGAGCGGCCTGATGGTCGGCGCACGCACCTTTCTGCGACTTCCAGCGCGTACTGCACCAAGTCTTCAGCCAGCACAATAACTTCCGTTTTACTGGGAGCCTTGGTGTTGTCAAAAATCTGTTTGGCTTCGCGGGAATACTCCTGTAGAGCTTGAACGACAGTACGAAGCGTCTGTTTCTCAACAGCTTCGTGTTCATCGTCGGACAGGTAGCGATAGTCTTGGTGCATTGTCAGCCATGGTATCGCAAAAGCCTCTCGCATGTGATTGCGTTAACGGCCACTGACGCTTGTTGCCGCTGTAGCGTCAAACGTGGCAGATACCGTAAAATCCTGATAGTTCGCGGGTGTAGTTCAATGGTAGAACTTCTGCTTCCCAAGCAGATAGCGTGGGTTCGATTCCCATCACCCGCTCCACTGCATCATTCTGAGGACTTCCAGGGAAATCCAAGGAGCGTTGTAAGTCGTTGCCCCGCAACGATTTTTCAGCCTCCGGTCTTCCAAGGTCGTCCGCAGCGATCCGCTGACAGCCCGGACCTCTAAGTCCACAAACAAGTCCTTTTTGAGGGTTGTGCGGCTGCCGGATTGTTGATGGAGGGGCGCGGCTGAGGTGAACAGCATCTGCTTCCTGACTCGTTCAGGAGCAAGCGCATGGCACTCTCAGACTTGGTGGTCAAGCAAGCCAAGACCACCGAAAAGGCGTACACCCTTCCCGACATCGACGGCCTCTCCCTGGCCGTCTCCCCCGCAGGCAACAAGAGCTGGCACTTCCGCTACTACTGGCTTGGAAAGCAGCAGCGGATGTCGCTGGGGAACTACCCGGAGGTGTCGCTGCGCGACGCGCGTTCCCTGCGCGATGAAGCGCGCGCACTCGTAGCCAAGGACATCAATCCGCACCGGCACCGCAAGCAAAAGCGCGCAGCGGCCAAGCTCGCCGGCGAACACACCTTCGACGCCATCTACAAGAAGTGGCTGTCCCACCGCGAACTCAGTCTCAAGAAGGGGCGGCAGACCACGCTCTCGATCCTGCCGCGGGTGTTCGCCAAGGACGTGCTGCCAGCGCTGGGCAAGCGCTCCATCTACGACATCAAGCGGCCTGATCTGCTGGAGGTCATCGCCAAGATCGAAAAGCGCAAGGCGCTGTCCGTCGCTGAGAAAGTCCGTACCTGGTTCAACCAACTCTTCCGCTACGCGCTCGTGATCGTGCCGGACCTGGAGCAGAACCCGGCGTCCGACCTCGACGTGGTGGCGCTGCCGCTGCCTCCAGTGAACCACAACCCGTTCCTGCGCATGGCCGACCTGCCGAAGCTGTTGCAGCGGCTGCGCAAGTACAGGGGGCGGTTGCAGACCCAGCTTGGCTTGCGCTTGCTGCTCTTGACCGGCGTGCGCACCGGCGAACTGCGTCTGGCGACGCCCGATCAATTCGACCTTGATCGCGGTCTCTGGATCATCCCACCCGAGGTGGTGAAGCAACTCCAGGTCGACATGCGCAGGAAGCGTCAGCTTCCCAAGGACATTCCGCCCTACATCGTGCCGCTGTCGGTGCAGGCAATGGAAATCGTCCGCCACATGCTGGAGCAGTTCAAGCCGGCCCAGCATTTCCTGTTCCGGCACGACAGCGAGATGAAGAAGCGCATGAGCGAGAACACCCTCAACAGCGCGCTCAAGCGCCTGGGCTATCGCGACGTGCTGACCGGGCACGGCATCCGCGGCACCATGTCCACCGCGCTCAACGAGATCGGCTACCCGAAGGCATGGGTGGACGCGCAACTCTCGCACGTCGATCCCAACAAGGTCAGCGCGACCTACAACCACGCCGAGTACGTGGAGCAGCGGCGGCGCATGATGCAGGACTGGGCCGATCGTCTCGACCTGTTCGAGCAGAACCTGGTCGAAGCTGCAAGCGTGCCGCTCACGATCCATCTGGAAGGCGTGTCCGTCGTCTCTGCGGACGAAGCCGCCGCCAATGAGTCTCGCAAGCCTGCGGCCGAGCCCGCGCCGATCTTGATCGTGACGAAACCGGGAGACGCGATGCCACTGGTGTCGGCCGAGACGCATCGGCTGCCGGCAGTGCCGTTGCCGCGCTCCGTCATGGAGGAACCGCTGTCCGACATCCAGCGCGAGCGGATGGCACTGGTCGACGTCTTCGAGGCCGCGCACAACCTGCCGGTCGCGGAGTACGCAAAGATGGCCGGCAAGTCGCGGCGGTGGATCAGCTACGAAATCAAAGCCGGCAACCTGTTGGCGTTGAACCTGGGCAACCGCGGCCAGCGCGTCCCCGACTGGCATCTTGATCCGGTCAAGCACGCGTTGATTCAGGCGGTGCTCAAGCTGAGCCGGGGCGCCGACCCCTGGCAGATCTACCAAGCGCTCCTGCAGCCGCGCGCAACGCTCCGTGGCCGCTCCGCCCTGGAAAGCGTCACCGCCACCAACCTCGACAAGCTGATCATGGCCGTAAGCACGACCGTGAAGGAAAGCGAGTGGTCGCCGCAGTACGTGGCGTAGCGGCACGCGGTCGCTGCACCTGCGTTAGGACACGGAGCGGGCGCGGCGCGCGAATCGTTCCTGGGGCTCGGTCAGGGCTGCGCAGGGGTGCAGCAAATAGGCCATGATCACCATCGGAGCGCCGGCCAGTGGTCGTACCGCGATGCCTCGGGACTGGTAGCCGGCCAACCGCGTGGCGGGTGCGATGGTGATGCCGTAGCCCGCGGCAACGAGCGTCATCGCCATGTCGAAGGTGCCAACCGTCTGCTCAAGGGCCTGTGGTGCATCCTCGAATAGTCGATGCACCTCGGCATGCCACAGTTCTTCAGTAGACGACTGTGCGCTGATGATTGGCTGCTTCAGCAATTCGTGGCATGGCACTTCGCGGTAGACCAAAAGATGGGAGCGCTTGGCGACGGCGACTGCGAGCATGTCATGCCACAACGGTTCGCATACCCAACCCGGCCACTTCATGGCCGCCGGCGACAGCGCGAAGTCGAAGCTATCCCGCATCGATTCACCCGCTGGCGCAGTGGCGCCGGATTCGACCAGCGCGGTGGCAGTTTCAGGCTCTTCGGCGCGCTGCAGCGCCAGCACGCCGGCAAGCTGTGAAGGCACCCACTCGCCGAGCACGGCGACCCGGATTGCGGCGGCGGCATCGTTTGATGGCACGTCCAGTTCCTTCCCAGGGCAGAAAACTCATGGCGCAAGCATCAAACGTGCAATCGCGCCTGTGAGTTAAGTTTAACGTGGTTTATAGCGAGTCCATCGTCGACGCTTTTGCTAATGCAAAAACGTCCGATTCAGAGAGGCCGACCCCCCGGAGCCACCACCTACGAAGCCGAACCCGCCATCGCGTTTGGAGCTGCCGTCCGCGAAGTGAGAACCGACCAGGGCATCGCCCAGGAAACGCTGGCTCACATCGCTGGCATCGAACGGTCCCATATGGGCAAGATCGAGCGTGGCGAGCACACGCCTACGCTCCCCATGATCCTCAGAATTGCCCGTGCGCTGAAATGCAGTTCCGCCCACCTGATGGCCCTGACCGAAGCCAAGCTGACCGAACCGGCTCCCTCCAAGTCAGAGGACTGAAGCCGGCCATGGGCTTGGCTGCTTACCTATCCCTGTTTGTCGTTATCGTTTTGAACTGCGGGATTTTCCCGCTTTGGGGCCTCGTTGGCGAGACGCAGGTAGGGGTTATCGAGCGGCACTTCCCCGAATAGTGCCTCAGGCCGCGCCAGCAGGTAGCCGTGCAGCCGCCGCGATTTGCGCGGGCCGGTCACGTCGCAGGTCCAGATGTTGAGGCCGCTGGCCTGCTTGCGGTGCGCCGCCAATTTTTCGAAGCGCTTCTGCACCCACTGCCACGCTTCCAGTTTCTCTTGCCTGGCGATGGTCGCCACCTGCGGATGTTCCTGGGCGTAGCGCTGGAACACGCCGGGGCTGACCAGGTAGGCCGTGCCGGCGACGGTATGCACCAGGGCCTTGGCGTCGTTGACGATGAGGTTGCGCGACCGCACGCCCTGGGTCAGCCAGGCCATGAAGTCTTCGCCGGAGGGCTCGGCCTGTGGCCGAGGTGCCGAGGCTGGCGGTGCCGGCGGCGGCGGCGCCACCGCGCTGGCCCGGGAATCTCCTTCGGCGTGTGCCTGCGCGTCGGCGACGGGCTCGGGCGGCATCGGGAGCGGTCCCGACGCGGCAGGTGCCATGTCCAGTAGATCGAGCAGCGCACCGACGCCGTTGTCCGCCGCCGCTGCCGTCATCACTGGCGTGACCGGCGACTCGCCGCTCAGGGCAGGCTCTGGTTTCGTGCGATCCGCACCAAGCGCTGCGGGAACCTGCTGCGCCTTGTCCTCTTGCTCCTGCTCGACCTGCACCTGGCCGGCGAAGGGCGCGGGCCGTTCGGCTGCCTCCCAGATCAGCGCAGGCGACAGCTTCAAGAACGTGAAGCTGTGCGACCAGCCGGCATCGCTCGCGACAGTGGCCTTCCAGATCGCCTTGCCGTCCGGCGTGGGCAAGGCGATGCCGTGGTCCTGCAGCACGTTGAACACCGCCGTGTTGCTGGCCGGGATGCCGTCGATGCCTTGCTGCAGCAGATGGGCGCGCAGCTTGTCCGAGACGGTCTTGCTCACCAGCCACAACGCATCCTGGGTCAGCCAGCCGTCCGAAGCCTGGGGCTGGTTCAGCTTGAATTCCTCGCGCAGCAGGAAGCGCAGGCCATCGAGCAGCTTGCGCTGCAGGGCGTGCTTGGGCGCGGCCAGTGCCTTGCTGGGATCGCCGCCGAGTTCCTGGGCTACCGAGGCTTGGTCCGCCTGCACGACCAGCTCGCCGAGCGTGCCGGCATGCTCGTACTGGCCGGCCAGCACGTACAGGAGCGCGGCCCACAGGTCGGGGTAGCCGGCGAGCCAGTCGAAGATGCCCGGATCGAGCAGCCGGGCGTAGAGCAAGCCGGTGGCGGCGCTGTGCAGCCGGTACTCGCGTTCCTTCCGGTAGCGGAAGCGGTAAGGCTGCCGGAGTGGGCCGTGCCAGGGATGCCAGACGGTGCCGTCTGCGTACTCCACGTGCAGGTCAACGGCCACCTTGCCGACGTCGTGCAACAGCGCCGCATAGGCGGTGCCAGCCGTCCAGGCTTCGGCCTGAGCGGCTTGCGCCTCGGGCGTGGTGCCGGCGGGCAGCAGGTGCGGCTGCCGCAGCTTGTGGGTGTAGGCTACGATCTCCAGGCCGTGGTGCAGCATGCCGCCTGGGTAAGCGTGGTGATGCGATTCCGAGGCGGGGAACTGCTGGACCAGCTCGGCGTAGCGCTCCAGTGGCGCCAGGTACAGCGTGGCGAACTGGCGGCGCGACAGCGAGGTGCGCTGCCAGATGTGTTCCAGCAGCCGCTGCCGGCGCGGTGTCGCCATCAGCGATGCGGCCTGCTCCGGCCGCATCAGCCCTTTGCCGGGATCGGCGGGAGGTGTGGGTGTCGGCGCCGCGCCAGAGGCAGGCGGCGGCCGTTTGCGTTGGAACAGCGAGAGCATGGCGAACCCCGGACGGCGGCCGGTCGGGGGAGCCTTTTGGCCTTTTCGGGTAGGGCCATTCCCCTTGGCCCCATTCCCTTACCCCTTCCCCGGCCATTTGGCCTTTACGAAGCCTTTGGGTATAGGGGCAGCAACGGTGCTGTGCCACGATCAATGCGACCCGGCGCTACCCCGATAAAGTGCGCGTACTGTGTGCCGACTGCAAGCTGGCCCCGGCTGCCATGGCGGCTGTGACGGCCCTCAGCGATCAGTAGTAGCGGTCGTTCTGTTCCATCTCGCCCAGCCAGGAATAGATGCCGCCCAGCAGCATGAACACGCTGTCCATGACCTCTGAAAGATGCCTTACGTTGACGTGCCGCAGCTCTGGGAGGGACACCTCGCCTTTCTTCGTCGTGGGATAACGGAACGCGAAGGAGCCGGGATCGACCGTGTCGAGTTGGCGGATGAAGTCCTCAAGGGCCGGCACCTCCTTGTCGTCCTCGCGAGGATCGAGCTGTTGGAGATGCCGGCGCAATTCGTTCCACAGCGGCATCAAACCGTGTTGGTGATCGGCGACTGCTTCCTTGCCAGCTAGGCGGCGGGCCAGCGGCAGGATCAATTTCAGTTGGAGTTCCAATCCTTGCCGATACAAGAACACCAGCGGGTAGACCACGCTGTCGAGGGACGCCCTGCGCTCGGCCAACGCCCTCACCAGGGCGTCCGCAGCATCCTTGTAGCCAGCAGCGTAGATGTCCCAAGGGAAGTGAGTCCAACCCAGCATTGCGTTGTTGTGCCAGTCGTCGCCCTGGATGAAAAGCTGCTGCCCGGCGAAATCGGATGGCGACTTTATGTTGGCAAGGGGATCGGTGTCCGCTGCTGCATTGTCTTGATCGTCCTGCACAGTGCTCTCCTGAAGATTTGGCGGCGTCGAAGGGCAGGCCCGGCCTCTCAGTGCGTCGAAACGCCGTAGCGTTTGAACAACGCTTCGAAGAAAACCTTCACATCCGCTTTGGCTGTGGGGGCCAGCAGCTCCGCTGCCCCAAAACGAAAGACTTCATAGCCGGCGAGTTTGAGTTCGCGGTCGGCCTGCACCATCTGCGCGTAGCGCTGCACGTCGGCGCTGCCAGCGGAATCCGCATAGTGATGTTTGCCGTCGACCTCGATGACGACCCGCACACCCTGCGGAAGCAATAGAAGGAAATCCATCCGAAAGCGCAGCAGCGCGTCCGGCCCTCGTTCTTTAACTGTGCGCGGGTCCCAGTGCAGCCATACCTCCGGTAGCAGCGCTGGCAGGTTCGGCACAGCACTGCGGAACCCTTCGAAGAAGGCATCGAATAGCAAGGATTGCGGCGGCGAGTTGCGCGGTAGGCTGGCCTTCAGGCGCGTGTACAGCGAACGTTTGGCCTGCGTGGCATCGGCGATCTGCTCTGTATCGCTCCACCACTGCTGCAGGTCGTTCCAGCACAGCCCGTCGTTCCCGATGGGCCGGTCATAGACAAGCACTTTGTCCGCGTTGGTGACGATCTCTACGTCGTTGTCAAGCGCGTCGCGGAAACGCAGATCGGGCTTGTCGGGCGAGGCGAAGATGAGATTCTTCGGCCGGCCTTTGGCCGCTGCGTGCAGCGAGACCATAGAGAAGACCGGGTAGCCGCCCTCCAAACCCGTCTCGCGCAGCTCGACGCCGCAACTGCGCAGCGACTCGTTGACGCAACCAACGAAGTGACGTTGCGCCGTCTCGTCGGGTCGAACGTCCGCGGAAGCCAGACCCTCCAGAAACAGTGCAAATCGTCGGTCAGAGGCGTCATAGGCTCCCAACTGGTCAAACAGCGTTTCTGCCGGCCAATCCTCCGGATTGCGATGGACGTGCTGCTGAATTTCAGCGCGCAGTCCCGTGGGCTTCCCGCCCAACAGGTGCATCCAGTCATCGCTATCCAAGATCCACAACCGCTCCAGCAGCTCGTCGAACCTGCGAGCATCCCCGTACAACTCTTCGCCATTGAGCCGCCGCGCTAGCTCGCGCCGATACCGCTTTGGGATCGGTGGGCACACGGCGTCGCTCCAAAGAATGTCCTGAATCTGGTTGCGCGTGGTGGCGTTGGGCGGATGGCGCACCAGCAGCTTGCGCGCAACCACAGGCAGGTCGGTGTCCCCTACTGCCTCGAAGCTGGAAGCCATGCGCTCGCGCTTGGAGCCATCGGCGGTTGGGGCAGGTAGTCCCAACTCTCCGCAAAGCGTCGGCAGCATGGTGTGCGTGCCTGCATCTTTCAGCCCCGTGATGAGCGGTTCCAGCAGCGAGCGAAGTTGTGCGTAGTCCATCAGGTGCGACTCAGTTCCGCGGCGTCATGGCGCACCGCCGCCATTGAAACAGCGCCAAAGACTGACACGCTGCCCGCTGCCCTCACACAGTCGTCGATGACCAGCGCAGTCGCCATCAAGCCTGACCCAGCCCTACGTCAAGGGCATTGGCCTGCGCTGCGAAGTCCGCCGGGCGCCGCTTGCGAAACTGCTCCAGATTGGCGAGCTTCCAGCGCAAGGCAGGCAGTTCGGCCGCGTGTGGGCATTGCACCATCGACCAATCGGGCTCAGCGCGTACCAGCCCGCTCAGGAACTGTTTGTGCTTCGCGGTCAGGCGCTGCGGCAGTTCCTGCCGCATCTGAGCACGAGCGGCAAGCAGCGTGTCCAGCGCGCACTCCACTTCGGTCATGCCGACGAAAGCGCGCTCGTACTCGGCAGCGATGTCCTTGTCGTTGCCAAACAGCACTTCATGCGGCGGCCGGTTGTGGCCGGCGAGATAGAGCACAAAGCACTCGACCATGCCGTCGCTGAGACCGCCAGATTCGTAGAGCTGCCAGACGTCGAACAGGTCGCGGGGGTGCTGTCGGTCCAGGGCTGCCACCAGCTTGCCGGCATACAGCTCGTCGCGCGCCAGGATCGGTGCCTCGAACTCGACACCGAACAGGTCGCCCGTCTTGGCGCTCAACGCTTTTCGTTCAATGGGGAGCACCGTGCCGCGAAACACGACGTTCACCTCGACCTTGACCTGGCTGGTGTCGTTCTCGACGATCAGCTTGGTGTCGCCGAGATCCTTGCTGCGCACCAGGCGCGTCTGGATGCCCAGCGGTGCCACACGCTGCGAGATGGCCGCCAACTCGCCGTTGATCGCAGCCAGCGCCTCCTCGCGCGGCACCTGCCAGGGGCAGTACACGACGTCGATGTCGACCGATAGGCGGGGCATGTCCTGTACGAACAGGTTGATCGCCGTGCCGCCCTTCATCGCGAAGATGTCGTTGGCGAAGACCTCCGGCGCGACAGCCAGCAGCAGGCGAACGGTTTCGGCGTAACCCTTATCCATGCGGGTTCAGACTCAACAAAGTTCCGTCGGGTAGCCGGCTCATCCAGCGCTTGTCGCTGCCAGTGCGCAGTGGGTATCGCGCCAGTAGGTCGTCTACGTCCAACAAGCCAGTCTCCCGCGCCCAAGTAAGAAACAGCCGCACCGTCTTTACGCTTGTGCAGCAGGCGAGCAGTTGCCCCAGCAGCTCTTTGCGCGGCGAACGTACCCCGTCAAAGAGGTTGCGGGCCTCTTCCAGGCTTTGCTTGGTGCCGGCGTCGTATAGCAACTCCAGCACGGCACGCTCGGAGCACGATGCGCGCAGGCCATCGGGCAGGCCTGGCGGTGTCGTGACGGTCTTGCTGGCCATCATGTCTTCCGGCCAGTTGAACAGTCGGGCGTAGACGTAGCGTGCCGGGAAGCGCGAAGTGAACCAGGCGGGTAGCTCGAAGCGAGCATCTCCCCACAGCACCAGCGTGTCGCGGCTGCCCAGGTTGTGTCGCACCCCCTGTAGCGCCAAGGCGCTCTTGCCGCCGACGTGCAGGCCAGGCACACGCTGTTGCAAGAACTTCAGCGCGCCGTACACCCCGAACTCATCGTTCGGGAACGCATAAACGCCATGGGCCAGACGCACGAGCCACCCACCCTCGGCGTAGCGCGCAGCGAGCTGGGCCGACACCCCGAGCGACGCAAGGGTGGTCAGGTCGAACGGCGCCCCGCGAGGTAGACCTGTCTGCAGGCGCTTGATTACTTGATGACGCAAATTTGCATCCATAGTTGAAAATTACCACGAAATCCAATCAACCACCTACACCCGGACAAGCTGTTGCTCCAAAAATATCCTCATAGGCTACTTTCTTGACGAAATCTAATCAACCATTGGCGGCAGATTGACTCTCGCCTATTGTTGCCGTACATTTGTACGGAGCACCGGCAATGTGCCGGAAATTGGGACTTGGTATGGTACGCACTGAACGCTTGGAGCTGCGCCTCGACGATGAGCTTCTGCAGCGCATTGACGAATGGATGGAACAGACGGGCCGGGCAAGTTCGCGCTCGGATGCCTTGAGGCAATTGGTAGACATCGGGCTCAGTGCGATGACGGGTAAGGCCGTCCACCTGAGCGCAGGCGACAAGCTGAATTTCATGCTGTTGCGCGACATCGCCAAGCACCTGAAGGTGCCGACGGAAACCGATGTCGACCTGATGGCCGAAGTCATCTACGGTGGTCACTACTGGGCACCGGCGTGGGAGATGCAGGGGCTGTTCCACAACCATGCCGACCGTCCGGCAGATGTGTCCCTCGTCGTCAGTGTCCTGGACATGTGGAGCTTCCTCGAGGAGCGGGTGGAAAAGCTCGAACCCAGCGACCTGGAAAAAGTGAAGGCGGCAAACTACGGGCACGTGCCGAAATTTGCCGGCTTCGATGGCAATAACGAGTCGGAGCTGATGAGCATCGCCCACTTTCTTGTCGAGAAGATGAATCGCTTCTCGAACTTCAAGGGGCGTGACTTCAACTCGCATAGTCCGTCGATCGCGCGTCAACGTCGCATGGTTGCTGCATTCGAGCCGATTCGCGCGACGTTTGACCTGGGGCGTCAACTAAGCGCCAGCCAGATCATCGAGATCCTTGAGGCAGGCCGCGCCTGAAAAGCGCAAAGTAGGAGCGACAGTCGACCTAAGCACAAGATGCCAGATCATGAGGTAGCCACCATGAAGACCGCCGCACAGACCAGCATCGCAGAACGCCTCGGCCGAGTACTGGGCCGAACCTGGCGCGGCTGTGCGCGTCTGGACCAGCGTGCACAGGGCTGGTTGCGTGCGCAGGGCTTGGCGCCTGGTGCTGCTCGGGCTGTGTCGCTGGTCGTCAAATTCGCGGCCTTGGCATGGCTGCTCTACAGCTCGTTGTGGCTCGCGTTGCTGGTCGCAGTGATCATAGCTGCCGCCTGGAGCATGCGCGACTCCCCGAGCTGGACCACCGAAGACGAGCAGCCCGAATGGCGCGAGGGACACGGCGGGTTCGGCCTCTATGACAAGAACGAGTGGCGCCACGACATGGGCGATCCAGACAAGTAGCCAACGCAACGACTACTTTCCTGATCCTTTGGCGGCCGAAATCGCTACGCGCGACCCGCTTCCTCCGGCCGCCTTCGCGTCGCCTGTAGCGACGGTGAGCGCGTTCAGCACATTGCCTGCACGCACGCCGGCCCAGCCCAGCGCCGCCACCCAAAACCCAGGCAATACGATGAACATCGTCGCCATGACGAAGTTCAGCAGCATGTCCCCGAAGGCGTTGTTCAACCCGATCAGCGGATCGAAGTTGCTGTGCGGCCGGTTCGCCCCGACCCCCCCGCCACAGAGCGCATCGAGGATGGTGGAGTCGAGCCAGCGCGCGAGCTGGAACCAGAAGTCCACGAAGAACAGCGCGAACTGCACACAGCTCACCGCGACCAGCGCCTTCAGCTCGTAGGTGCCGAAGACCAGCACCAGCGGGATGCAGACCACCAACGCCATCTTGAGCAGCGACAGCACCATCGGCAGCGCCTGGCGCACCACGTCCATCGCCGGGAAGAAGCCG
>RRZU010137564.1_pt1 | contig 11404 bp, 8 predicted proteins | sample 2165561 | NCBI WGS metagenome assembly RRZU01 (sample SAMN10456909, study PRJNA506462) | wastewater metagenome | isolation source: wastewater sludge | place: USA: Moscow, Idaho | reverse complement strand
CCGATGCAGAGCGTCCCGGCGATCATCGGATAGGCAATGTGGCTGACGATCTCCACACCCACGGCATGGGGCTCGGTCAACCGCCAGATCAGCAGCATGGTCAGTCCCTCACAGGCCATGCCTGCCAGAATGCCGTAGAGCCAGAGCCGCGACTTGCGACATCTCAGATGCAGCCAGGTGGCGAGCAGACCGGCGATGATGCTGGCGATGAGACAAGGGATCGAGGTGTGGCCATCCATGTCGATGAGATAGCGGTGCAGGCCCGAGATGACCCCAGCCGGAATGCCGACCCAGGGGCCGAACAGTATCCCGCCCGAGATGATGGCGATGATCCGCACGTTGATCAGCGCCCCCTCCACCGGAATGCCGGTGTAGGTGCTGAACACCGCGAACAGGCCGAAGATGGCCGCCACCAGCAGCAGCTCGGCCGGGGTGTGATCCCGCTTCTGGAACAGCCGCTGGAACGGCCGAGTGCGAGTCAGGAAGAACAAGGTCATCAGCATCAACGCCGCTCGTTCGAATACCGCCAACAACATCATCTGATTTTCGAGCAAAACCGGGATCCCGTATCACTGGAGAAGATATGTACCAAGGCGCGAGATCATACCCCTTATCCCGTGTCAGCTCATTCCGAATAACGAGCGTCAGACTAAGCTTCTTGGTTGGAAGGCCGATAAATAAACACTCCTGCCAACGGGAGTCACTTCTATATCCAGGAGAGGAACATATGTCTCAGAAAGGAATTCTGGTGGCGTTACTGTTTGGGTGCTGTGGTGCAACCGCTCAGGCAGACACCCTGACACGTCAGCTCACTTGGCCAGCCACCGCCAGTAAAGATACCAGGATGGAAATAGTGCTCACCCATCCCGGTCACCAATATGTCAACGCAGGTCAGACACTGCATCCCGTCCATACACTGGCGGCCGATATCAGTCATACGGAGTTCAACTCGGCATATCAACTACAGGCCCGCACACTGTATGGCAAACTTTCACGGCAAGACGGCGGCCCAATCAGTCTGGCCTTGAATGGACAACCACTCTCAACAACCCACCTCCTGACCCTGACACAGGCCACTCACTACTATCTCAGCTATCAGGCCACCTCGACCAAGCCCGACCAAGTCGGCGAGGCCGCCTATGAATTGGTGGTGTACTGGCTCGGTTGATCAACCTGAAGGCATGTCTGACATGCCTTCATTTTTCTTCACTCCACACTCTGTAGTTGGGTGGCTGCCAGCCTGACGACCTCATAATCTTGCCGTAAACGCGCCAGCGCTACCGGCAACGTCCTCTCATCAAGATCCCAGGACTCGATCTCGCTGCAGGTGGCAACCAACTGCTGTGTTCCCATGATCCTGACGCCCCCTTTCAGGCGGTGCACATTATCCAGAAACTGGGCGACAGCCCCTCTCTCTGCTGCACTCTGCAACGCCAAGAGGTCATCGTCACTGGCACGGACAAACTCGGCCAACAAGGGGGACATCAAGCTAGACTGGTGCGCTGTCAGCGGTCCAAGGTATTGCCTTATCTCCTGCATGCAGGCGGCAACATCGACCCGTTCCTCCCGTTGCAAGTGAAGGCACAGACAGTGATCGAGCACCTCCAGCCCGACCGGCTTGAACAGGCAGTCATTCATGCCGGCAGCCTGACCCTCATTGATCTGCTCCTGGCGAGCATCGGCAGTCAGTCCCAGGATCACACAAGGCCGCCAGCCATGACGCCGCTCCTGTGCCCGGCACTGCCGCGTCAGCTCGAACCCGTTCATCCCCGGCATGTTGAAGTCGGTAATGACGACATCCACCCGGGTATCGGCGAGCAACCGCAAGGCCTGTTCCCCTGACTCGACAGCCGTGGCGTCATGCCCCAGATAGGCCAGTTGCTGGGTGACCAGCAGCCGATTGGCGGGATGGTCATCGACCACCATCACCCTCAACCGACGCCTTTTCTCCACGACTTGCCCCTGAGTGGGAAGCGGGGACACCACCACGGCATCAGCAAGCGGCAGCTTCATCTCGATGCAGACCCGAGTGCCATGGCCAGGTTCGCTTTCGAGCAACAAAGAGCCCCCCATCGACTCGCAAAGGGAACGGGAAATCATCAGACCCAGACCGGTTCCCGATTGTTGGATATGCTCCGGCTGACTGGCTTGACTAAACGGCTCGAACAGCCGCGCCTGCTCTACCGGATCAATCCCGATTCCGGTATCCCTGATCACCAGTTGCAAGGTACACCAGCCATCGCTGGCTTGTGACACCAAGGTGACCTGTACCGACCCCTGCTCGGTGTACTTGATGGCGTTGCTGATCAGATTGGAGAGTATTTGCTTGTAACAAAGACCGTCTATCTGTACCCAGTGCGTCCGTCCCGAAAAAAGATCCAATCGAAGGTTCTTCTACCTGGCCAGGGCATTGAATACGGTCACGACAGATGCCGTCAGGGCCACTATGTCATGGGGTGCCGGTGCCAGATCGAGTCGGCCAGACTCTATCTTGGAAATATCCAGGATGTCGCCAATAAGGCTCAACAGATCCTTTGCCGAACCGTGGGCGATGGTGAGTGAGGTTTGATCCTCCTCATGCAGGCGGCCCCGCTTGAGAGCCAGTTCCAGCAAGCCGATGATGGCATTCATGGGGGTACGGATCTCATGGCTCATGGTCGCCAGGAAGGTGGTTTTGGCACGATTGGCCTCCTGAGCCTCCTGGCTGGCCACCGCCACTTCGTCCAGCAGGCGCACACGCTCGCTCACATCGATCCAACCGCCAATTCCCCCCTGTACATTGCCCTCCAGATCGTAATAAGGCTGAACCCAGTGATAAACATCGACTACGCCTGTTGCCATGACCAGCCGATGATCTCCCTCTTGTGCGAGTCGTGCCTCACGGGAGAGGGTCAGGTCCGCAAGCAGGGGAGCAAGAAAAGGCCAGCGATCGCGATCTTCGTCCAGATTTGCACCCAGTAATCGAACCTTGGGCTCACCAAAGAAACTCGCGTAGCTGCTGTTACAGAGGATCAGCCTCCCATCCTGATCCCTCGCATAAATAGGATGAGGCGTCCCATCCACCAGATCGGCGATGAATTTGAGCTGGGTGCTCAGTGCCCCCTCGACCATCTTCCGCTCACGCACCTGCTTACGCAGCGACAGACCCCACAGGCCGACCCAGATGGTCAGCAACAGGATCAGCGCGATGAACACCCCAAACTCCCGTACCAGTTCCTGCCAGGAGATAGCCTCCTGCTGAGCGCTCACTCGCCAACGGTTGGAGAGCCCTTCCAGCTCATCCGGCGGTATGATGGCGATGACCTTGTCCAGGATGTCCCGCAGTATCTGGTGATCGGGAGCTACCGCAAATGCAGCGCCAACAGGAATAGAGTCAAACAATTCCCCCGTGATGAACAGACTGCCTGGAAACTTGCTGTTGATGTAATACTTGGCGACCCGTAGCGGCAGGACTGTCACATCGCACACCTCAGTAGCAACACAGCGCAGTGCATCTTCAATCTTGTCAAACTGCCGTGTCGTCAACCTGCCATACGCCTCGCCGACGGCCTGCTCCGGAATGAAGCCCCTGACCATGGCCACAGTGCCGGATTTGAGCAGCGCCTCCGGTGCCGTATTCCTGTGCTGCTCCCCCACCACATATGACAACGGATCCAGGACAAAGGCCCTGCTGAACAGATAACGGTTCCTGCGCTCCGCTGACGGACTCAAGACGCCAGCGTCCACCTGGCCGCTATCCAACAACTGGGTCATCTGCTCGGGTGTCTTGACCGGCACCACCTCTAGTTCAACTCCCAGCTTGGCCCGAATGACCTGCAGCAGATCGGCGACCACTCCATGCATGGTACCGGTGACATCGAGAAAGCTGAGGGGGGGCACGCCACTGTTGACCGCAATCCGGATGTTCTCCCGCTTGCCCAGCCACTTCCACTGCTCGCTGGTCAGACCGACCTTGCTGGCACCGATAGAGAGTCCTCCCCCATTCCAGCGCTTGGCTACCTCTGCACGCTTGCCCTCCAATATTTCTCCCAGAGCAATATCCATGATTTTCTTGAGGCGCCTGTTCTTCTGCTCCAATGCGAATGCGAAACCATTGGTATCTACATATAACGGTTTTAATAACTGAATGTTGTTCTGATAAAACTTATTGACAATAAAATTCCCTGAAATCATGTCAACCATGACAGCATCCACCTGGCCATAGGCCACAGCGGAGAGTGCACTATAACGAGATGGATATATCTTGACTTTATAGTCAGATAAATATCGCATGACATCCATGGTTGGCAGATAATATTCTGGCACGGCTACTGTTTTTATCTCGCGCTCCTTTACTCTAATATTTTTTATAGATGGCCGGGTCATCTGCCATATATTTGTCTGTGAGGAGAAGTTGTTGCTCTTCCTCATATGAATTTGAGGTGCTCAGCAGGTCTATTTCCCCTCGCTTGAGCGCCTCGATAGCCGCCGCTCTGGATGGAAATCCCTTCACGACTATCTCGATGTGCAACAAGTGACTCAACATGCCGGTAATGTCGGCGGTGACACCTTCGTAGGCATTGGAGCGCAGGGTGATGTCCATGGGGGGATTATCTGGCCTCGGCACACCCAGGACAAGTTGCTCTTGCTCCTGCAACCAACGCCAATCTTCCCCATGCAGCGGCAAGGGGCTGGCATTCAGGTATTCCCCACTATCCCGAGAATATACATGTAGCAGAGGCTCTTCCTGCTCATTGGAAGAAGCAAACCATGGGCAGAACATCATGAAAAAGATAAGAAGTGGTTTCATCTTGGTCACATCAAATTTTGTCGTTTGGCCAAGCTGATCAAATCGATCATATTGGTTATATTGAGCTTTTTCATCAACCTAGTCTTGTAAGTACTCACTGTTTTTTCGCTGAGCAGCATGCTCTCTGCAATCTGCTTGTTAGTCTGGCCCTGACATATCTGAAGCAGCACGCTCAGCTCACGGGAAGAGAGGGTGGAGAGCAGATCATCTCGATCGACGGTGTGAGCATGTCTGGCACCTTCAATAACCTCTCGGGGGAAATAGGGTTTCTTTTTTTCTATCTTGAGAATTGCATCCTTTAATAAATAAAGATCATCCAGCTTGGACAAAAAACCATCTGCACCAGCCTGTAAACAACGTACCATAATATGGTGAGTGGATTGTGCTGACAAAACCAGGATTTTGGTTCCTATATCCAGCATCTTTAATCTTTTAATCACCTCGATACCGTCCAGCTGAGGTATTCCAATATCAAGAATAACAACGTCAGGTCGGTTTGTTTTTGCCATTTGAATAGCATCAACACCATTATCGACCTCCGCCAAAACATGATGACCATCCTGTTTTAGAAGCATGTTGACTGCCATTCTTATCGCTGGATGATCATCTACTATCAATACTTTCTTCATATGCCCACCTACAATTTATGTGTTTGAATCAACATATACTAACTACAAAATAAACACCTGCATAACGTGGCTGCCTTGTTAAAATTCATGTTGCATATCTTTATATTCAGCTAATTTAAAAGCGTTGATTTCTTTTTTTCATATTAATTTGTGTTTATTTATCATAAAGTTATCATCGCCCATCAGTTTATAATCATACTCTTCATTCAGGCCTCCTACTCCCCGGCATCCTCCACCGCCGACCACGCTAAAAATAGCAATAAAATCATTTATAATCAGATGCATAACAATCACGCCCCCTGTATTGCCAGGCCACTGTCCCAACTCATCCCGAGTTATACGCATCAACTGCCCTTTGGGATTTTTCCTACACACCATTAGATCGATCCAGGCAGGTCTGATCGCTATCTTAGTCGGCGAAGAAATGAGCTGGACAACAGAACCATATGTTCCAGAGTCCGGCTCCCCCCCTTGGTCAAAATAGCCGATGGGACGACAAAGGAAAGCACCAGTGGTGCCATGAATCAAACAGGTGGCCAAGGCCACCTATCGGGAAACGTGTAGGAAACATCAAGATGAAAAAGACTCTGATTGCACTGACAGTTGCAGGCCTGGGCTTTACCGCCACCACTCAGGCAGCCGTAGAAGCGTCCGCAGTAGCGACCTGGCAAGCCACCGCCAAGAAAGACACCACCTCCGAGCTGGTTGTCACCCCGCTCTCCAGCCTCTCCTTCCAATATGCCGAAGGGATCAAGGGGTTCAACACCGTCAATGGCCTGTTTGATGTCGCCATCAAGGGGGATGCCAGCGCCACTTCCTTCACCCTGAAGGCGAAGAATCTGAACGGTACCCTGAATCACCTGGGCGGTGATTCCACTGTTGACGTGGGCGTGCTGTGGGGCGGCGCACCGGTCAGTACCACTGCATACACCACCCTGATCGATACGGCGGCCGGCATCACAGGTGGCAACCTCTCCCCCATCGCCAACGGATTCAAGGACGACTCGCAGCGCACCACCGCACAGGGCTCTTTCACTTTCAATATCGAGAGCGCCACCGCCAATGGCAGCACCACTACCTTTGAAGCCCTGCCAGACGGTCTGTGGAGTGGCGAAGTCAACGTCGAATTCGTCGCTAACTGGGTCTAACCCATCCACCGCACACCATTCAGGGCCCTGCGGGGCCCTTTGCAATCCCAGGATATTTCATGAACCCGAAAATACTCGTGGCATGTCTGCTGCTCATCCCCGGCATCAGCCAGGCGATCAATGTCGGCGCCGTGACCACCTTCATCGATGCGGACAGCCAGGAGATCGCCAAACAGATCGAGAATGGCAGCGATCAGGCCAGGCTGGTCACGATCACCGTGACGCGCATCTCCTCCCCAGAAGAGGGTGGGGAGGAGATACCGATGGAGGTCGATGGCGAACTGATGCTGTCACCCAGCCGATTGATGCTGCCAGCCAATGCCAAGAACAACGTGAGGTTTTTTTACAAGGGTCCACAGGATGGCAAGGAGCGTTACTACCGCATCCGCTGGCTGGACACGGCCCTGTCGATGGACGACCAACGCAATGAGCGCCGCCAGGCCGTTGCTACCACCTCGGCTCAGATAGGTACCATTCTGGTGGTGACGCCACGCCAGCAGCAATTTGCCTACGACCTGAAGGAGGACATCCTGACCAACAAGGGTAACGCCTCTTACCGCACCATGGCTTACGGTCCTTGCCTGAAAAGCAAAGAGTTGTGCAAGGAGACCTACTACGACCTGCCGGGTAAAAAACGCAAATTCAAGCAGGTCAACATGCGTGATCCAAAGAGCCATTTAGGCCTCTGGTTAGGCCAGGAATTCGTCGTCGTCAAATAACCCTTTGTGCTGGGACTGCCTTCACCATCCGGTCGGGTGGCGGTGCCCCGTTGCCGAAATCTGGATCCATGGTGCCTGATATGTTGAAAAAAGCCTGCCTGTTACCACTCTCATGGCTGATCGTGATGTCAGCCTGGGCCAACACCTCTGCACCGCTCAAGATCGCCAACGTCATCATTCCAGGCAGCTTTGCCAACGCACTAGAAGATGGGCTGGCAGTGCCGGTGCGCCTGCAATACACGGATGAGAGCAGCAGGATCGACACCCTGACAGACGACCCTATCGGCAATGCCACACTGCTGCTACAGGATGGCAAGCTGCATTTGTTGCATATCGACTTCAGTGCCGGCCAGCAACAAGGGCTGTTAAACGAGGTGCTCACTACCATGCTCTCCGGCAAGCAGAAGCGCACCTTTTCTGCAGAAGGCAGCTTGCAGATCGACACCAATGCGGCCATGCAGCTGGACCTCGTCGCCATGCAGCTGACGATCAAGGTTTCACGGGAAGCATTTGGCCAGGCCAAACAGCCAGACAACCGCGTGGCGTTGACCCCGACTGTCGATACCTTGACAGGCGTGCATCGCTACAGTCTCGGCTACTCCTTCATCGACAACCAGCAAAACGGTCACAGCGACTCCAACTTCCTGCAACTGGACAGCACCGTCGGGCTGGGCGCCCACCATGTGGCCATGGACGCCTCCCTTTACAACCTGGGCCAGCCGGAGCAGAGCGGTGATATCTACCGTGCCATGTACGAGCGAGACCTTGATGATCGCCGCATTGCGGCCGGCATGGTGTCCACATGGGACCTGCAAACCTTGGGGGTAGTGACGGGACTGACCACGGGCCGTATTTACGGGGCATCGTATGGCAACCAGGCACAATCTCGCAAACAGGCTGCCAACGAGTCGACCACGCCAATACAAGTCTTCATGCCCGCCAATGGCGAGGCCAGGGTATACCGCGATGAACGCCTGATTGGCCTGCAAAACCTGGCCATCGGCAACCAGAACCTCGATACCTCTTCTTTCCCCAACGGGATCTACAACGTCACGGTCGAAGTCTATGTCGATGGGCGATTGACCAACACCACCACCCAGCGTGTAACCAAGCTGGGCGGCAACCTGGGCTTTACCAGGGAATGGGGGTGGCAATGGTGGGGAGGAATGATGGAGGGCACTCAAAACAGCGACGACTCCCCCCTGCTTGGTGTGTCACTGGCGCGTTCGCTGGACACCCTTGAATTGGCCACCACAACTTATGCCTTCAAGGATGCGGCGGTAGGCGAGGCACGAGCAAGCTGGCAGACCACGGAGCGCCTCAGCACCCAGTTGCAAAGCATGCTGGCCTCCGACCATTCCTGGCGACTGGCCTCCAGCCTCTCCATGCAGGCCCATGACAATGCCTCCTTATGGCTCAGCCAGGAGAAACTGAGGGCTGGCAACACCTTGACGGTGGGTGAGACCGAACTCTACTCCGCCGGCATCACGCTCAATATGGGTGGCTGGATCAGCGGGCTTGGCCAGTTGACATTCACCACCACACGCGACCGCCAGATGAACAGCGACCGCAGCTATGTAGACTACTACCAGCACCTCTATGCTGGTCGTTACGGCAACCTGTCGATGCGCGCCAGCCTGCAGAGTGACAGTGGCACATTCAATGGCTTCAATAACAAAATCGTCACATTGGATTACTCGATTCCGTTCGACAACCTGTTCAGTTTCGGCATGAGCAGCAATGAGCAAGGCCAGACAACGGCCAACCTCAGCTACCAGAAGCGCATGGATGGAGCCCTCAATCTGGCGACGTTCAACGCCTCGAGAATGGTACACGGCAGTGATGAGCACAATATGGCGCTCTCCGGCACCCTGGGTTTCGAACACAAGGCCATAGGTGGCTCGATGACGCTGGGCCGTGGCCATGGCGGCGACATGAATGGCAACCTTATTGCACGTGGCGCCCTGATCACTACGGAGAATGCCGTGATTGCATCGGGCAGGAGCACCTCAGGTTCCGGTTTAATCATCAATACCGGGATCAACCGTGAAGGACAGATGCTCGCCAAGGTGAATGGACAGGACCACCCCCTGCAAGGGGAGCAGACATTCCTCGCGCTCTCCCCCTATCAGGAGTACGAAGTTGAGCTGCTCAACAGCAAGACGGGCAAAGACAGCTATGACATCAATACCGGCAAGCAGCGCTACACCCTGTTCCCCGGCAACGTCGCCACCCTGGATGCTGGTAGCACCATCAAGGAGATGGTCACTGTGTTTGGCATTCTCAGGGCAGAAGACGGGTCACTGCTGGCCAACGCCCGTATTGACAACCATGTCGGCACCACGGTCACCAACGAAGCCGGTGAGTTCTCTCTGGATGTGGATAAAGCCAACCCCATGCTGACCTTCCGCCGGGGAAGCGACTTCTGTGAAGCCGACCTGGATCTTGCAAAACACACGGGCGCAGCCTGGGTCGGGATCGTGACCTGCCAGGGACTGCCCACCTACGCCATGGTGAGAGAGTATTGAACATGAACATCACACACAGATTGCTGTTGGTCATTGCACTTGGCGCCAGCTGGGCTCAGCAGGGCAATGCAGCTGCCATCAAATATAATTTGGCCGATGCGGATCTGCGCCATTTCCTGTTTATTGAAAACCAGGAAGACCACAACTTATTTATCACACCAACCGATTACTTGGACCCGCGTCTATCGGGCGGCAACTCTTGGACATCCGATTCCAGGCAGGTCAGCTTGGCATATGCGGATAATGGCCATAACTACCCCGTCACCAACTATAATATCGACATGTGGGAAAGTGGCCCTATTCATCATCCTTATGTCAACCAGCGTTGTATCAAGAGCTGGGCTGGGTGTGACCCGCAGACCGCAGAAGCGATCAACAAGCCGGCAATAGTAAATGAAACTGGTTTTTTCGGATTAATGAGGGCAGCCACTGGATATGCTCATGCAAAATTAATCCCCAGCTTCTTTGACTACCTTCGCACCATGCCAGTGGGTGTTATATTGAATAGGGAAATGAACTTTTGCATGACTACTAGAATATATGACGCTGGAGCAGGTGAGCGTTGTATAAATCAAGATATCGGGACCTGGTACGTGAAAAAAGTACAGCATAAAAAAGCTGGTCACCTGCGCTTCATTCAAACCAATGCAATAAGTGAAGTCATCGTCGATAGTAATGGTGCACCATATGTACTACCTGGTTCACAAGGTTGTGAAAACTATCGGCTGGGCACAAGGGATGGCGTTCTGTGCCGCTTTCTTGACTACGACTTCACTCAGGATGGTAGCCAGTCATTCTCAGACCCTTATATTTATACCAATATTAAAAATGCAAGTCTTAACAGCGCTATTGTTGGTGCAGATGTGCAAATGAGCACAAATCTCACCAATTGGGCATATAAGGGGGCTGACTACAACATCAGCTACCTTAAGGGAAAATCTTCTATTTATCTTTTTCTTTCCAGCAATTTTTTCAAACAGGTGGTTAGACTGGGGCTTCAGGAACAACTGACAAGAAGCATGATTAACTTCAACATGAGAAATGTCAAAGCACCGGAAAGCGGGTTTTACGAATTTAGTGGTACGACTGAAATAGTTATCAAGCCACGGGATTTCAGCGTCTCTATTTTATCCTCAGAAGGGGTAAGCAATCCCTACCGGGAAGGATATGTAGGAAAAGATGTACTGAGCTTTTCTTATAATATTTCAGATAGCGGCCCCATCAGTGCCGATATGCTTGAAATATCTGTTTCACAAGATAGAGGGGCACCTTATCAAGGATATTGTACTTTTTATCCTGCAGGAACATCCGCCCCCGAACAGGCCGTGCCCATTCCTGCCAGGCTGGTATTTGATTCGAACACCCATGGTGCTGCCTCCCGACATGCCATTCGCTGCGATCGAACACCGGTGGATATTCGCCCCCTGGGCATACAGGACAACCAGCCACCGCACATGTACAGAACCTTAAGCGGCAAGCGAATTAATAATACCGTCTAACGTGTTGTTTTGCTTGGATTTTCTCTGCCTACTCTTTTTGCCGTTTTTGGATAAATACACCATTGCCCACTCCAACTTCTCTGTTATTTCCT
>RRZU011930055.1_pt1 | contig 11406 bp, 9 predicted proteins | sample 2165561 | NCBI WGS metagenome assembly RRZU01 (sample SAMN10456909, study PRJNA506462) | wastewater metagenome | isolation source: wastewater sludge | place: USA: Moscow, Idaho | reverse complement strand
TTTGGCAATATTTTTAGCCTGTGCATAGGTAAAGTGTCCTTTCTTAACAATATTCTTTGCTTCATTAGGATCAGACACACCCTTTACCTGTCCGTTTTTAATTTTCTCTTCCATTGCCCTTACAGCTTCATCATACTTATCAGACGGAACTTCTATCTTCATTGGTTTTCCATCCGTCATATATCTGAATGTACCTTTTCCATCATTTTCAAAGCATTCATTTATACATCTTTTTCCTGTAGCGCAATACTTCGACTGTATATTTACGCCATCAACAACTCTGTCAGCACCATTTTTAGCGTTATCATCTCCAACAATCTTTGCATCATGTCCTGTCAGTTTATCAAATAGGTTATTAGCTCTTTCCGCGGCAAAACCATGTCCCTGTCTTGAATGAAATTTCTCTTCTTCAAACTGATTATTAACAGTCCTAAATGCTCCTATCCCTCGACCTGCTGATTCAGCTCCGAAATTATTCTTCTTTTCATTTTCAATCTTCTTCTTCTCCGCCTTTTTGTTAGCCTCAAAGTTTTTCATTTCATTAAGGAAATTTTTTAATGGAGTCTTGTTTATAAAAGAACCTTCTATATAAAATGTGCTTCCGTCTAAAAAATCTATTGCCAATTCACGATTACAATCTTTTTTGCTACTCTTCAATATCCTCAATTGTTTTATATCATCATACCAAAGCTTTTTAGGCTTCTCCATTGTTTCCACATAATACATCTTATCATCAGTAAAAATATAACCATTTTTACCACTTCCAAATACAGTTGTATCAAGAAAACCTAGCATTGTAGTTCTATCCATCCCCTGTGCAAATGTTTGTAATGCATTATCAATTTTCTTAATAGGAATATTTCCTTTGACATGATAATTTCCAGCAGCCGTCATATCTGCCAAATACTTTCTCATTATCTCAATCTTTTCTTCATGTTCCCCCATAAAACTAATTCTCCTTATTCTCTGTCACTACATTTCCTAATAATTCAACATACCTATGCATAAGCTCCTGCAAATAAAATCCATTCAGCTTTTTCGATACAGGAAGACTATCAAATTTGCTGCCTGCATAATCTAAGGCCTCATTCCACAACTTATTTAATTCCAACTTTTCAGGATACATATCTGCAAACGCTTCTTTTATTGTATCTTCTATATATATCTTCTTATCTTCAACAATTCTTTTCTTCTTATCTTCACCTGCAAGAAATGGAAAATCCATATGCATTGTTTCATTCAATAATCTGTTTATCACATCACAGTCACCATTCATGTAGCTTCTCCTTGAACCCATCTTATTCTTTCTTTACCTTTTAATCATACTTTTGCCATCAGCAAGAAATATATTTCTGTTTTTCACGCATATAAACTGAATATATTATAGCTCTTTGATGACCTGACAGCAAGATTTGTTATTTTTCATAGCATCTAACCGGCTGCCATGATTTCGCATTTCCATTTATTAATATATTATAAAGCAGCTTGTTATCAGAATATATGAGATATATAATTATAAAATAGAAATAAAAAGCACAATAAGGAGCAAGCAGATATATGTTTTATTTTATATTGGAACCCATAATGATGTATAACTGGATATTAATATTAGCGGCAGTTATTCCTGCGGTATTCCTTATGATTAAGGTATACAGAGCAGACAGAATGGAAAAGGAAAGCGGCTACCTTTTAAGACAGCTAGTTATTGCGGGAATTCTATCCACCATTATTGCCTTAATTGAGGAAAAAATAGGGGAATGGATTTTATCATACTTTGTTCCCGGAAATACATTGCTGTATCAGATAATTCTTTATTTTGTTATTGTTGCCATAGCCGAAGAAAGCTCAAAGTATTTCTTCTTAAAAAAACGGACATGGAATAATCCAGAATTTAACTGTCAGTATGACGGTGTTGTATATGCAGTATTTGTTTCTCTCGGATTTGCCCTTTGGGAAAATATCAACTATGTTTTATCATATGGTTTTTCAACTGCTATTGTAAGAGCAATTACAGCAATTCCAGGACATGCCTGTTTTGGTGTATTTATGGGTGTATTCTATGGTCTCGCAAGAAAACAGTATAATCGTGGAAAAAAGTTTAGCTCCAAGATATTCAGAATATTCAGTGTTGTGTTACCAGTTCTATTACATGGCTCATATGATTTTATAGCTTCCATGGAAAATACAATGGGAGGTCTATATTTCGTGGCCTTCGTTATTATACTTTTTGCACTGTCTTTTGGACTGGTAAACATCTCATCAAAGAATGATAAATACATATGATATAGAAAACACCAGCACATTTAACCTTAACGTGCTGGTGTCTGTATGTTAATACTTTTCGTATTTATTCATCTGTCTTCTTTTTAAGAATACAAGAAATACTACCACGCAGGAAATTACTATCAGAACTGTTAATGCTCCAAATGTAACCGCTGCTGGGTGATTATTAATTAAGCAACATATTTATAAGCCAGATTATTGGCAGGAAGATATGCATCTCCTCCATACAAAGCTGTATAATCATTTACCACCTTATTACCTTTTGCAACTGCATTTCTGCAAAGTATACCATTATCCTTATATTCTTCTTCGTCCCATTCAATGGAGTTTATTTTATATATTGATAATCTTTTATTTTTTTTCGCATAATCCGTATATTTCCACCAGAATATGTTAATATATGAATATCAATCCACAGATTGGAGAATTACCATGAAAGCATATGAAAGATTATTAAAATATGTCACTTTCCGTACACCAAGTGATGAAAACAGTGAAAACACGCCCTCATCTGCATGCCAGTTTGAGTTAGCCAGATTTCTTAAAAATGAGATGGAAGGATTGAACTTATCGGACATTGTACTTGACGATATGTGTTACCTGTATGGTAAGCTTCCGGCAACCAAAGGTTATGAAAATGCACCTGCTATCGGATTTATTGCACATATGGATACTGTGTCCGATTATTGCAATCACGATATTACACCAGTAATAACAGAAAACTTTAATGGTGTATCACTCACACTTCCTGCGGGAATAACCTTGTCTGTGCATGATTTTCCTCATCTTGGCACTCTTAAGGGTCGTACACTTATCACATCAGACGGAAGCACTATACTTGGTGCTGATGACAAAGCAGGTATTGCTGAAATCCTGACTATGATAGAACATTTGCAGAAAGGCAATATACCTCATGGAACAATATGTATTGCATTCACACCTGATGAAGAAATCGGCATGGGAGCTGAACATTTTAACATAGAACAGTTCGGTGCCAAATACGCCTACACAATTGACGGCGACACAGAAGGCGAGATTCAGTACGAAAACTTCAACGCATGCAAAGCGGATTTTCATATTAAAGGCTTCAATGTACACCCAGGTTCTGCCAAAGACACCATGATTAATGCCAGTCTTGTTGCAATGGAGATTAACAATGCACTTCCTGCTATGGAAACCCCTCGCGGCACAGAAGATTACGAGGGCTTCTACCATCTTGTCAGCATGTCTGGCGATGTCAGTGAGGCTTCGCTTAATTATATAGTAAGAGACCATGATAAGAATTTATTTGAAGCAAAGAAAAATACTCTGCGATTAATCGAAAAAAATATGAATGAAAAATGGGGCAAGGGAACTGTTACGCTCACCATTATAGACCAGTATAAGAATATGTCCGAAATCATTGCAGGCTGCATGAATCTTATTGACAATGCAAAGAAAGCCTGTGAACTGGCTGATATAACACCGCTTATCCTTCCTATCCGCGGAGGAACAGACGGCTGTCAGTTAAGCTTCAAAGGACTTCCATGCCCTAATCTTGGAACTGGAGGACACGCATACCACGGTCCCTATGAACATATTACTGTTGAAGGCATGGATATGACCGTTGCTATGCTTGTTAAATTGGTTGGAACATTTACTGAATAACAACTATATTTCATAACACAAAACAGGAGTTAAGCTATTGACCTACTCCTGTTTTGTATTATCAGTTGCTATTCAGTTTTTATTACTTTCGTTTTGAAACAACATACATAACTGCTGCTGCAATACATCCAGCTAACGCAATAATTGCTATTACAAGCCATAATTTCCCATGATTTCTGTCCCCAGTGTTAATTGATGATGCATTTGTTTCATTTTCATCAAATGTATACTGGCTTGTTGTTTCTGATTCTATCTGACTGATGGTCTCTGTTTCAGATTCTTTAATACTCTCTGTCTCCAGTTCTGTTCCTTTAGTACTTTCCATCACTGTTTCGGATTCTTTAATGCTCTCTGTCTCTGTTTCTGTCTCTTTAATACTCTCTGTCTCTGTTTCTGTCTCTTTAATGCTCTCTGTCTCCGGTTCTTTAACAGTAAAATGTGCACTCGCTGTTCCACTCGATGAAGCAATACCTATAACATGCTCACCCGTCGATAATTTTTTTATTAAATCTGGATTAAGTGTTACAATAATACTTCCTGCTTTTACCGTATAATCCTTGTCTTTTACAAGCTCTCTGCCATCAAGTTCTACTTTTACAAAATCTGAAAATGCTGCATTAGACTTAAATGTAATTGCCTTATCGGAATTCTTATCAATTATACATTTATCACCAGCAATTATTTCTGGTGCCAGTTTCGATGTAACAACACTATCTTTGTCTATCTGCTTTGATGCATTTGAATCTGCAAAGTATTTTAAACATAAAGAGCAGTAATAATATTCAGTATTACCTTCCTGAGTCACTGTAGCTGCTTTAGCTTCTACATGCTGTAACTTATGATTATCCTTATTTAATTCACCATATTCCTCATGACATACTTCACACACTGCACGATTGACGCATGTTGCCACTCCACCACTATGAATATGCTCTGGAATGCCACCCTTTATTTCAAATGTGAGTATATTATTCTCGATTGAATTGACACTGATATAAATATCTCCGTAAATCCATATATCTTCACCTATTCCTAATGCTGCATCTGCCTTTGTGTTATACTGTCCACCAAGAACTTCATAATTCCATTTAGGTGATGAAAAATACATATTACTTGGAAACTTAGTGTCACTGTCTATAAGATAACATACCAGCCCGGATTTTAATGGAATTTTATCCACTCTGTTTCCATTAATCTTGAACATATGCTTATATTGAGAATCATATTTGTTACCATTATCCTCAAAGTTTCTGTACTCAAGATACAATGTCTTACCCTTTTCCGGAATATCCATCTTATATCCTGTAATATTATCCGTACCTGAAGTTCCTAATGCTTTAAGACTATATTCTCCTTCGGACAAAATCGTCTTAATATCATTCTCATCAGTCCAGCCTAATACTTCTTTCTCCTTAAGAGACATAAACTGTGGAACTGGAGATATATGCTTTGCCATAACTGACATGAAATACACCGGTGACGCATTCTTTGAGTTATATAAATCCTTCAGCCCCATAATATGTCCCATTTCATGTACTGCTGTTGCAATTGATACAAATACCCGGTCATCCTCATCCTTAAATAAATATCCGTTAGTATCACCATCAGGCTTACAATACGAATTGGTTATCTGGACATATTTGTAACTATTAATAGTTTTTTTGCCGGTATTAACAGAAATATTATTAACATAATCTGTATAATTCCACAATGGTGATGACCAGCTTACTGATATATTACCTGACTCATTATTCTTATAAATAATTGTAATTGAATCAATTGCACCATTGTTATCTTTATCAAGCACACCATAGTCATAGTATACAGTATCATTATAATCAGATATTTTATTACCAGATGATATGGCATTATTAACAGCTTCTGACCACTCCTGCCTAAGCTCATACATTCTGCTTGCACGCTCCGAAGCATCTTTATAACCAATAGTATTAATATCGCTGTACTCTGCATAATACCCACGAGGATGTGAAAGTACAATTGAGCCGCCATTATCATATAAATATACACTTCTCATTCTTAATTTGTTATCTGATACACATCTGTAATAATCGCCTACACTATATGAACCTGCATTATATGAATTATCTGTTATTTTTCTAACAGAACTGCCTTCATATACATCATTTATAAATTCGGTTTCACCTGCAAATCTGGCAAATACCACTAAATTAGTAAAATTACTGTCGTCATCATCTGCCTGTATCCTGTCTTTATCACCTGTTAATAACAAAATTGACAGAAAAACAGTGCAAAATAACAGTATTAGTTTGATTTTTCTCATAAAAATTCCTTTCCATGTATAAACAAGCTAACTATTATATTATCCGGTTTCTCTGTCAGAATCTTACCATATTATTAAATTTAATTCAATTCAAATAACTATTTTACGGCTTGCACACACCACAAGCCTCATACCCCATATCAATAATCTCCTGCCTGCTTCCTGTATAAATCTTTTTATTGGAAGCATCCATGCTCTTTGCACTGTTGCAGGATTCTTTGTGGAACTTCTTAGTATTCGTATTAAGTACATATGTCTGCACATTTGCTTCGGCTGCAGTTGTTGACTTTGAAGCATCTGCAACTATTGAATCGTCCTGATGGCTGTCACCTGTTGCATAATCAATAGCAATTCCCGGCTGTGCATTAAAACAATACACATTGAAAAGAATTCCATCACCATTATCCTCAACTGACTTAGCCTCCATCTGCACACCGCTGGCAACAAGATTATCGCCAGAAAATACAGGTGTTACGCGGTACAGAACATGATTATTAGTTTCCTTTATGTAATCCGCCACCATATTTTCAAAAGGCAGCATACCATCAACATTAAGATATCTTGTTCCTGTAATCAGATTCTTTTCATTGGCATTCTCACCAGTAAGCTGATAACCTATAAGATGGCACCTGTTATACAGATATTTACCATCAACACTATCGTATTTCGCTGTCTGCCATCCCGTAGGTTTTACTTCACCAATTGCACCACGTTTCTCAGTAGGCATAATGTCTTTACCTATATTAGCAAATGCAGTAGTACATCTTCCAAGTTCATCCAGTTCTCCGTAACTCTCAAATGATATAGTCGTGAAGTCAGCATCATTAAACGCTGGGTTATTATCATTAATTACAACATACGGTTCACCCTGATATACTAAAGATGCCATATCATCTGCAACAGCCGTACTCTGAACCTCAGCACTCCCCACAGTACCAGCCTGATTATCCTTCTTAGAAGAGCATCCGCTTAACCCAAATCCGCTTCCTGCAATAAAGAACACCAGTAAAAATGCGGTTACTCTCCTTAGCACTTCTAACCTTATATTACGCATGTATTTTTCCTTATTTCTTTCTTACATATCTTTCTTCAGTAATTTTCTCATGAGAATTACCCTCAAAATCAGTAGAACCCTCCAGCTTAAAATCATTAAGCATGTCCTTAGGAAACTTCACATCAGAAGGATACTTCCTGTTCCACTTATACAGATAAACCTCATCCACCATATCCTCATAAGAAACAATCTCAGAGTCCTCAACAAAACAGAAATCATCCTTTCCGGCAAAACCAAACTCCTGATTAACCTCAAGATTCTCATAATCACCAAAAAGCTGCTTGCTATATAAAGAAAGCCATAACTTCCTGCCATCAAGCATCTTAATAATATGCTTATTAAGAACACTGTCCTTAGAAACACGTCTGTTATTAAACATAATTCCATAATTATCATCAACAATAGATATAACCTTCATAATGTCCTCCTTCTTTTATGTCCAGCAAGGTGTGACTGGGTTGGATAAAGGACTTTCTTAAAGGTGGAACGTGTCATTAAGACGCTGTACGGATTTTATCCGCGTTACAGTCACCGTCCGCAACCGGCGCATACTCGCCATCCATGGCTCGAATGCGCCTTTTTCGCACATCGTGTGCGAAAATTGCTACACATTTTATAAAATCCTACAGCCTCTAAACTCCACTTGAACCTTCAAGAAAGTCCTTTATCCAACCCAGTCACATCCTCCCCATCACAAACACAGTTGCTCTACACGACCATAGCTCAATCCCGCCACCACACCAGCAAGGGAGCAATGCGACCAACGCTGAACCACGCATCTCACCCCCCCCACCACAAAAGCGAGGGAGCCAAAGCGACCAACGCTGACAGGTAAAAACTCCCCGGGGTGGTGGGCTGGGTGTGGTTGTGTGGTTTAATTGGAAACCGTGTGAAGACGCCGGTACTTAGTGCGTGGGGAGAGCCGCCGCAAGGCGGCAAATCCCCACAAACTTAGTACCCGCTGCGTCTTCGCCCGAGCGGGAGCGCGTTTTCAATTAAACCACACAGCCATCCCCAGCCCCCTCTCCGGGGAGCCATTTTTTACCTACTTCTTAAAGGGAAACCTCCCCGATTCCAGCCTCTTCTTAAGCATAACCCCACCTATCGTCTGAGGCTGCTTAGCCGGACTATTTTCAGCTTCTCTTTCCTCCGCTTCTGCAATTCTGCGGCGAATCTCTTCCATCTTGTTATCCATTGCAGCAATCTGATCTGCACATGAAGACAATTCTGCAGCCAGCTGTTCTGCTTCAGAATCTGGAATATTCTTCTTATAACGAACCTTATGCTCCACGCTCGCCCAGAAATCCATGGCAATTGTACGGAACTGAACCTCAACCTTCATCATCTTCTTTTCATTCTGAAGGAATATCGGTATCTCAATTATAAGGTGAAGACTTCTGTAACCGCTTGGCTTAGGATTCTTGATATAATCCTTTCTCTCGACAAGCACTACATCGTCCTGCTTTAACAGGCAGTCGGCAAGCATATAGATATCTTCCGGGAAAGAGCATATTACTCTTACCCCCGCAATATCTCTTATACCTTCCTCAATGCCTTCCATTGTTATAGGAATATTTTTCTTCTTCGCCTTCTTAAATATGCCATCCATAGACTTAATTCTGCTCTTGATACTCTCAATAGGATTTCTGTCATACTGTAATGAGAACTCCTCATTAAGCACCTTGAACTTAGTCTCAACCTCCATAATGGCGCATCTGTAATAAGCCATCAGTGTGTTAAACGGCATAATATTTTCTTTTAATAACTCAATCATTTCATCAGAAAGGAGATTCTCTTTAATGAATCTTTCCTGTTCCTGCTTGAGTATCTCTTCTAATAACATAGTAACCCCTTTTACCTTTGATGCATCTTAAAGTGCCTTCTTAATAGCAGCTAAAAGCTCATCATATGTATCAAATGCCTCTAATTCAGGATTATCAGCCTTAATCTGCTCTGTACTCTTAAAGAGGAAGCCTGCCTTGCTTGCCTTAATCATTCCTAAGTCATTGTGGCTGTCTCCTGATGCAATAGTATCATAACCAATAGACTGTAAAGCCTTAACTGTTGTAAGCTTTGACTGCTCACAACGCATCTTGAAACCTGTAATCTCACCATTGTCAGCGACCTCAAGTGAATTACAGAAAATAGTTGGCCAGCCCAGCTTCTTCATAAGCGGAGTAGCAAACTGTGTAAATGTATCTGAAATAATGATAACCTGTGTTATACTTCTTAATTCATCAAGGAATTCCTTTGCTCCCGGAATTGGGTCAATCTTAGCAATAGTATCCTGAATTTCTTTAAGTCCAAGACCATGCTCCTTAAGAATACCAAGTCTCCAGTTCATAAGCTTATCATAATCTGGTTCGTCTCTTGTTGTTCTCTTAAGCTCTGGGATTCCGCTTGCCTCTGCAAATGCAATCCATATCTCTGGTACAAGAACGCCCTCAAGGTCTAAACATACAATATTCATATCATTATCTCCTCGCTTATTATTCTTAGATACACTCGTATCTCATGTGTTATTTCACTTATATTATTGTAACCCACTACCTGTCAAAACTCAATATGCCATTTTTAAGTCTTTCAAGCCCATCCATTAAAGTTGTCTTAGGACATGCAACATTCAGTCTTAAGAAATGTTTTCCATCTCCGCCAAAGCCTTCTCCCGCTGACAGGAAAAGTCCTGTATTCTTTCTTATATATGCCGCAAGCCTTGTTGAATTGTCTGTGATATCAGACACATCAAGCCAGCAAAGATAAGTCGCATGTGATTCCACCATTGACACTCCCGGAATATTGTCTTTTATGAACTTTTCGGTAATCTGTTTATTCTCGTAGATATATTCTCTTAACTGCTCAAGCCATTCCTCACCCTTTGTAAATGCAGCTATAGCCGCATCAACTGCGAAAACATTTGGCTCAGCTACCTCATCGGTATTGATTGCACGCCAAACCTTGTGACGGAGTCGCTCATCCGGCACACATATTGCTGCTGTCTGTAAGCCTGCCATGTTAAATGTTTTCGTAGGTGCTATGCATGTTACAGATATATTCTTACACACCTCCGAAACACTTGCAAATGGCACATAATCAATGCCCGGGTCTGTAAGCTCGCAGTGAATCTCATCAGATATAACAACAACTCCATACTTGTAAGCAAGCTCTCCGATACGTGCAAGTTCTTCCTTACTCCATACATTTCCACCCGGATTCTGTGGGTTGCACAGAATAAGAAGTGTTGTCTGTGGGTTCTTGAGCTTAACTTCAAGGTCTTCAAAATCTATTACATACCTGCCATTCTCATATGCAAGCTGGCTCTGTAACACATTTCTGCCATTATTAAGAATACTGTTAAAGAAAATGTTGTATACAGGTGTCATGATTACAACATTCTCTGCTGGTGTCGTAAGCTTTCTTACAGAGCTTGATATTGCAGGTATAACGCCTGTTACGAACATAAGCCAGTCGTCTTCCATCCTGAAATTGTGGCGTCTTTCCCACCAGCCTGTGTATGCGTCATACCAGTCCTTTGATATCTCAGTATAACCGTATACACCGAGGTCTGCCTTTGCCTTAATAGCCTCAGTTATCTCAGGTGCTGTCTTAAAATCCATGTCAGCAACCCACATAGGAAGCTCATTCTCTGCCACGTTCCATTTTAAAGAATCCGTATTACGGCGGTTCACTACTGTATCAAAATCATATTTCATTCTCGGATTTCCCTTCTTAATTCTACTTATTAATTCCTGCATACTATCTTAGTAAGCGAAGGATCAACCTTATCCTTCTCAATTATAAGCTTATCTATACTGTCTGCTGTTATCGTTCCGGAAGTTGGATTTAACACGCTGTCAACCCTGCTTGTGATATCAGCATCTACTGTTGAATACTCGAAAGCAAGTGTTGTATTAATAAGCTTGCAGTTCTTCATAACAAGATTGTCAATGTAGCATAATCCCTGAAGACTCTCTATTGTACAGTTAATAAACGTAAGATTCTTTGAATTCCAGCCAAGGTACTCACCTGAAATGTATGAATCATACACTGTTATATTTTCAGCATTCCAGAAAGCATCCTTGCTCATAAGTCTTGAATTTCTTATCTCAAGATTCTTACTTCC
>RRZU011057297.1_pt1 | contig 11406 bp, 9 predicted proteins | sample 2165561 | NCBI WGS metagenome assembly RRZU01 (sample SAMN10456909, study PRJNA506462) | wastewater metagenome | isolation source: wastewater sludge | place: USA: Moscow, Idaho | reverse complement strand
CAGCATCTTTCCAGGCTCTGCAATAAAATACTCCAGAAAGATATAAGATTTTGCTGTTTTTAAATCTTCCAGAAACTGCGGATACATCTCTTCTCCGCAGCAATAATACTGTGTATCCGCCTCCCTGTACACCGGATACCCTGCATAACGGGTAAGATACTGCGCCTGCTGTCCGGCAGAATCATCCTCTGCCCTTAAAGCAGACATCACATCATCAGAAGGAGAACTGTATGCCCGTATCCTGCTGCTGACCACGTCCATCTTCATACGGGTCCGTTTTGTCAGTCCCGGACGGCCAAACAGATAGTATGCCGGAATTCCGAACAGAGGAAGTGCCAGTATCAGAAAAATCCAGGAAGTTTTATATGTGGAACGCATATCCCTGCTGGAGACAAACAATGCAAGCACAATGGATGCAATTTTAAACAATGCATCTACCATGGAACTGTATACGGTCGCACTGTACAACAGATAGACAAACCAGCTGAACTGCAATATAATAATCAATCCTCCAAGGACAAGTTTACTGAAGAGTTTATTTAATATTCGTTTCATCTGTCTCCTCCTTTGGTTCTCATAAAATGTCACCGACAGGCTTTTAGAGAGTATTTTATACCAATGCCAGCAAATTATCAACATCAAGAACGCCCCACGCCATGGACATTCCCGTTTCTTTCCGCGCCGATTCATATAATTTCAGTTTCAGTTCCTCCGGCCGCAGCTTTGGATTTTTCTGTAATGCAAGTGCCAGTGCCCCGCATACGACAGGGGTTGCCATAGAGGTACCACTTTTTCTGGAATATAGTGCTCCGTGATGATCCAGACTTACAATATTCGTCCCCGGTGCTAAAATTTCCGGCTTCATAATACAGCATCCGGTCGGACCACTGCCACTGTAGCCACCACGCCTTTCCCCCGGAGAACTCCGGTCATCACTTGCCCCCACCGTAATCACTTTTCTCGAAATACCGGGAGCCGTGACTGTCCCGGCTCCCGGGCCATTATTTCCGGCCGCTGTGACAACCGTCACGCCATCATCCCACAGCTGTTCTAAAAGTTCCATAATCTGCTTCTGCTCACGGTCGAGTGCCCCCGGAAGAAATCCTACGGAAAAATTCAGAATCCGGATTCCCAGTTCTTTATGATGTGCAAGCACCCATTGCAGGCCACGAATCACCCGCTCCGTCTGTCCTCCTCCATCCTTCCCGAGGACTTTCAGCGCAATCAGCTGTGCCTGCGGTGCCATTCCCTTCATTCTGCCATTCGCACACAAAATTCCGCCAACATGTGTTCCGTGTCCATTGTCATCATAACAGGCTCGTTTCATTGCCACAAAATCCAGAAATCCAACCACATTCTGCCGCAGATCCGGATGCAGATAAACGCCTGTGTCCAGTGTCACCACCCGGATATTTTTCCCCGTGTAACCCATACGATATACATTCTCTGCATGTACAAGCTGTTTGACACGATTCATATTTCAACTCCGAACTTTTCGAATCATCGCCTTTTTCTTTCATGGTATGAAAAAAGGGCCGCATGGTGCGGCCCCTGAAGTACATCTTTCATGGATCTTAATTCTGTACGGTATTTTATTTCTGATCTGCCGGAACGTCCTTAATGGAAAAACTGATTCTTCCCATCTTGTCCTTTCCAAGACAGACAACTTTCACAACATCTCCAAGCGTCAGTACATCCTCGACATGCTCAATGCGTTCCTTGGCAATCTTTGAAATGTGAACCATTCCTTCCTTGCCCGGTGCAAACTCGATAAAAGCACCAAACTCTTTGATACTTACAACTGTACCGGTAAAGATCTGTCCTTCCTTAAAATCGGTTGTGATGATTTTTATCATATCAATGGCCTTTGCGATTGCCTCCTTGTCTGTTCCACAGACAGAAACCGCACCATCATCTGTAATATCAATCTTGACACCTGTACGGGCAATGATCTCATTGATTGTCTTACCCTTCTGTCCCACAACATCTCCAATTTTATTCGGATCAATGGTGATCTGTTCAATCTTCGGTGCCCACTGATTTACTTCTTTTCGTGGCTCTGCAATTGCCTTGCTCATAACTTCATCCATAATGTAGACGCGTGCCTCACGGGTACGGGCAATGGCTTCTTCTACGATTGGACGGGTCAGGCCATGGATCTTGATATCCATCTGGATTGCAGTGATACCATCATGTGTACCGGTTACCTTGAAATCCATATCTCCGAAGAAATCTTCAAGTCCCTGGATATCTGTCAGTACCAGATAATCATCATCCGTCTCTCCGGTCACAAGACCACAGGAAATACCTGCAACCATCTTTTTAATCGGAACACCTGCAGCCATCAGTGACATACAGGACGCACAGGTAGATGCCATGGAAGTAGATCCATTGGATTCAAATGTCTCGGAAACTGCACGGATTGCATACGGGAACTCCTCCACAGAAGGAAGAACCGGAAGTAATGCACGCTCTGCAAGCGCACCGTGTCCGATCTCACGACGTCCCGGACCTCTGCTTGGCTTTGTCTCTCCAACAGAATAGGACGGGAAATTGTACTGATGCATATAACGCTTGGTTGTCACGTTCTCATCAAGTCCGTCAATCTTCTGTACTTCCGAAAGCGGTGCAAGTGTAACAACATCGCAGATCTGTGTCTGTCCACGGGTAAACATGGCAGAACCATGTACACGAGGGATCAGATCTACTTCTGCAGCCAGCGGACGGATCTGATCGATCGCACGTCCGTCTGGACGCTTATGATCCTTTAAGATCATCTTACGAACAGTCTTCTTCTGATACTGGTAAACGGCCTCGTCAAGAACAGCAAGCCACTCCTCGTTCTCTGCAAAAGCCTCTGCAAATTTATCTGTGATTTCACGGATATTCTCTTCTCTCTGCTGCTTTTCATCGGTAAATACCGCTTCTTCCATCTGCTCCGGAGTGACGATTTCCCGCATAGCTGCAAACATTTCTTCCGGAATCGCACAGCTTGTATACGCATGCTTCGGTTTGCCAACCTCTTCCCGGATCTTATTGATAAATGCAATGACTGTCTGGTTGACATCATGGCACTTATAAATAGCCTCAATCATCTTTGCTTCCGGAATCTCATTGGCACCGGCCTCAATCATGATGACCTTTGTTGCTGTAGATGCAACCGTAAGCTTTAAATCTCCCTCGTCCCAGTCTTTCTGGGATGGGTTTACAATAAATTCACCATTCTTCATTCCCATCTGGGTCATGGCACATGGACCGTCAAACGGAATATCGGAAATGGTAGTAGAAAGTGCTGCACCGATCATGGCAACCAGCTCCGGACGACACTCCGGATCTACAGACATAACCATATTATTTAAGGTTACATCATTGCGGTAATCTTTCGGAAACAGAGGTCTCATCGGACGGTCAATGACACGTGCGGTAAGAATAGAGTTCTCTGATGCCTTTCCTTCACGCTTGTTAAATCCGCCAGGAATTTTTCCAACCGAGTACATTTTTTCTTCAAATTCCACGCTCAGCGGGAAGAAATCAACGCCATCTCTCGGCTTGTCGGAAGCAGTAGCCGTAGATAATACGGTAGTCTCTCCATATTTTAATAATGCGGCACCATTTGCCTGTGCACATACTCTTCCGATATCAACGGTCAGTGTTCTGCCTGCCAGTTCCATTGAATAACTTTTGTACATGTATTCTCTCCTTCAAAATTTAATACGGTATGTCAAAACCCCGAAACTACTGAACAATACAAAACAGCGTTTTGTCCTCTTCAGTGGTCCCGGAAAAAAGTTCTGCCATACAACAAAAAGAAGAGCGGAATATAAAACTCCGCTCTTTGTTTACAATTATTTTCTGAGTCCTAAACGCTCAATTAAAGAACGATATCTTTCAATATCAATGCTCTTTAAGTATGATAATAATCCACGTCTCTGACCGATCATCTTAAGCATACCTCTTCTGGAATGATGATCCTTTGGATTCTGCTTTAAGTGCTCAGTAAGCTCCTGAATTCTTGCAGTAAGAACAGCTACCTGAACTTCTGGTGAACCAGTGTCGTTTGGTGTTCTTCCATACTCATTGATAATTGCCTGTTTCTTTTCTTTTGCGATCATTTTATGATCCTCCTTAAAATATTTTTGCACCCGATACTCAGCAAAAGGTCGGAGTGTCCATTCACCGAATATGGGTTAAACCATACTAATCTAATGTATCATAAATCCGTATCGTTGTAAACAGTTTTTTAATTTAAATACGATATGACACAGATTGGTGTCCGGTAATAGGCACTGGAAATTTTAATTCCGGTACGTGCATTGCTGGCATGCACAATCTGACCGTTTCCGATATAAATTCCCACATGGCTGATGCTGCTTCCGCTTCCATAGAAAAAGAGATCTCCCGGTTTTGCCTCAGATGCACTGATTCGTTTTCCGTATGCCGGCTGACTTGCCGCATGATGCGGGAGGCCGACTCCGTATCTCGCATATACCTGCATCGTAAATCCGGAACAATCAATTCCGTTTGTCAGGCTTGTTCCACCCCAGACATAACGGTTTCCTACAAACTGTAATGCAAACTGTACTAAAGAAACGCGGGAATCCGTGTATCCCTCTCCGTATTCCAGTTCTTTTACCGTCGATGCTGTCGGAAGTTTTTCTGTTACCTCTACATAATCTCCGGAAATATATCCTTTCTGATCATCCACTTCCACTTTATACCAGCCGTCTTTTGTATCTTCCACAACAAGATCCTCTCCCTCTCCAACCAGAGAAAGTATTGCAGAATCTTCAGAAGCCTTTTCTCTTACACGAAGGGTTGTGGTATTTACTGTAACAACTTTTGTAATTTCTTTCTTTGCTACATTTTTTGCCGCATCTCCTGTCAGAAGATACTCTGTCTTTACATAACCTTCCACCTTGCCGGAGGTGATCTTTGCCCAATCTCCCTTGACCGAGACAATCTCACAGGCATCTTTATCAGTCATTTTTCCAACAACTTTACTGTCTGTGGATGCCTTTTTTCGCACATTTAAGCTTCCCTGCACCTGCGCGATTCCAAGATTTTTATACCCACAGATGCTGGTATCCTCCGTGGTATTTTCCGAAACCGCTTCTTTTGTCTGCGTATCTTCGATTCCCTGTGCAACCATCTGCTTTTCATTCGCAGCCACCGCAACATCTGTTTTATCATACAGCTGACTAGTTACTCCTGCCGTCACATCCAGCGCCTCCACTTCGCTTGCATTCAAAGATGCGGAAACACCGGCTGTGAGCGATCCGGCCGCCTCTGTTTTATCTGTATTTTCCTGCTGTATCCCGATATAGGCTGCCGCACCGGTCAGTGTCAGAGAAAAAGCAAGTACCATTCCAACTCTCTTTTTTGTCATACGATTCATTTCACAGATTCCTCCCTCATGTCTCATGAAATCTCATAACAAAACGAGTATAACAACAAATAATTACAATGTCAACATATTTTTGTAATATTTATGTAATATGTTTACATGTCGCCGTTTATCGACATCATACGACTGCGGCTCGTTTCAATGTCTCTTTCCATCTGTTCTTTTAACATCTCTACAGACGAGAATCTCTGTTCCGGACGTATAAAAGAATAAAAGCTGACCTTTAGTTCATATCCGTACAGATCACCGGAAAAATCCAGTATATGCGTCTCCACATTTACTTTATTGGAATGATTGACGGTCGGTTTGCATCCGACATTTGTCACACCTGTGTAATATTTTCCACCAATCTCTACCGCAGTTGCATATACACCTTTCGGCGGAAGAAGTTTTTCGGCCACAAGTTCCATATTGATCGTCGGGATTCCGAGCGTTCTTCCAAGCTGCCTTCCATGAATCACTTCACTCTTTACAAAAAACGGATACCCAAGCAGATCATTTGCCTTTTCCATATTGCCTTTTATGATCTGTTCCCGCACAAACGTACTGCTGATGTCCCGTCCCTCATACTGGATCTTGTCTACCACCCTAAGGGTATAGCCATATGTCGCGGACAATTTTTCCAGCAGAATATGATCCCCTTTCCGGTTATGGCCAAACCGGAAATCCGATCCGACTACCATGCTCTTTACATGCAGACTTTTTACAATCCATGCAACAAAAGCCTCCGGCTCCATGCACATGACTTCTTTGGTAAACGGACATTCCAACAGGTAATCAATTCCACGCTCTTTGAGAATTTCCTGCTTTTCTTTATTGGTCGAAAGGACACGGTAATTATTATTCTCCGTAAGTTTTTTCGGTGGAATATCAAACGTAAAAACAACGGCCTTTAACCCTTCTTTCTTCTTTTCCAGAAGGTGTTCAATCAGTGCTTCGTGTCCACGGTGTACTCCGTCAAATTTTCCCAGCGACAATGCCGTTGGTTCTTCTATATGAAAATCTTCTATCTTATTCCAGCAAATCATATTTATGCACCAAACATTTTCCGGACTTTATAGTCCTTTGTTTCTCTCTCATACTGATATACAGCGTAAAAATGTCCCATCGGATCATAAACCAGTACCTGCTCACCATCCGCAATTTTTTCCGGAACATCCGTAAAATTTCCATCGTTTAAACGGTTTCCATTCTGAAGAAAACGAAACGCTTCCGGTACAACCGTCAGTTTCGTCTTTCCCTCAAACACGCGGTCCACCGGAAGAATCAGTTCTTCCAGCGTTCCTTCATCCCTTATCTTTTCAATTTCTGCCAACGTGTGTGCCTCTTCCAGAGGAAAAACACTCACTCTTGTCCGGACCAGGGATTCCATACACGCACCTACGCCAAGCGCCTCTCCGATATCCGCACACAGCGTACGGATATAAGTTCCCTTGGAACAGTGCACCTGCATCGTCACATAAGGAAGATTGATTTTTTCAATTTCTATGGAAAAAATTTTAACCGTGCGGGCTTTCCGCTCTACCTCAATTCCGGCGCGGGCCAGATCACATAACTTCTTTCCGTTGACTTTGAGTGCCGAGTACATTGGCGGAATCTGCTCATAATCTCCAACGAACTGCAAAATAGCCGCTTCCACGGTCTGTTCTTTCAGCAATGCAGCCTCTCTGGAACGATCTTCTTTCACCGTTCCGGTCATATCCTGTGTATCGGTTGTAATGCCAAGATGCATCACCGTACGATACACTTTATCCTTATCCGTCAGAAGTTCACATACCTTTGTTGCATTTCCGATGCATACGGGAAGTACTCCGGTCGCTTCCGGATCGAGCGTTCCGGTATGTCCGATTTTACGCTCATGTAAAATGCCGCGGAGCTTTGCTACCACGTCAAAGGAAGTAAAGCCCCGCTCTTTATAAACATTTATAATTCCGTTTATCATATTATAATCTCTTCTCAACCTCGGCAAGAATACGCTCAATTGCCTCTTCTGCCGGTCCTTCCACGGTACATCCGGCAGCCTTGACATGTCCGCCGCCGCCAAAATGCATCGCAAGCGATGCCGCATCAAACGCACCGTTTACACGAAAACTTACTTTAAACGTATGATCCTCATTCTCATAAAGGAATACTGCAAGTTCCACATCTTTGGTATTGCGCATCTGCTCCACGATTCCTTCCATATGTTTCGGAAGAACTTCGAGTGCATGCATCTCTTCGAGCGTCAGAAAAGAAGTCACTACTCTGCCACCCAGACGAAGTCTGCTGGAAAGCAGTGCCTGTCCCATGGCACGATTCTGGTTGTATGTTTTCTGATTAAAAGCTTCATCCACAATTTTTGTGAAATCAATTCCTTTATCCATCAGCATGCCCGCCATATTCATCGTGGAGGAAGACGTGCAGGAATACTGAAACACTCCGGTATCGGTAACCATTCCGGTATACAGACATTCCGCGATTTCTTTTGTGATCTTCTCCGTATCTAACAGTTCACAGATCAGCTCACAAGTGGAACTTGCATCCGGGAAAATATAATTTTCCTCTGCAAAACTCTGGTTACTGACATGGTGGTCAATACAGGCTGTATGCTTTGCTTCCTGAAAATAACGTGCAGCATTCCCCAGACGTTTCTCATCTCCGCAGTCCATGGCGATAAACAGATCAAACACCACGGATTCCTCATAGTCACTGCGGATTTCCGATGAAAAATTCAGGAATTTAAAGATATTGGGAATCGGCTCAAGATACAATCGCACATCCACATCCGGATAATATTTCCGGATATAGTTGTAAACTCCGAGTGTGGAGCCCACACAATCCCCATCCGGACGTACATGTCCGGCAAGACCTACCGATTTTTTCCCTGCAAGAATCTCATCAAGCTTCTTCATCCGGTTTCTCCTTTATATCTTTGGTCACTTCATCAATCATTTTTGACATATGGATTCCATATTCAATCGACTGATCCAATACAAATTTGATCTCCGGTGTGTTGCGCAGATTTACGGACTTTGCCAGGCTCCTGCGAATAAATCCTTCTGCGGAGCGAAGTCCTGCAATCGTATCCTGCTGTGATTTTTCATCCCCCAGCACACTGATATAGGCCTTTGCCGTTTTCAGATCCGGAGCGACCTCCACTGCAACTACACTGGTCATCGGATTGATCCGCGGGTCTTTGATTTCCCCGCGGATAATATTGGAAAGCTCACGCATCACTTCCTCATTGATCCGAATATTTTTAATACTGTTTTTTCTCATATTCTATCCTATCTTGGTACTTCTACCATCTTATAAGCTTCTACCTGATCAAGTTCCTGAATGTCATTAAAGCCTTCGAATACAAGACCACATTCATATCCGGCCTTAACTTCCTTGACATCATCCTTGAAACGTTTCAGGGATGCTAAATCTCCTTCGAAGATCTGCTCGCCTTCTCTGGAAATACGAACTTTACATCCACGTTCCATCACGCCGTCAAGTACATAAGAACCGGCAATATTACCGACACCGGATGCCTTAAAGATCTGACGGATTTCTGCATGACCGATAACTTTCTCCTCAAATACAGGATCAAGCATACCCTTCATGGCAGCCTCTACATCCTCGATCGCATTGTAAATAACCTTGTACAGACGGATATCTACACCCTCATTGTCTGCGGTAACTTTTGCAATCGGGTCCGGACGGACATTAAATCCGATGATGATCGCATTGGATGCGGAAGCAAGAATAACATCAGATTCGTTGATTGCGCCGACACCACCATGGATCACTTTTACAACCACTTCTTCATTGGACAGTTTCACAAGTGACTGTTTCACTGCCTCAACAGAACCCTGTACATCCGCTTTTACAATAATATCAAGTTCCTTCATATTTCCGGACTGGATCTGAGAGAACAGATCATCCAGTGACATCTTTGCCTTGGTATCTTCGATCAGGCGGTTCTTTTCCTCTGAAATATAAGTATCTGCAAATGATTTTGCTTCCTTATCGGAATCGCAGACAACAAATGTCTCTCCGGCTGCCGGTACACTGTTTAATCCGAGGATCTCTACCGGTGTGGAAGGAGTTGCCTTCTTCACGCGCTGTCCCTTGTCGTCGATCATGGCACGGACTTTACCGTAGCTGCTTCCACAGGCAATGGAATCTCCGACATGAAGTGTTCCTTTCTGAACCAGAACCGTTGCTACCGCACCGCGTCCCTTATCCAGCTGTGCCTCAATGACCAGACCTCTTGCATTACGGTTTGGATTTGCTTTCAGTTCCATCACTTCTGCAGTCAGAAGGATCATTTCCAGAAGATTGTCGATACCTTCCTTAGTATGTGCAGAAACCGGACAGAAAATCGTACTTCCACCCCAGTCTTCCGGAATCAGTTCGTATTCGGAAAGCTCCTGCTTTACTTTTTCAATGTTTGCACTCGGCTTATCAATCTTGTTGACAGCAACGATGATTTCTACACCGGCAGCCTTTGCATGGTTGATTGCCTCGATGGTCTGTGGCATAACACCATCATCTGCAGCGACAACCAGGATTGCAATATCGGTAGAATTTGCACCACGCATACGCATTGCGGTAAATGCCTCATGACCAGGAGTATCCAGGAATGTGATCTTTTGTCCATTGATGGACACCACAGATGCACCGATATGCTGGGTAATACCACCGGCCTCGCGGTCTGTCACACGTGTGGAACGGATCGCATCCAGCAGGGATGTTTTACCATGATCGACATGACCCATAACACAGACAACCGGTGGACGTGGGACCAGATTCTTCGGATCTTCTTCATCCTCTTTTAAGAGTTCCGCGATGACATCAATCTTCTCCTCCGGCTCGCAGATAAAGTTAAACTCCAGTGCGATTTCTTCCGCTGTCTCAAAATCTACTTCCTGATTTACCGTTACCATTTCACCCTTCATAAAGAGTTTCTTTACAATGGCAGATGGCTGCAGTTTCATCTTGTCTGCCAGATCACGGATTGTCATCTTTTCCGGAAGTGTGATCGTCTTGATTACATTTTCATCTTCCTTCGGCTTCGGCTGCTGCTGTGGTTTCTTTCTGCCGCCGTGCTTCTCAAGGTTTACATAATTTTCCTGTTTCTTTCCGCCGAGTTTATCATGATCTTTCCGATGATTATTGTTGTTATTGCGGCGGTCATTATTTCCACGGGAGTCCTTTCCGCGGATTTCTTCCGGTGCTGCAACTGCTGCCGGCTCTTTACTGAAACGGTTCTTTCTGCCGTTATTGTTTCTGTCGTTCTGTGGACGGCTGTTGTTTCTGTCTCCGTTCGGACGATTGTTATTGTTTCTATCTCCCTGATGACGGTTATTATTTCTCTCCCCGCCTCTGTCATTGTTTCTGTCATTCTGCGGTCTGTTGTTTCTCTCGCCACCGGAATGATTGTTGTTTCCGCGGTTTTCCTGGCTGTTGCGGGTATTTGTGTTTTCTGCCGGTTTATTGTTTGCCGGCTTACTTACTTCAAGATCCGCTGTCGGCGAAGGCGTACGCTCACTGATCGGACGCATTGCACGCTCCCCGACCGGACGCGGACGAATGATGCTGTGCTGTGCCGGACGCTTATTGTCCTCCCGTCTTCTGTTATTACCGTTTCCATTTCCGTTTCCACGGTTGTTGTTATTTCCGTTTGCCGGCTTTCTGGACTGTTTGCTGTACTGTGCATTAAATACGGCTGTGATGCTGGATTTCTTCTTTGGACGTTCCTTTCCATCCGCTGGTTTTTCTGCACCAGTCTTTGCAGCTTCCGGTTTTTTTGCATCTGCTGCCGATTTTGTCTCTTTTGCAAAAGCTCCGCGGATCAGTGCCTGTGCTTCATCTTCCATATTGCTGGATGCACTTTTTCCGTCAAACTTTGTATTTTTTAATTTATCCAAAATATCCTGTGATTTTATATTTAACTCTTTCGCGAGTTCATGAACTCTCATTTTTGCCATAAATGAATTTACCTCCGTTATTCAGTTTTATATTTTTATACGGTG
>RRZU010793203.1_pt1 | contig 11406 bp, 8 predicted proteins | sample 2165561 | NCBI WGS metagenome assembly RRZU01 (sample SAMN10456909, study PRJNA506462) | wastewater metagenome | isolation source: wastewater sludge | place: USA: Moscow, Idaho | reverse complement strand
GACTACCGTCCCGTTCGGTACGGCTTCCGGCAGCCGAACGGTGAAGTTTGCCGTCGCGGTTCTAAATTTCGATCGTGTCTGCCACATCAACCGAGGATCTTCATGGACGATTACTTGCCCATCTGGAGAGATCACCTCGATATGCACGTGCTTGCCATAGGTTCGGTAGTAAGGAACGGCGGTACCGGCAACCTTTCCGCGGATTATAGTCTCGGATCCGCCCTCGTCCGGCTCTGAGTAAACCATGACATATTGCACCGGTGACCCGGGACCATCGTCAATCCTAACATTAACGGCGCCGGAGTCCGCCAGATCAGTGCGATTAGATATGCAGGCTGCCAATGTGAAGGAGACTATTGCGATCATGGCTGTTGGCAACAGACGGATCATTTTATTTCCTTTTCCAGTCTTGTGTCTTTCGCTTTTCGGGAGAGAAGTGTTTGTCGAAGGTCGAAACACGCCGATTGAGGTCCGCGAGCGGGCTGATCGAGTCTTATCGGCAGCGATAGGGCGGAGCGCGTCGGGGGCCGCCATTCTTTCGACCCGTTCTCGAATGCGTTCTTGATCGCCAATTGACTTCATGGCTGATTGTCTGAGGCGGGACATTGGAGCGAGAACACCTCGAGTCCGATCAGTCGCTCGCTTATCATCGTCGCCTTAACTGGCTCACACCTGAGCAACTGCTGGTCGAGACCCGCCGCATCGAGCATGTCCCGCGAGACCAGGAACGTAGCGCCGATCGTGCGGGTGAGCCGTTCGAGGCGTTCGGCGAGATTGACGACATCGCCGAGCACGGTGAACTCGATCATCTGCGCGCTGCTAACGGCGCCGACGAAAACCTCGCCGTAGTGAGCGCCGATGCCAATCCTGAGCCGCGACTCGCGCGGGACTGTCTGCGATTGCGACCAAGTGTCGACGGCCGCGAGCACTTCTAGACCGCAACGGATCGCTCGTCTGGCGTCGTCCGGCGCCGGTTGAAGGGCGCCAAAGACAACGAGGACAGCGTCGCCGATGAACTTGTCCACCATCCCGTCGTGCTCGAAGATCACGTCGAGGACGACGCTGCGGAACTCGGCAAGCACCTGACTGAGTTGCTCCGGGTCCATCTCCCGCGACAGGTGCGTGAAGTTCCTTATGTCGATGAACATGACGGCGCAGCGCTGCCGGCTGCCGGATGAAAGGCCGGCATTTGTCTCCCGGGCCAGTCGGTCGGCTAGACGGGGGCTGAAGAACCGCGACAAGTTCCCGAGACGGCGAGAGTATTCGATCGAGGTCTGCAGCATTTCGGAAGTGCGGCGGGAGGTGGCCCATAGCGCGAGCGTCGCCAAGCCGGTGATCACGAATGGAAGGACGCGCGACTGCAACGGCCACGCGTGGAGGTGCGCTGCCTGGAGCTCAACGGAAGACAACACCGGTGCTCCCGCAGCTGGCATCGCTGCCATGCTGATTGCCATCAGCATGGCAGCGACCGCTCCGGCATAAGCGACCAACCCCGGCCGGAAGCGCATGGAGGCATGCGCCAGGACGACGAAGATAATCGCAGATGTCGGGCCGGCGAAGGTCAGGTCGGGTGGAGACTCGATCATCCGGCTGATCAGCAGGACGCTGAGGAAGACGAGAGCGACGTCGAACGTCACGTAGGCATACGGCAGGGCGGGATGAAAGACTCTTCGCCAAGCGAGCATGAGAGCGATCACGGCGATCACCCCATACGCGGCGACCGTGATCAGCACAAACACCTCATGGTGATGATCGATTCCGCTCGCGATCATCAGCATGAGGAGAGTCAGGAAGATCACCAGACGGACGATCGCCGACAGCCGCTCGCCAGCCAATTCGGCATCACGCAGGAAGGCGTCAGCATCAGCACCGGCTGTCCCGTTGCCTGCGCGGGAACGCGAACCGGGAGGTAACCACCCCGGCACTGACGAGGCGGCGGCCCGGTCGGCGGCAGCGGCGCTGCCTGCGCGGGGCTCAGTGCGCCGGGCGAGCATCTGCCACAACCTCCTGTGAAGGCTTTCCGGCGACGGCTTCGTCAATGTCCCGTTCCGCCGTAAACCACTTGTAGATCGAGGGAATGACAACGAGGGTGAGAAGGGTTGCGGTGACCAGGCCACCGATGACGACTGTTGCCAGCGGCCGCTGCACTTCGCTGCCGGTTCCTGTCGCGAAGAGCAGCGGGACGAGGCCGATCATCGCTGCGGTGGCCGTCATCAGCACCGGCCTGAAGCGGAGGCAGCCGCCCTCGATCGACGCCTCGTCGATCGACCGACCGTCGCGGACCAGCTGATCGAGATACGTCACTAGCACCATGCCGTTGCCGACGGCGATGCCAAACAGGGCGATGAAGCCGACGGAGGCGGGAACCGAGAGGTTTTGTCCGGTGATCCAGAGGCCAACGATGCCGCCGACGAGTCCCAGAGGAATGTTCAACATGATCAGACAAGCGCTCTTCAGCGAGCCGAAGTTCATGAACAGCAGGAAGAAGATCAGCCCGAGAGTCAGGGGAATGACGACGGCGAAGCGAACGTTCGCTTCTTCTTGCAGCTCAAACTGGCCGCCCCACTCGATAAAGTACCCGGGCGGGAGCTCGAGCTTTTCCTCAACGCGTTGCTTGCCTTCGGCGACAAAGGAGCCGATGTCGCGACCGCGAACATTCGCCTGGACGGTGGCGAACCGCTGGTTGTTTTCGCGGGTGATCTGGCGGGGTCCGATCACCTCGTCGATCATTGCAAGCTGCGAGAGGGGGACGATCTCGCCACGCGGCGTCCGCACGATGATCTCGCAGATCGCTTCCACTGTGGCGCGGGATTTTTCGGTGTAACGAACGACGATGTCGAAGCGGCGTACCTCTTCGAAGACTTGGCCGGCTTCGCGCCCACCCACTGCGGTGCTCAACACCGCCTGCACATCGTTCACGTTGAGCCCATAGCGGGCAATCGCGTTCCGATCGATGACAATACGGAGTTGGGGCGTTCCGGTCAGCTGGTCGCGCTGAACGTCGCTGGCACCGTCGATGCTGCGGACGATGGCCTCCAGTTCGGTAGACTTCGCTTGGAGAACATCCGAGTCTGGACCGAACAGCTTGACGGCGAGTTGTGCCCGGGTGCCAGTCAGCAGTTCATCGACGGCAGCGGCGATCGGCTGGGTAAAGTTGAACTGCGCGCCGGGAAAATCCTCGAACGCTTCGGCCATCTTGGCGTAAAGCGCATCCGGATCTGCCGCGGACGTCCATTCCTTCTGCGGCTTGAGGGCGACGAACGCTTCGGCCGTATTGATCGGATCTGCATGAGCGCCCACTTCGCCACGACCGACGCGGGTGACGACACGGGTGACCTCGGGAAACGAAGTCATCAGCCGATTTTCGAAGCGAATGACCGTGTCGCGCGCCTCTTCGAGCGAGATCGACGGCGCCATCGTCACCCGGACGAGGAGATCGCCTTCGTAGAGGCGGGGAACGATCTCCGAGCCGATCCTCGGCAGCACCGCCCCGCCGATGAGCAGAATGGCCGAAGCCAGTGCAACGGCCGCCCGCCGATGGTGGACGAAGTAGGTGACGACCGGCCGGTACACCCGGAGGAGGTGTCGGACCAACCAAGTTTCCTGGTGGTCCTCGTTTGCGTCGCCCTGCCGCTTCGGCCGCTTCATCAGTAGTTCGGCGGCGACGGGCGTCGCTAGCACGGCGAAAATGAGCGATCCAAGCATGGCGAGCGCCAGCGTGTAGGCCAGCGGACGGAAAGTCTTGCCCTCGACGCCTTGCAGCGTGAACAGCGGGATGAACACAACGATGATGATGATCAGGGCGAAGCTAATGGGCCGCAGCACCTCGACCGCCGCGCGCGCGACGATCTCGCGTTTGCTTTCCGACCAATGACCGGCCTTGAGCAGTCTGTCGATGTTCTCGACGATGACGATCGAGCCATCGACCAGAAGCCCGATCGCAATGGCGAGACCGCCCATCGACATCAGGTTGGCGGAGATGCCGAGGACGTTCATCGCGAGGAACGTAAAGGCGATGCTGAACGGGATCGACAAAGCGACGACGAGGCTGGGCCTGACGGCGCCGAGGAACACCAGGAGGGTCAGCGACACCAGGACGATGCCCTCGATCAGCGCGTTGGTAACCGTTTCAATGCATTTCCCAACCAACACCGACTGATCGTAATAGGGGACGATGACGAGACCTTTGGGCAGCTGGGCGTTGATCTCCCCCAGGCGCGCCTTGACGTCCTTGATGACCGAGGATGTGTTGGTGTCGATCAGTTTCAGCACGAGTCCGGCGACGGTCTCGCCGCGGCCGTCGAGCACCGCCAACCCCTGGCGGGGAGCGCCGCCGATGCGCACGTCGGCGATGTCGCGAACGTAGATCGGCGTGCCGTCTTCGACTTTGACGACGATATTTTCGATATCGGCGATACTGCTCGCCAGCCCCACCGAGCGAACGACCAGAAGCTCGGCGTTTCTAACGATCGACTGTGCGCCCGCATTGGCGTTGTTGGCGCTGATGGCGTCCGCCACGTCGCCAATCGTCATGGCGTATCGCAGGAGTGCTTCTGGTTGAACCAGAACCTGGAACTGCTTCTCTTCCCCGCCCAGCGACAGGACCTCGGTCACACCGGGAACCGTCTGCAGGTTATATTTGATGATCCAGTCCTGTGCCTCCCGGACTTCGCGCAGGTCGCGTTTCCCCGTTTCGTCGGCGACGAAAAAGAAGAGGATTTGTCCGAGGCCGGTGGTGATCGGCCCCATCTCCGGTTCGCCAAATCCTTCCGGAATTTCCTCCCGCGCCAACTGCAGCCGCTCGCCGACGAGCTGGCGGGCAAAGTAGATGTCGGTGCCGTCCTCGAAGTAGATATTGACGACCGACAGTCCGAAATTCGACGTTGAACGGATTTGCTTGAGGCCCGGCAGACCGTTCATCGCCACTTCGACCGGGAAGGTGACGTAGCGTTCGACCTCTTCGGGCGCCAGACCTTCGGTTTCGGTGAACACCTGAACCAACGCCGGCGTCACGTCGGGGAAGGCGTCGACGGAAAGGCTGCGGACGCTGGCAAGTCCAGCGCCGATCAATCCGACGACGAAGGCGACGATGACGAGCCGGTTGGCGAGCGTCAGATAGATGAAATGCTTCATCAGTGGCCGTGCCCGTCGCCAAAGGTTGCTTTCGCCGTTTGCGCCTTAAGGGTGAAGGCGCCGGTCTGCACGTAGCGTTCGCCTTTGGCGAGGCCGCCGGTGATCTCGACGTAGTCACCGTTGCTGCCGCCGGTCGTAACCGGACGCGGGAGAAAACCGTCTTCCGTGGCCACGAAGACGACGGTGTTGCCGTCATGGGTCTGCAGGGCTGTCTTTGGTACCCGGACCCGAGCCGTCTGGCTGTCAACGGCGACGCGGGCGGTTACGAAGGAGCCCGGGCGTAGCCGTCCGCCGGCATTATCGAGCACCGCTAGGGCGCGGGCGGTGCGTGTCTCCTCGCCCACATTCGGAGCGATGAAGCGGATCTTGCCGCGGACTTGTTCCCCGTCGGCCAGCGTCACCGTCAGCTCCTGACCAATGCGAACGCGCGCCAGATCCTTCGGGTAGACACTGATGTTCAGCCAGACCGAGTTGAGATCGGCGATGATGAAGGCCGGCGCGTCCTCGCTGATTCGTTCGCCCTGCGTTGCGTGGCGCTCGACGATAACGCCGCCCAGCGGCGCGAGCAGCGGCACGATCGTCAGGTCCGCTTCGGGCTGCCGCGGCAGTCTCTCGATGTAGCGATCGTCGAAGCCGAGGGCGTGCAGCTTCTGCTCGCTCGATCGCTTCTCGATTTCGGCCTCGGCCAAGGCCTGCTTGACTTCGAGGTATTCCTGCTCGGCGGTTACCTTGGCTCGCCATAGCCCGCTTTCGCGCTCGAAGTTGGCGCGTGCCAGCGTCAGGCGTTCGACGTTGGCCAGATAGGCCGCCTTCGCTTCGGCGAGTTCGCGGCTCTGCATGACGGCCAGCGTATCGCCTGCCCGCACCGGATCACCGAGGGTCTTGTCGACGCGGGTGACGATGCCGGGAACGCGGGGCGTCACATGGGCAAGCCGATCCTCGTTGAACGCGATTTCCGCCGGCAGTTCGATGGCGACATCAAGTGGTCCCGGCCCGGCAGATCCAACCTCGATGCCAAATTCCGAGAGCTGCTGGGCGGTCAGTTTGATGGCCCGGCCATGCTCGTCGTCATCGCCCTCGCCGTGATCGGACGATTGCTTGTTGGTCGCGGTAGGGGCTGCCGCGCGATCGTGGCCCGTGTCCTCATGGGATCCGGCTTTGACGGGGGGCTGTGCGGGTTCGGCGGCACAAGCTGTCGGTCCGATCGCTTCGCCCGATCCATCAGCCAGGAGCACGAACCCGGCGGTGAGCATAGCGAGCAGCGGAGAAGGCGTGCGCTTCATCGATTTCAACTTCCAGAATTTGGTTGCTTTACAGGGTCCGCCGTGTGCGCGATCAGCCGGTCAAAATCGGCCTTCGCCTTGACTAGCTCCGCTCGGGCGGAGACGCCCTGGACCTGCGCTTCGAAAAGGGTGCGCTGGGCGTCCAGCAAATCGATCAGGTTGAACTTTCCCGCCTGATAACCGACCGTGGTTGCGGCAAAGACGGATCGAGCCGCCGGAATGATGCGATCATCAAGACTTCGTAGCGAAATCTCCGCCCGCCGCAACGCGTTGTAGGCGGTCTGAAATGCGGCCCGTTGCCGCGCGAGAAACCCGGCTCTGCGTCGCTCCGCTTCGCTGCGGCGGGCAATGGCACCGGCGATTGCGCCTTGGTTACGATCCAGGACCGGCAGTGGAACACTCAGCCCGGCGACCAGCGCGTTGTCGCTGTTCTCGGCAAAATGGCGAACACCGATGCTGGCGGTCACATCGGGAACGGCAGTCGCGCGAGCGAGGGCGAACTCCGCCTCGCGCAGCGCGATCTCGTCCGACCAGCGAGCGGCCTCAGGCGTGTCCGCAAGCGAGATGTCGACTGCCTCTGCCGGAGGAACGCTCAGCACCCGATTATCCTCGACGGCGATCCAACCGGGGGAGGGGTTCCTGTCGCCCCACAGTGCGGCGAGGGCAGCGCGCGCCGTCGCGATCTCCTGATGGGCGCGAAGCGCTTCCGCTCGTGCCGAGGCTTTGACCACCTCGATGCGTTGCGCCTCCACCGGCGAGACCTTGCCGGCCTGAACGCGCGCGTCCACGGCGCCGGCAAGATCATCTGCCAATCGCGCCAGCTCCCGCGCCAGCTGCGCATTCTGCTGTGCCGCAACCAACTCGGCATAGGCCTTGCGCGTCGACGTGATCAGATCAAGCCGGGTGGTCTCGTAGTCCCAGCCAGCCAGCCGTCTCTCATAGTCCGCGGCGCTAGCGCGCTTCTGAATCTTGCCGGAAAGGTCGAAACTCTGAGACAGCGACACCGTGTATTCCGCGGTCTCGAAGTTCTTCGCGTCACCGGTCCCGGCAAAGTTCTCGGCCTCGCCGATCAGCTCAGGGTTGGGCCATAACGCGGCCTGCCAGGCATCCCCCTCCTTGGCGCGAATCGCATCGGCGGCGGCTGCCAAGTCCGGACTGCTTGCCAGCACCCGGTTGATCGCATCCTCGAGAGTCAGCATGTCGCTGGCTGCATCAGTCTGCCGGCCTCGGGACTGGTCGGTTGCTGCAAGAGGATCGGAAACGGGTCGAGCGAGAAATACCCCTGCGGGCAAACTTAAGGATCGGGGCGGGGGAAGCGAAGGTGAATTGCCGATTGGCGACGCACAGCCGGCAACAACGGATGCCACTGCACAAACTACAGCGATGAGAGGCCGAGACATTAAGATCCTGTCCTGACACAGTAAGAGCAATGCGAGGGCTAAAGGCGCCCGTCGCAGTCAAAAACTCCAGCTGTGAGACAGGGTCAGATCAGGAGGCGACTTGTGCCGAGAGCAACGAGAAAGGGGTCGCGAAAGTCGCCATCAAAACGGACAATGCGGCCGTTGGGAACGTGACCCCCGACCGCCATGGACACCAGAAAAAACGAGCCGGCTACGTCCAGGCTGGGCGGGCCCGTGGGTAGAACTGTCCGAGGCGCCTCGCCACGCTTGGCCGATATCGCTGCCGAAGCTTCCACGCTGAGGACGTGGTCCTCGCACTCGATGCAGCAGGGGTCAACGATGCTGGCGACGGATTGATCGACGGCGGCAATGGGCGTCTCGCAGCCGCGCACGGCTGCGAACTCGACGCTGGTCCGGCCGTCCGCCTCGGTGCAGAGAGTAAACGCCAGCCCCGTCGTGGGCTGAAAAGCCAGATGCGCGAGCACGACAAGCAGCCCGATCAGCGCGCGCATGATTGTACGGCCGTTGAGCACCATGGCACCCTTCTACCCGCAGCGATCACACGCGGTCAATGAGGCGCCGCTCACACGTCCATTAACTCTTGGTAATGGGCCGGGGCCGGTTCGATCGAAGCAAGTGGCTACGTGAACCGCCCCGGGTTTTCCGGAGGCAGATTTGTTTGAGTCTACGCGGCCATCGGGACTGCCTCAAGCTGAGCGTAGTAGGCAGCTTCCGCCTCGGCAGACGGGATGGAAGAACCTGGCTTTTGGTACGATCGCAGCCGTTTCGCATCGCGTGACGAAGCGATCGCTTTTTTTCGTCGATTGGTTGGCTTGGACGAGCCGGACTCCGACCTTGATGAGCGCGGCATTGAGTCCCGCACTGATCCTGGCGTACCGCAGCAGGCACCGTCGCGGCCGGCAAAGGAGCTGCCACCTTTTTTGCGCGTCATTCCTGGCGGCCGCCGCTGACCCGAGCGGCGATCGCCGGAGTGTAAGGCTTAAGCGGCGGCCCGTTCCTGGGTGGCTTCCGCCGATCCCTGAAGACCATGCAGGAAGTCGGCTGCGCGCTGGGCATGGGCAGCCGCCTGGAAGATGGTGCGCTTGTCCTCTTTCAGCACCTTGAGCCATGACGCGATGTAACCGGCATGGTCTTCCCGCGGCTCCAGGTAAAGCCCGAGGTCGGCGGCCAGGAAGGCGGCGCCGAGTTCGGCAACCAGTTCCTCGCGGGCATAACCTTCGTCGCCGTGCCGCTTGCGGCCAAGGTCGCGATCGAGCCGCGACGGGTGCCGCGTCCAGTGGGTGATTTCGTGGGCGAGGGTGGCATAATAGCTTTCGGCATCGCGGAAAGTCTCGAACGGCGGCAGCTGCACGTAGTCTGGGTGGATGGCGTAGTAGGCCTGGTTGCCACCATGGCGGATGTCGGCGTTGGTTGTGGCGAAGAACACTTCCGCCTGCTCAATCCGCTGCAGCGATGACAGGGCAGGCGCTGCGGCCGGCGCCAGGTAGTGCGGCAGCCCGTCGATCTGCTCACAGTTAAACACGGTGTAGCCCTTCATGAACGGGATTTCCCGCTCGCTGGCTTCGCCGGTCTCTTCGTCGACCTCCGCCCGCTTGATGCGGTCGGCATAGACGACGAGGGTGCCGTGCTCGCCCTTGCGCACCTGGGCGTTGATTGCCTGGGCTTGCCGATAGGTCATCCAGCTTCGGCAACTGAAACCCTGCTCGACGGCGGATGCCCATAGCATGATAACGTTGATGCCTTTGTAGGGTGTGCCGTTGGCCCTGAGCGGCCGGCTGATCCGGCCGGCGATGTGCTCCGCGTTCCAGGGCTTGAGCCATGTTCGGACACCGTTCTCCAGGTCGGCGATGATCTTTTGCGTCACCCGGGTGTAGACGTCGGTGCGTTCACTGTTCTGCCTGGTCATGACGATTATTCCTTCTCGGCCGGGAAGATGTCGTCGCCGATGACGCGGGCGATGAGGGTTCCGCGGCCTTGCCGATAGCTGTTGCGCAGGGCGAAGCGCCGGCCGGTCCAGATGACCCAGATCTGCCGCCGGCGGCGTTTGGACAGGGTGCGGGCGCGCTGGATGAGGGAACCGATGTCCGGAAGCGAAGAGGGGTGCCCCATGAGCCTTCTCCTTTGACAGCGGGGTGCAGCTGCTGCTGCACCCCTGCCCGTCGGCGAGACCGGGGGTAGCGGGGGCAAGGGCGGTGCGCGGGGTGGGGCATCCCCCACCCGCAGGGCGGCCGCGGCGCGGCCGTGCTGCAGGAGCGGAGCGACGAAGCATGGGGAGACCCCGCGCGCCGGCGGCCAAGGCCGCGGACCCTTGCCCCGGCGAGGGGCGGAGCCCCTTCCCCTCTTGTTCTGCAGGAGAAGTTGCACAGCGCCGGCGCCGCTCGTTCCGAGCGACGGGAGGTCGGCCGGGTGGCTTTCAGGCGTGGTGTGCTGGACGCGCCCGACCTGACTGGCAGGCCGAACCAAGGAACGGCTTGCTGGTGGCGTGCTTCGGCAGCGTCACCCGCTCTTCTTCAGGACGAGAAAAGCGCCGGCCGCGTCCGGCCGGCGCCGTCCCGATTGATCAGCGGTTCCAGATCACGGCATAGACGCTGTCGTCGTCCTGGCCGGCGGCGCGGCCGAGATTGGCGTAGATCGCCTGCGGCAGGGTCGGATCGTCAATCTTCAGGCTGACGTACTCGCGCTGTGACTCGCGGCCGATCCGCGTCCAGGCGGCGCCGATATCGACGCCGTCGCTGGTCAGCACCCGGTAGTCGGGACCGTTATCGCCGGCCTTGCGGCCGGTCGGCACGATGCGGATCCGCGCCTTCAACGCCAGGGTGTTGAGCGAACCGGTGAAGCTGCCGTCGTCCTGCTGCTGCACGAAACCAATGGTGGCCATGGAAGAAGTCCTCCCGTTCTCTGAGGCGGGACCATCCCGCCTCGATGAGAGCGCGGTGATCACCGGCCAGGGAGCCGGCGGTCGCCCGAAGGGGCGCAACGGAGTGGAGCAGTGCGTCAGCGCTCGACGGCCGGCGGCGCCGGTGGTAGCGGTCTCGGCAAGAGAGGCGGTTGGTCCTTCGCCGAGAACGGGAAGGATTGCTTGGGCTTGACCGATGGGCGTGCAGTGGCCGATGCCGGCAGGGCATCAGGCCGGCCACGTCTCCTGCCTGGTCACCGCCAGGGTGTGCAGATGAACAAACCCACGAATGTGGGTTTTGTGTGCCCGGGCGATCGACGGTTCGGGTCCGGGCGTTGCCGGCACCGTTGCGCGGTCAACCGGCTGTTGCGATCGCACGGATGACATAGCCGCCGTTCCAGCCGTCGACGAACAGCACCTCGCTGATCTCACGCCCGGCCGGCGTGCGCTGGAGGAAGATGATGCAGCCGATGGCGGTGGCGATTGACCGGCAGGGCGGCTGCGGGCAGACCTCGGCGCACAGGTCCTCGAGGCGGCCGAGGGCATCACGGGCACTATTGGCGTGGACGGTGCAGAAGCTGCCGGAATGCCCGGTGTTCATGGCGTGGATGAGCTCGATCGCGGCATCACCGGAGCGGACCTCGCCGAGGATGATGCGGTCCGGGCGGTAGCG
>RRZU010070476.1_pt1 | contig 11406 bp, 9 predicted proteins | sample 2165561 | NCBI WGS metagenome assembly RRZU01 (sample SAMN10456909, study PRJNA506462) | wastewater metagenome | isolation source: wastewater sludge | place: USA: Moscow, Idaho | reverse complement strand
CGGTCCCGGCGACCTTGAAGTCCATGTCGCCAAGGTGATCTTCGTCACCCAGGATGTCGGTCAACACGGCGAAGCGGTTGCCTTCCTTGATCAGGCCCATGGCGATGCCGGCAACGTGCGCCTTGAGCGGCACCCCGGCGTCCATCAGTGCCAGTGACGAGCCACAGACCGAGGCCATCGAGCTCGAACCGTTCGACTCGGTGATTTCGGAAACGACGCGCATCGTGTAGTTGAAGTCTTCCGGCTTCGGCAGCACGGCGATCATCGCGCGCTTGGCCAGACGGCCATGGCCGATCTCGCGACGCTTCGGCGAACCGACGCGACCGCACTCGCCCGTGGCGTAAGGCGGGAAGTTGTAGTGCAGCATGAAGCGTTCGCGGTATTCACCAGCGAGCGAATCGATGATCTGCTCGTCGCGGCCAGTGCCCAGCGTGGCGACGACCAGAACCTGCGTCTCGCCGCGAGTGAACAGCGCCGAGCCGTGCGCACGCGGCAGCAGGCTGGAACGCATGGCCAGCGGACGCACGGTACGCGTGTCGCGACCGTCGATGCGCGGCTCGCCAGCCAGGATACGGCCACGCACGATGCGCGACTCGGCTTCGAAAAGCAGATTGCCAACGGTCGAGGCATCCGGGGCGCCCTCGCCCTCAGTCAGCGTCGTCACCGCCTTGTCGGCGATCTCTTTCAGGCGCAGGGTACGCTGCTGCTTGCTGGTGATGCGGAAGGCTTCTTGCAGGTCGGCTTCGACCAGCGCGTTCAGCTTGCCAACGAGCGCTTCGTCCTTGGCCGGGGCCGTCCAGTCCCACTCGGGCTTGCCGGCGTCCTCGACGAGTTCATGAATGGCGTTGATCACGGCCTGCATCTGCTCATGGCCGTAAACCACGGCGCCGAGCATCACGTCCTCGGGCAGCACATCGGCTTCCGACTCGACCATCAACACGGCCGATTGGGTACCGGCGACAACGAGGTCGAGACGGCTCGTGGCGAGCTGGGTCTTGGTCGGGCACAGGACGTATTGGTCGTTGATGTAGCCGACGCGAGCGGCACCGATCGGGCCGTCGAACGGAATGCCGGAAACGGCCAACGCCGCCGAGGCGCCGATCATCGCGGGGATATCGGGATCGACTTCGGGATTCAGCGAAATCACCATCGCCACAACCTGGACTTCATTGAAGAAGCCGTCCGGGAAGAGCGGACGCAACGGACGGTCGATCAGGCGCGAGGTCAGGATTTCCTTCTCGGACGGACGGCCTTCGCGCTTGAAGAAGCCACCCGGGATCTTGCCGGCGGCATAGGTCTTCTCGATGTAGTCCACGGTCAGCGGGAAGAAATCCTGCCCCGGCTTGACCGATTTGTTGCCGACCACGGTCACGAGCACAACGGTGTCGTCCATGGAGACGACGACGGCCGCGCCGGACTGGCGGGCAATCTCACCGGTCTCCAGCGTGACCTGGTGTGCGCCGTAAGCGAAGGTCTTCTTGGCGATAGTAAACATAGTTCCTCTCTCAATAGGGTGCGTGCCCACAATCCCGGCACGCGATCAGCAATACGCCTTGAGTGGCGAAAAAACGTGCATAAAACAACAGCGGCCCTGCCCGCAGGGGCTGGCCGCTGTTTTTAGATCCGATCAAGTCGACTCCGAACCGCGTTGCGGTTTGGCAGTCATTATTACTTACGCAGACCGAGGCGCTGGATCAGGGCACGGTACGAATCGACATTCGTCCGCTTCAGGTAGTCGAGCAGCTTGCGACGGCGGCTGACCATGCGCAGCAGACCGCGGCGCGAGTGGTGATCCTTGACGTGCTCCTTGAAGTGGCCGGTCAGGTCGTTGATGCGTGCGGTCAGCAGCGCGATCTGAACTTCGGAGGAACCCGAATCGCCAGCCTTGCGCTGGTAGTCGGAAATGATTTGAGCTTTTTGCTCGACGTTGATCGCCATGTCAAACTCTCTTTCATAAAAAACGACGCCGCCCCAGTTTGATAGAGCAAAGCGTCCGTTAAACAAAACGGTTATTTCGCTTGGCGAAGCGAGGGGCGGATTATAGCTCGCCAGCACCGCAAGCGGCAAGCCTCGTCACCCCGCCCCTAGTCTTAGGGCGCGGCGACCAAGCGGCGCGGGCACAAGAGCCCCGCAGCATCGACCCCAGCGAGTCCGAGCAAACGGCCGTCCGCATAGACCCGGCAACGCGTACCCGCCGCCAGCGATGTCGCACCACCGACGGACACTGGATTGCCATGACTGAAGCGCTGCACATCCGTGCCCGCCAGGGTGATTGCCGGCAGACTCTGAAGCAAGGCGTCCGGCGCGCGCAAATGCCGGGAACGCGCCACCTCGTCCAACGCGGTCAGTGCGTCAAGACTCAACGCATCAACGACCGAAAGATCCCCGACTGCGGTACGGCGCAAGGCGGTCAAGTGCGCCCCACACCCCAACACGCGCCCGATGTCCTCGGCCAGCGTCCGGATGTAGGTGCCTTTGCTGCAGCGCACACGCAAACGACAACGATCAACGTCGCAGGTCAGCAACTCAAGCGCATGGATGACCACGTCGCGCGCCTCGCGCTCAACCTCGACACCTTGACGCGCGAGTTTGTAGAGCGGCTGCCCGTCCCGCTTCAGGGCGGAATACATGGGCGGCACCTGGCGGATCGGTCCGCGAAAGCCGACCAGCACGGCTTCGAGCGCAGCCACGGAAACGTCCGCCGCACGGGTTTCGAGCACCTGCCCTTCGCTGTCGCCAGTGTCGGTGACGACCCCGAAGCGTACGTCGGCCTCGTAAGTCTTGTCGGCGTCGAGCAGGTCGGCGGAAAACTTGGTCGCCTCGCCAAAACAGAGCGGCAACAAGCCTGTCGCCAGCGGATCGAGGGTACCGGTATGGCCCGCCTTGGCGGCCGAATAGAGGCGGCGCGCGGCTTGCAGGGCCGAGTTGGAGGTCATGCCGCCGCTTTTGTCGAGCAACAGGACGCCATCGACGCGCTGCCAGACCCGTCGTACTTGAGCTTCGCGCACGAAAATCAGTCTTCGGTTTTGTCCTGCGACTGATCCGAAAGCGAAACCGCCTCACGAATCAGCTGATCCATCCCCATGCCGCGCTCAAGCGAGGCATCGAAGACGAAATGCAGTTGCGGTGTGGTGTGGATGCGGATCCGCCGCCCCAGTTCGCGTCGCAGGAAGCCGGAGGCTTTGGTCAGGCCAGCCAGCACTTCAGGCACCTGCGCCGCATCACCAAGAGTGCTGAAGAAGACCTTGGCGTGCGCATAATCGGGCGTCACCTCGACATCGGTGATGCTGACCATGCCCACGCGCGGATCCTTGACTTCGCTGCGGATCAGCTCGGCGAGTTCGCGCCGCACCTGCTCGGCGACGCGATCTCGACGGGAAAAAGATTTGTTGCCAGTCACTAGAGCGTCCGCGCCACTTCGGTCACGTCGTACACTTCGAGCTGATCGCCCTCTTCGTACGCCGAGTAGTTCTTGAGCGACAGACCGCACTCGAAACCGCCGCGCACTTCCTTGACGTCGTCCTTGAAGCGCTTGAGCGAATCGAGCTCGCCTTCCCAGACAACGACGTTGTTGCGCAACAGACGAGCCCGCGAGGAGCGCTTGACCACACCTTCGAGCACGTAGCAGCCGGCAATGGTGCCGATCTTGCTCGCACGGAAGACTTGGCGAATCTCGACCAGACCGGTCACATCCTCGCGCTTCTCCGGCGACAGCATGCCCGACAACGCCGCCTTCACGTCATCCACCGCATCGTAAATGATGTTGTAGTAACGGATGTCGATGCCAACGCTCTCTGCCGTCTTGCGCGCGCCAGCGTCGGCACGGGTGTTGAAGCCGAGGATGACGGCCTTCGAGGCCTGCGCCAGATAGACGTCCGACTCGCTGATGGCGCCGACCGCCGCGTGAATGACATTGACCTTGACTTCGTCGGTCGAGAGCTTCTGCAGAGACTGCACCAGCGCTTCTTGCGAACCCTGAACGTCGGCCTTGATGATCAGCGAGAGTGTCTTGACCTCGGCCTCGGACATCTGATCGAGGATGTTTTCGAGGTTGGCGGCCTGCTTGGTCGCCAGCTTGACGTCGCGGAACTTGCCCTGGCGGAAGAGCGCGATTTCGCGCGCCTTGCGCTCGTCGACAAGAACCATCGCCTCCTGACCTGCGGATGGCACATCGGAAAGGCCGAGAATTTCCACCGGAATCGAGGGGCCAGCTTCCTTGATCGACTTGCCGTTCTCGTCGAGCATGGCGCGCACCCGGCCGTAAACCTGGCCGGTCAGCACGACATCCCCCTGATGCAGGGTGCCGGACTGAACCAGCATCGTCGCCACCGGACCACGCCCCTTGTCGAGACGCGCTTCGATGATCAGACCCTTGGCCGGCGCTTCCTTGGGTGCCGTCAGCTCAAGCACTTCGGCTTGCAGCAGCACGTTCTCGAGCAGCTCGTCGATGCCCTGGCCCGTCTTGGCCGAAACCGCGACGAAAGGCGAATCACCGCCGTACTCTTCCGGCACCACTTGCTCGGCCACCAGCTCCTGCTTGACGCGATCGGGGTTGGCTTCCGGCTTGTCGATCTTGTTCACCGCCACGACGATGGGCACGCCCGCCGCCTTGGCATGATGGATGGCCTCACGCGTCTGCGGCATCACGCCGTCGTCGGCCGCGACCACCAGGATGACGATGTCGGTTGCCTGGGCGCCGCGCGCCCGCATGGCCGTAAAGGCTTCGTGACCCGGCGTATCGAGGAAGGTTACGACGCCGCGCGCAGTTTTCACGTGATAGGCACCGATGTGCTGCGTGATCCCCCCCGCTTCGCCCGAAGCGACGCGGGAACGACGGATGTAGTCGAGCAGCGAGGTCTTGCCGTGGTCGACGTGACCCATGACCGTAACCACCGGCGCACGCGGCTCGAGCGGCACGTCCTTCTGCATCGCCTCTTCGATGAAGACATCGGGATCGTCGAGCTTGGCCGCGACCGCACGGTGCCCCATTTCCTCGACGATGATCATCGCCGTTTCCTGGTCGAGCACCTGGTTGATGGTGACCATCGAACCCATTTTCATCAGGGTCTTGATCACTTCAGTCGCCTTGACGGCCATCTTGTGCGCCAGATCGGAAACCGAAATCGTCTCCGGCACCTGCACATCGCGCACGATCGCCTCGGTCGGCGCCTGGAAGCCATGCTGCTCATCGCGCTCGGAACGGGAGCCGCGCTTGCCGCCGCCCTTACCGTCGCGCCAGCCGCCGCCGGCCGGCGTCGCTGCGCCGCGCGTCTTGGGCCCTTGGCGCTTGCCAGTCCCTTCGCTCTTCCAGGGCTCCTTCTTCCCGGCGCCCGGTTTTTTGTCTTTGTCCTGTGCCGGCTTGTTGGCCGCCGGACGCTCGGGACGCTTCTCTTCCGACTTGTCGTTCGAAGTCTTCTCGGCAACAGCCTTCTTGGCCGCCTCGGCCGCCTTGGCCGCCACAGCCTTCTGCTCGGCCTCTGCCTTCAGGCGCACCAACTCGGCGGCACGCTGCTGCTTTTCGCGGAATTCGGCTTCCTGGCGCGCGCGCAGCTCGGCGGCACGGCGCTCTTCCTCGGCACGCAGACGACGCTGCTCTTCGCCGATGATCGAAGCACGACTGACGACTTTCTTGTTCGGCGCAGCACCTTTGCCTGGCTTGGCGTCACCGCCTTTGCTCTTGACCCCGGCCGGGGCTTCCGGCTTAGCCGGCGCCTCGGCCTCGACCACCGGCTCCGGCTCGACAGCCGTTTCAGCAACGACTTCGGGCTCGGGCGTCGGCTCAATGACCGGCTCGGGCTCGGGTTCAGGCTCGGGCTGAGCGGGCAGCTCCGGAACGGGCGGCGCGACCTCGACGACGGGCGGCGGCACCGGCACGGGCGCCGGCTCGACCGGCAGCGCTTCCGCGACAACCCGCTCGACCTCTGGCTCCTGCCCGGCCTCGACGGCCTGCTGCAGACGCGTCGCTTCGGCACGCAGTTCGGACACGTCGCGCTTGACGAGCACGCGCTTCTTGCGCACCTCGACCTGGACGGTACGCGACTTGCCGTGCGAATCCTGTGCACGAATCTCGCTCGTTTCCTTGCGGGTCAGCGTGATCTTGGTTTTCGCTTCGGTTTCGCCGTGCGAACGCCGCAGGTACTCAAGCAGCTTGGCCTTGTCTTGCTCGGTCAGCTGGTCATCCGCCTGTTTCTTCTCGACGCCTGCACGCTTCAACTGCTCGATCAGGGTGCCGACCTGCATTTTCAGACTGCTGGCAAATTGGGCAACGCTTGTTTGCGCCATGTGTAAATCCCCTCCTCCGCTTACTCGAACCAATGCGCGCGCGCGGTGGTAATCAGTTGTTTGGCTCTTTCGGCGTCGACCCCTGTCATCTCGACCAACTCATCGATTGCCAGGTCAGCCAGGTCGTCCCGGTTCTTGACTCCATGCGCGGCCAGTTTCGCAGCCAGCGTCTTGTCCATGCCTTCAAGTGAAAGCATGTCTTCAGCCACATTCTCGAGCTGCTCTTCAGCCACGATGGCTTCGGTCAGCAGCTCGTTGCGAGCGCGCTCACGCAACTCCTGCACGGTCGCTTCGTCGAAAGCTTCGATCTCGAGCATCTCATGGAGCGGCACGTAGGCCACTTCCTCAAGGGTCGAGAAACCTTCGTTGATCAGAATGTTGGCCACGTCTTCATCGACGTCGAGTTTTTCCATGAAGAGCACGCGGATCGCCGCAGACTCCGCATCGACGCGCGTCTTCGACTCTTCCTCGGTCATCAGATTGATCGCCCAGCCGGTCAGCTCGGAGGCCAGACGCACGTTCTGGCCGCCACCGCCGATCGCCACCGCGAGGTTGGCTTCGTCGACAACGACGTCCATGCTGTGCTTGTCTTCATCGACGACCACCGACAGCACTTCAGCCGGCGCCAGAGCACCAACGACGAACTGCGCAGGATCAGCAGACCACAAGACGATATCGACGCGCTCGCCGGCCAGCTCGTTGGTCACCGCGGTGACACGCATGCCGCGCATGCCGACGCAGGTCCCGATCGGGTCGATGCGCTGGTCATTCGATTTGACGGCAATCTTGGCGCGCAGCCCAGGGTCGCGGGCAGCGGCCTTGATCTCGAGCAGGCCGTCATCGACTTCCGGCACTTCCATGGCGAATAGCTTGACGATGAAATCCGGCGCGGTACGCGAGAGGATCAACTGCGGCCCGCGCGCCGAACGGTCAACGCGCAACAGGAAAGCCTTGACGCGATCGCCGATGCGCAAATTTTCGCGCGGGATCATCTGATCGCGCGGCAGCAGGGCCTCGACCTTGCCGGCCTCGATCACCGCGTTTCCACGCTCCATGCGCTTAATCGTCCCGGTGACGAGATGCTCTTTACGATCAAGGAAATCGCTGAGGATCTGCTCACGCTCGGCATCGCGAATCTTCTGCAGGATCACCTGCTTGGCAGCCTGTGCGCCGATGCGACCGAAATCGACGGGCTCGATCGCCTCTTCGAGGAAATCGCCGACCTCAACCTCGGGATCCTGCTCCTGCGCTTCCGAGAGTGGCGTCTGGTTGTTTTCGTTGAGGTAGTCTTCCTCGGCCACCACCGCCCAGCGGCGGAAGGTCTCGAAGTCGCCCGTTTCGCGGTCGACCGAGACGCGCACGTCGGCGTCGTCATGGATGCGCTTTTTGCTCGCCGAGGCCAGCGCCATTTCGAGCGCACCGAACACGACCTCCTTGCTCACGTTTTTCTCGCGCGCCAGCACGTCGACCAGCAGCAGTATTTCGCGGCTCATAATTCCTCTACCCCCTATCCAGCCTATGATCTAGTCGAACTTCGGAACCAGGCGCGCCTTATCGACGTTACCCAGTTCGAGCTCGACTTCGCCCGTATCGATCGCCAGACGCAATTTGCCGTCCTCACACGTAAGGAGGACGCCATTGAAGTTGCGTCGACCTCCGCTCGTCGGGACACGCAGCCGCAGATTCACCTCCGAACCGACGAAACGCACAAAGTCGGACGGTTTCTTGAGCACCCGGTCCAGCCCTGGCGAAGACACCTCGAGGCGGTCGTAATCGATGTTCTCCACGGCCAACACCCGCGACAGCTGATTACTAACCAGCGCGCAGTCTTCGACGTCGATGCCACCCGGCTTGTCCAGCTTGTCGATGAACACGCGCAGAACGCGGCCGCGAGGGCTCTGCTCGACATCGACGAGTTCGTAACCCAGACCGGTCACCGTGGTTTCAAGAAGTTCGTGCAAATCCATAGCCACAAATAAAAAATGGGCGAAACGCCCATCCCCGAAAAATATGCCCCGCGAGGGGCGAGCGGAAAAACCGTTGGATTATAACGAAATTATCCGCTCGCGTAAAATATGAAATGCAAAACGCCCTGCGTCGGCGCATTCTGCGCCACGCATCGTCGACCGCCCGAAACCGAAACAGTGCGTTCAGCGCTGGCGAGGCAGGCGCGGACGCCGCGCCGGCAAAGCGTCGCCCAGACCGAAATCGTTCATCAGACGCACCACGTCCGCCTCACCCAACTCGGCCACCTGCCCACGACGCAGGTTGGGCGGCAACACGATGGGACCGTAGCGAACGCGCATCAGGCGGCTGACCGTCACCCCGACGGCCTCGAACATGCGCCGTACCTCGCGGTTCCGGCCCTCGAAGAGCGACACCCGGTACCAATGATTGGCACCTTCGCCACCGGCATCGACAAAACTGGAAAATTGCGCCGGCCCGTCTTCAAGCTCAATGCCAGCCAGCAAACGCTGCTGCGCATCGGCGGGCAGCTCACCCAGAACCCGGACGGCATACTCGCGCACCAGGTTGTAGCGCGGATGCATCAGGCGATTAGCCAGTTCGCCCGAGGTGGTAAATAGCAACAGGCCGCTGGTATTGAAGTCGAGCCGACCGACCGCCACCCAGCGCCCGCCGCTCATGCGCGGCAAGGCCATGAACACCGAGGGACGCCGCCCCGGATCGTCGCGCGAGACGATCTCGCCTTCAGGCTTGTGATAAAGGATCACCCGCGGCAGGCGGTTGGCGAATTTGAGCTGCACCAAGCGGCCATTGACCTTGATCCGGTCGCCCGGCGACGCCGACTGGCCGATCTGGGCCACCTCACCATTGACACTGACTCGCCCTTCGGCGATCAGGGTTTCCATGTCGCGGCGCGAACCGACACCGCTTTGCGCGAGCAGTTTTTGCAGACGCTCGGGCTTGCCGGGCTGCTCGACATGGCGCGCACGCTTGCCGGTTGGGGTTTCGCTACGTACAGAACGCCGCAAGGCACCGCGCGGTTTTTCGTCGAGCAGCTCGCCCTCTTCGGGCTCCGCCTGACGGGCGGCCTGCCCACGCCGACTGCGTGCGGATTCGGCGGACGGCGGACGGAAGGGGGTGTTACGGGGTTTATTGGGCATCGCTTAAATCCAGGGTTTGACTCATGACTTCGAGAGGCGGCAATTCGGTGACGCTGCGCAACCCGAGGTCGTCGAGGAATTTCTTGGTGGTCGCCAGCAAGGCCGGACGACCGGGGGTTTCCCGATGCCCGACGACGTCGACCCAGCCGCGTTCTTCGAGCACCTTGATGATCTGACTGGCCACGGTCACGCCGCGGATGTCTTCAATGTCGCCGCGCGTCACCGGTTGACGATAGGCGATGATGGCCAGGGTTTCGAGCACCGCGCGCGAATACTTGGGCGGCTTCTCCGGACTCAGGCGCTCCAGATAGGGCAGGTATTCGGCGCGCGTACGAAAACGCCAGCCGCTGGCCAGCTGCACGAGCTCGAGAGGACGCTCGGCCGCAGTCCATTCCAAACGGATTTCGTCGAGCAGCACGCGCAGCACATCGGCACCGATCGCGTCGGCGAACACCTTGCGCAACTCGAGCATCGACACCGGCTGCTGCGCGCTGAGCAGCACGGCCTCCAGCACCCGCTTGAGCTGCTGGGGATTATCGGGCGACGTCGCGGTCGTCTGCGCGTTCGCTTCCGGCGACGGTTCCGTCACCGGCGGCAGGTTCGTCTCGTCCATCGGCCAACCTCACGTAAATCGGGGCAAACGCTTCCGACTGGGTGATCACGAGCAAGTGCTCGCGCGCCAGTTCAAGCATCGCCAAAAAATGTACCACGAGCACGGGCACGCCCTGCGTCGTATCGAACAAATCCACGAACTCGACAAAACCGCCGCAATCACGCAAATGGCGCAGGATCAGCCCCATGTGCTCGCGCACCGAAAGCTCCTCGCGCTGGATCGTGTGGTGCGAATGCAGCTTGGCCTGGCGCACGATCGCCGCCCAGGCATTCTTCAAGTCCTCGGGATCGACGTCGGGCAAGCGCTGCAACAACGAGCGCTCGACCAGCGCCGAAGCCCAGACGAAATCGCGCTCGGCCTGCGGCAGCGTGTCGATGCGCACAGCGGCGAGCTTCATCTGCTCGTACTCGATCAGCCGCCGCACCAGCTCGGCACGCGGATCCTCGACCTCCTCACCTTCGACAGCTTTCGGCCGCGGCAGCAGCATGCGCGACTTGATCTCGATCAGCATCGCCGCCATGACGAGGTAATCCGCCGCCAACTCGAGGTTGTGCGAACGCATCGCCTCGACGTAGGTCAGGTACTGCTCGGTGAGCGGCGCCATCGGGATGTCGAGGACATTCACGTTGGCCTTGCGGATCAAGTACAGCAACAGGTCGAGCGGCCCTTCGAAGGCGTCGAGCATCACCGCCATGGCGTCCGGCGGAATGTAGAGGTCGAGCGGCATCTGCACCATCGGCTCGCCGTAGATGCGCGCCAAGGGGCTGGCTGCAGCGCTCTCTTCCACTGCTTCTGCCGTGGAATCCACCGCCACCAAGGCCTGTTCCTGCTCGCTCAAGTTCCGCGCTCCGCCGCCCGCCGATCAGGCGTAGCTCAGGCCCATCGACGCGCGCACGTCGCGCATCGTCTCGCGCGCCAGCGCGCTGGCCTTGGCATTGCCTTCGGCGACGATCTCGCGCACGAGCTTCGGGTTATCGAGATAACGCTGCGCGCGCTCGCGCATCGGCGCCTGCTCGGCGAGGATGCCGTCGATCACCGGCTGCTTGCACTCGATGCAACCGATGCCGGCGCTGCGACACCCTTTCTGCACCCAGTCCTTGCACGCCTCGTCCGAATACACCTGATGCAACTGCCACACCGGGCAACGCTCAGGGTCGCCCGGATCGGTGCGACGCACGCGATTGGTGTCGGTCGGCATGCGCTTGATCTTCTGCGTCACCGAGGCTTCATCCTCGCGCAGGGTGATGGTGTTGTTGTACGACTTCGACATCTTCTGTCCGTCGAGGCCCGGCATTTTCGACGCCTCGGTGAGCAGGTAGCCCGGCTCGACGAGGATCATCTTGCCGGTCCCTTCGAGATGCCCGAGCAGGCGCTCGCGGTCGGCCG
>RRZU013118986.1_pt1 | contig 11407 bp, 9 predicted proteins | sample 2165561 | NCBI WGS metagenome assembly RRZU01 (sample SAMN10456909, study PRJNA506462) | wastewater metagenome | isolation source: wastewater sludge | place: USA: Moscow, Idaho | reverse complement strand
CTCCCGCCGCCATTTTCTCGAGCGTCAAGGTCGCCATGTGCAGCGCAGCGGCGTCGCCGGTACGGTGGTGGTGGCGCAGGAGCAGCCGCACCGGCACGTGCGAAGGAAACTTCGGCGCTCGCTGCAGACCGCCATGCTGGTGGTCGAAGGAGCGTTTGAAGTGGTCAATGGTGGCGTCGATCAGCGCGGCTCCGGGTAGTGCGCCGTGCGCGTCTTGCGGCGTGCTGGCGCCCTGCATGTCCTGGCGAATCGCCTGCACCAGCGCCGCCGACGCCTGGCCGACCCGATCGGGATCGCTCTGAAAAGTGTCGGACAAGGCGCCGAGCAGCGACAGGAAGCCGCGCTGCGCGCCGCGAACGCCACCGCGCGGCGGAAAATAGGTGCCGCCAAAGAAAGGCTCGCGCGCGGCGGTCAGCCAGACGCTCATCGGCCAGCCGCCGGCACCGGTCAGTTGCTGCACGGCGCTCATGTAGACGGCGTCGATGTCCGGACGCTCCTCGCGATCGACCTTGATGGCGATGTAGTGAGCATTCAGGAAGCGGGCGATCTCCTCGTCCTCGAAGGACTCGGCTTCCATGACGTGGCACCAGTGACACGTCGAATAGCCAATCGACAGAGACACTGGCCGGCCGAGGCGCCGCGCTGCCGCGAAAGCCTCTTCGCCCCAGGGGAACCAGTTTACGGGGTTGTGCGCGTGCTGCAGCAGGTAGGGGCTGCTTTCCAGCGCCAGCCGGTTGCTGAAGCGCGGCCAGCCATCGCCGTCGAGGTGGCGCGTCCGCGGCACATAGGCCGCGCCGCGCCGGGCAATGGCCTGCTCGATCTGCTGCCGAAGATCGGCTGGAAACGGTTCGCTGGCAGGTGGCGTAGCAGTCATTCTTGGCTCCAGGTGGTGGGCAGGTGGGCAGGCGGGAAAGACCAGGTCGACCGACTGGTGGCGGAGGATCATGCCGCCGGCTGGTCCAGCGGCGGAGAATGAACGCAGTAACCGTTCCGCCCGGCGGCTTTTGCCAGGTACATTGCCGCATCGGCGCGACTCAGCAGGCTGCCTTGATCCGTGCCGTGCGCGGGGTACAGCGCAATCCCGATGCTGCAGCCCACCTGCACGTCGCGTCCGGCCACTTCCATCGGCTGGCTGACCGCCGTGATGATGCGGCGGACCACCCCCTCAACAGCCTCCAGAGAGTCGGGAGACCAAAGCACGACGACGAACTCGTCACCACCGACCCGGGCAACGGTATCCACGTCGCGCACCGCCGCCGTGAGGCGCCTGGCGAGTTCGCACAGGACTGCGTCGCCCGCTGCATGGCCCATTTCATCGTTGATCGGCTTGAAGCGGTCGAGATCGAGGAAGGCCAGCGCAATCAGACGTCCGTCGCGGGCTGCCTGCGAGAAGGCCCACTGCAGGCGCTCGTCAAGTACTGTGCGGTTGGGCAATCCGGTCAGCAGGTCGTGTCGAGCCAGGCTTTCAAGGCGGGCTTCGTAGCTTTTCTGCTCGCTGATGTCCTGCAGCGTTTCCACGGCACCGATCACGTGTCCGTTGGCGCCGTTCAGCGGCGCCGCGGTAAAGAACAGCCACCGCCCACCGCCGGGGAACTGCGGAAAGTGATCCCTCGCCTCCCAGGCACCGGCGATCAAGGCAGACGGCTGGAATTTGCCGGCATAGAACTTGCCCACGTCGCCGACCGCCGCATCCAGCACCAGGTCGGCCATCACCGGCCGCGGCTCGGGATAGAACGGCCACCAGTGTTGCCGCGAGCCGATCATCTGCTCGGCGGGCACGCCGACGATCGACTCGCAGGCGCGATTCCAGTGCGTGACGCGGTGCTGCGCGTCGATCACGAACATCGGCACCGGGCAACCCTGGATGATCTCCGACAGCAGGAGGGCACCCTCGCTCGCCGCCTGTTCGGCTTCCTTCTGTGGCGTCACGTCGCGAAAGGTTTCGACCACGCCAACCATCCGGCCCGCCTCATCGCGTAGTGGCGCCGCGGTAAACACCAGCCACTTGCCACCCCCCGGCAATTGTGGAAAGAAATCCTCCGATTCCCAGCCGTCTTCGATCAACTCCGAACGACGAGCATTACCACGGTAATAGCGATCGAGATCCTCGGGTTGGCAGCCGGTCAAAACCAGGTCCGCCATCACCGGCCGCTGGCTCGAATAGAAGGCCGACCATGCACCCGTCCGGCCGACCATGAAATCGGCAGGAATCCCCGTGATTCGCTCACATGGCAGGTTCCAGTAAACCACCCGGTGCGCCTCGTCAATCACGAACATCGGCATCGGCAGGCCCTTGAAGCCCTGCATCACCAATCTCTCGCACAGCTCATCGTCGCACCTGCCCTGAAGCCCAGCGTCGCTCATATTGTTCTCCGTGCAATCGTCGGTCTGCCCGCGTGCAAGGATACGCCCGACAGCCGGGAAATTGTCGCCGCAAGCGCCACTGAACGCCTGCAGCATTGTTCACCGTGGTCGGACAAACGCCGGTTGCTGGTCGCCATGCACAACTTTCCATGGTGACCGGTCGATGCACACGTCGGATGAGGCGCCAGCGACCAAGCACCGAGGCGACGAACAGGCCGATGACGCCGAAGACCAATGTCCACATCATTCACTTGAATAATGCGCACTAATATCCTATGGTTAGGACGCACTCAGCAGGGATCGGATCCAGCGGGTCAGCATCGATGCTCGGCATGACCACGTGGACGCCCCAGGCTTTCGAGTGTTGTCAGACACAGTGCTTGGTAATTCTCCCAGCAGCGCGGAATACTGGGGACTCGACTCTGCGACGCATGTCGCCTCGCGGGGACCTGAATGAACACAATCATTGACCGAGGGAAACCAATATGGCTGATCTTGAACTCAAGACTCTACGCGACTCGCTGAGCGCAAACAACCGACGATGGGAAGCCGGCAAGACGGCAATCAGTGCGCTGCCGGACGCTGGCATGCGCCTGCGCCTGGGCGCGGAGCCGCCTGCAGGACAAGCCGGGTTGACTGAACGCGAACAGCGCGCGGCGCAGGCGGCGAGCATCGCCGACCTCGCGCAGGCGGTGGGCGCGCCCGCGGCCGTCGACTGGCGGTCGATCGGGGGAAGTGACTACCTGGGGCGAGTACGCGACCAGGCGAATTGCGGCTCTTGCGTCGCGTTTGGCTCCATCGCGGCTATTGAGGGCTCAACACGCGTCGCCGCCAAGAAGCCGGGCCTGAGTTTCGACCTCTCGGAGGCGCACCTGTTCTATTGCCACGCTGCAGCTGACGGACGCAACTGCGACAACGGCTGGTGGCCGAGCAAAGCGCTCGACGCGGCCAAATCCAAGGGCATCGTCGACGAGGCGTGTTTCCCGTACACCGCCGGCGACCAGGCGTGCCGCCCTTGCTCCGACGCGGCAACCCGGACGACCAGGATCAAGGCATGGACTTCGCTGACCTCGGTCCCCGACATGAAGTTGTGGATCGCGGAGAGGGGTCCGGTAGCCGCCTGCTTTACCGTCTATGAAGACTTCCGCTACTACAAGAGCGGTGTCTATGAACACCAAAGCGGCGCACAACTGGGTGGCCATTGCGTGTGCATCGTCGGATATTCCGACGCCGACCGCGCATGGATCGCGCGCAACAGTTGGGGTCCGGACTGGGGCGAAACTGGCTATTTCCGCATCGGCTATGGCGAGGTCGGCATTGACTACGAGATGTGGGGTGTCGAAGTCGATCCCAAGCCTGTCGTCGACGACGTGGTCAAAGTCGAGAAAGTGCGAATCACGGGCATCTGGGTCAATGCGGATGCCAAGGACGCGCAGTGCTATGTCGACAAGCTTGGCTGGCGGAAGCTGACGAAGCCTGAATTCGTCACGGCGGCCGCGGCCGCGCGAGTCGCCAAGGCGCTGTGCACGTTGTCGATCAAGGGTGACACGATCACCGAAATGTACGTGCTCTGAAACGTACGTGCTCTGAAACTGGCCACGTCGCCGGCGCGACCGGCGGTGGCTTTCTCCCCGCAACAAGTGAAAGGACTGAACCATGACCAGCAAACCTTCACCAACGCTGACGCCTGCCGCTGACTTTGCTTCCGGACAGATGACCAACGCCGCCAATCCGGCGGCTCCCGACGGCATGCGCGGCGGCGCAAAGATTTACGGTTTCTGTTCGATCGAGACCTTCTGCAATCAGGGCGGCCTGTCGCTGACCCACGACGACGCGCAAGGCTTTTACAACTATGTGAAGCAGTTCACCGCGCCCAACTTCTGGTATCAGGACGCGGGTGTGAAGCCGTGGATATATTACGAGCAATACGACAACTGGCAGGACACCTACGGCGCCGACGCGGTCAAGGTCTTCTATCACTCCGGCCACGGCGGCATGGGCGGCGACGGCGTGTTCTACGTGCCGATGGGCGCGGACTGGGGCGGCCTCGGTTGCACGGCGACGTCGAACAACATGCGCCTGGGTAACGAGTATCTACGCTATCTGTTCTGGTCGACCTGCCTGTCGCTGCGCTACACCGGTGGCCACTCCCCGATTCGGACCTGGAATGTTGCCAATCTGGGACTCCGGATGATCTTCGGCTTCGAGACCGTCAGCTATGACAACGCCAACTACGGCCGCTTCTTCTTCGAGGAATACAACAAGAACAAGTCGTTCTCACAGGCGTGGCTCGACGCCAGCTGGCGCATCGCCCACAACCAGGGACCAACAGCAGTCGCCTGCGGCGCGACCCAGGCCGAGGCGCAAGACCGGCTGTTCAACGAACGGGCGTTCTACTCACAGGCTGCGGCCAAGAACTGGTGGTGGTGGCGCTGGTACAGCGCGGCCCTGCAGCGCGACGTAATGACCAGCATGCCCGAGAAGCCGCAGCTGGCCGAACTGGCCACGCCACACCTGTCGGCCGAGGCGCTGTTCGACCGCTTCGAGATGGGCGGAGAGGTCGGCGGCGACGGTACCGCGAGCTTCCAGGACGGCGACCGGGCGTTTTCGCGAAGCGCCGACGGGAGCTTTTCCATACGCCTGGCGCATCCGAACCTCGACAACCAGCACGCGCCGTCGGCGGCAACCGCGCGAGGCGCAGCCGACCGCCTGATCAACCGCCTGGGGCTGCGCGGCGACGCGCAACTGGTACTTGACCACGTTATCCTGGCGCAGGCGGCCGGCGGCACGAGTCACGGATCTGGCGAAATGGCGGGCACGCGAACCACCGAGACCATTGTGCAGTATCGGCAGACGATTGACGGCGTACCGGTAATCTCGCCGGGCGCAGGCACGCTGCGCGTCGTAGTCGATAACGACGGCAACGCGACCCGCGTCGAGGGGTCGCTGCGCGAGGTGCGCGAGCTCAGCGCCGGTGGGCGGCGGACGCCGCCGCAGCAGCCACAGCCGGACGGCATGCGTGGCGTGTCGCACGCCGAGGAAGGCTCTCCCGAGCCGCGCGCGGCGCACGAGACGGCCCTGGCAGAGGCGACCGGGGCCAAGCTCAGGGCCATCGTGGCGCGCGGCAAAGGTCCGGGGCCGGTCGGTTTCACCGTGGTACCAGGATCGACGGAGGTCGGGTATGACTTTAAGGGCGACACCGCCGAGTTGATGGCTACGCGCACGATCGAAGTCGACTTCGGTAGCGGCTACAAGAAGCTGTACAGGATCGAGGCGCCTCTGTTTGGATGACAGCATGCTGAGGAGGGTCTCATGACGCTGCGCCGCGCGGACCTGGAGGCGATGCTGGAGCGGGGACACCCGCTACAGCTGAACGGCCAGGACCTGCGCGCTGCGGATCTATCTGGGCTGAACCTCGCCGGCGCCGACTTTGCCTATGCACATCTGGAGGGAGCTTCCTTTCGGTACGCGAGCTTGGTCGGCGCAGTATTCTGGGCGGCGACGGCTAGCGGAGCGGACTTTACCGGTGCCGACCTGAGCGACGCCAACCTCGGCACTGCCGACCTGAGCAACGCGCGCCTGGATGCCGCCGTCCTCAAGCGAGCGAACCTCCTGGGGAGCACGCTGACCGGCACGTCACTGGCCGGCGCCGACCTGCACGGTGCAAACACGACGGGAGCGACAGAAAAGGGAGGACTGCCATGGAGCAAATCCAGTTGAACGAGGCCGACGATAACCGCGCGCTGACCGTCGCGCCCGGTCAGCAGTTGGTCCTGCGGTTGCCCGAAAATCCGACCACCGGCTACCGCTGGGAGCCGCCTGCCGGCGTCGGGGTGGTGGCCGACGAATACCGTCCGTCCAAAGGCACCGCGATGGGCGCAGGCGGGGAGCGAGTGTTCACACTCGCGACGTTGGCGATGACGGGTGATCTACGCTTCAAGTTGACACGCTCCTGGGGCGGCGGTGCGCCGGAACGTACCTTCACGCTGCGGCTAATCCAGATTGGCTAAAGCGGCGACCGCCACGCGTATTCGAGGAATGGCCAGTTCTGCCATGCGGAAACGAGGACGCACAGCCGCGACACCTCGCTCGCCAGGAAGATTTCCCCGTCTACCGCCAAGGGCAGGACGAAGTCCCCGGACAAACCGGCCGCCAACGCCCACCCGGCTCCGTAGGACCAGGCAGGTCCGGTCTCACTGGGCCAACTTGCAGCCGTCAATGCCAACCGCTGCCGCGCGCTTGCTGGCGCGCCTCACGATCGCGGCGCAGGTTTTCTTCGAGTTCTTCGCGGCCACTCTTGGCGATCGCCACGGTCTTCGCCTCGTCGCGAAAATGCGGCAGCAGCGCGTTGAGCGTGATTACGTTCTGCCTGCGAAAAGCCTCGGCTATTTCTCGCGCCTCATACGCTTCAACGCCGAGAACGGTCAAGGCAGCGCGGGCACTCTTGAGTGACGACTCGAACGCCTCACGCTCGATCGCGGTGACACCGCGATCAGCCAATTCGAGCCAATGCCGCACATTGCGCGCGCGCGCGACGATCGCCAGATTCGGAAAGCTCTCCTTGGCCAGATCGACCAGCGCCAGGCTATCGGCCACGTCGTCGATGGCCACCACCAGCAGCTTCGCCTTGGCGGCACCCGCTGCTGTCAGCAGATCGAGGCGTGTGGCATCGCCATAGAACACCTTGTAGCCGAACCGGCGCAGGGTATCGATCTGGTCCGGATCGTGGTCGAGCACGGTGATGTGGATACCCTGCGCCCACAGTACGCGGCCGACGATCTGTCCGTAGCGCCCCATGCCGGCGATGATCACCGGCGCACTGTCGTCGTCGATCGTGTCCGCCTCACGCTGTGTCTGCGCACGGCGCGACGTCAGGCGATCGAAGGCGATCAGCAGCAGTGGCGTGGCCGCCATCGATAGCGCCACGGCCGCGGTCAACAAACCCTCCCAGTCGCGCGGCAAGACCTGCGCCTCGCGCGCCACACCGAAGACGACGAAGGCAAACTCGCCCGCCTGCGCGAGCAGGGCGGCGAACAACCAGCGCTCGGAGCTTGGCACCTCCAGGCGCGGCGCGATCAGCGCCAGCATCGTCCCCTTGATCGTCAGCAGACCGACGACCAGTAGCGTCAGCAGACCGGGGCGGGCGATCACCTCGCCAAAGTCGATCGACATGCCCACGGCAATGAAGAACAGCCCGAGCAACAGCCCCTTGAACGGGGCGATGTCGCTTTCCAGGGCGTGCCGGTATTCGGAACTCGCCAGCAGCACGCCGGCCAGGAAGGCGCCGAGTGCCATCGACAGACCGGCGCCGGCCATCAACTGCGCGATGCCGATCACCAGCAGCAAGGCGAAAGCGGTGAAGATCTCGCGCACCTCGGACTTGGCAATCAGCCGCATCAGCGGTCGCGTGAGAAAGCGGCCGATCACCACCACCCCGGCAATCGCGGCAATCGCCTTGGCCGCGCCCAGCCAGCCGGCGCCGCCTTCACCACCGGCCGCGCCGAGAAACGGCACCAGGGCAATCAGAGGGATCGCCGCGATGTCCTGAAACAGCAGCACCGCAAAACTGCCGTGACCGACCGGCGCGGTCATCAGGTTGCGCTCGTTCATCGTCTGCACGGCAATGGCCGTCGACGACAGCGCCAGCGCCATTCCTGCGGCGGCGGCGGCCTGCCACGTCAACCCGAGCGCCATCAGGCCGAGCGCGAGTACCGTTCCGCAGGCAGCCATCTGCAGGCTGCCGCCGCCGAAGACGGCGCGCCGCATCTCGACCAGGCGCTCCAGTTCGAGTTCGAGCCCGATCAGGAACAACATCAGAACGACGCCGAACTCGGCGAAGTGCAGCGTCGACTCGACTTCTCCGATCAGCTTCAGGCCCCACGGGCCGATCAGCCAACCGGCAATCAGGTATCCGAGGACCGAGCCGAGGCCGCTACGTTTGGCGATCGGCACACAGACCACGGCCGCGCCGAGGTACACCAGGGAATCGTGCAACAGATCAGCCACCAGCCGCCTCCGCAGCGAACGACAGCAGGCGCTGGCGATACTGCGCAGCATGCTGCTGCAGCGCCGCGTCGGCGATCTGATGCGCACCGTGTACCACCAAGGGTGGCAGCCAGTGCATGCCGCAGTAACGAGCGGTCATTTCCATTACCGGCACGAAGGCAGCGAAGGGAAATCGGTGCGCTCCGTCCGCTGTGTAGTCTGCTGATACTGCGCCGGTGGTCGTCACCCACAGACACGTTTTGCCCACCAGCGCGGTGCCGCCTTCGCCGGTCGCCCAGCCGTTGGCGAGCACCGTGTCGAACCAGAGCTTCTGCAGCGCCGGTGCCGAGTACCACATCAGCGGATGCTGCCAGACGATCAGTTGCGACTCGAGCAACAGCTTGCGCTCGGCCGCGACGTCAATCTCGAAATCCGGATAGTTGTCGTACAGGGAGCGCACCATCACCGACGGCACGCCGCGCGCCGCTTCGAGCAGCACACGATTGGCGCGCGATCGCGCGGGATGCGGATGGGCGTAGATCAAAGCAATCAAGACGACTCCTCGGCAGTCTGGGGAGGACACTCGGCAGGCGCTATGGTTCAAGTCAGGCGCGTTCAATCGGCAAGGTCTCCCGCGCACGCCGGAGACGGGTTCAGCCCCCGTCCCCTGCCCTGCCGACCCTCGTCGCGTGATCAGCCGCCGATCACCGACAGCGCGTCGTGATAGTCGTAGTTGAGGTCTTCGGCCACCTCGCGGCAGGTCACCTTGCCGAAGGCGACGTTGAGACCGTTGCGCAGATGTTCGTTGTCCTGCAGCGCCTGCCGCCAGCCCTGGTCGGCGATCTGCAGCGCGAACGGCAGGGTTGCGTTGTTGAGCGCGTAGGTCGAGGTGCGCGGCACGCCGCCCGGCATGTTGGCGACACAGTAATGCACGACGTTGCCGACCATGTAGGTCGGGTCGGCATGGGTCGTTGCCTTGGCAGTCTCGCAGCAGCCGCCCTGGTCGATGGCGACATCGACGATCACCGAACCCGGCTTCATCTCGTCGACCATCTGGCGGGTGACCAGCTTGGGCGCCGCAGCACCGGGGATCAGAACGCCGCCGATCACCAGATCGGCGCGCAGCACGTGCTGCTCGACATTGTCCCGGTTGGAAAAGACGGTCATCACGCGCGCGCCGAGCAGGCGATCCATACGCCGCAGGACGTCGATGTTGCGGTCGATGACCACCACCTGCGCACCGCTGCCAACAGCAATCTGCGCGGCATTCGAGCCGACGACACCGCCGCCGAGGATGACGATCTTTGCCGAGGGGACGCCGGCGACGCCGCCGAGCAGGACACCCATGCCGCCGTGTGCCTTTTCCAGGCAATAGGCGCCGGCCTGCACGGATAGACGACCCGCCACTTCCGACATCGGCGCCAGCAGGGGCAGACCACCGCCGGCCTGGGTAACCGTTTCGTAGGCGATACAGACCGCGCCGCTGCTCACCAGGTCGGCACACTGCGCCGGATCGGGGGCGAGGTGCAGGTAGGTGTAGAGAATCTGCCCTTCGCGCAGCATGGCGCGCTCGCCGGCCTGTGGTTCCTTGACCTTGACGATCATCTCAGCCGTGGCAAAGATTTCCGCGGCGGTGGCCGCGATGACCGCGCCGGCCTTCTGGTAAACCTCGTCGGTGGCGCCGATGCCTTTGCCGGCGCCGGTCTCGACCGTTACCTGATGGCCATGGGCTACCATTTCCCGAACGGATGAGGGCGTCAGGCCGACGCGGTATTCGTGATTCTTGATTTCTCTGGGTACGCCAATATGCATCTTTGTCTCCTGGTTGGTGTGAAAGTCGCGTCAGCGACTCACGAATCTCCCCGCGCCCGCTTGTCGGAGAGGCGGCGGCCGGCGGGAACGGTCATGGCTTTCATGGTCTGCGGCGGCCGGTAATCGCCATCACCATGAGTGGCCGGCGGGGCTGCTCATCTTAGGTCATTTCCACCGCAAAAGCGGCTTTTTTGACCGCGTCAGGCGCACCGCCCGAGCATCATCGAAGCTCGTCGCCGACGCCGGCAAAACCCGGCGGGTCAGTCTGGCAGCAATGAACGAAAAGTGCGCCAGGGGAACCAGGGTCCTCGGACTGACGTAGCGATTGACGCCATTTGACAGGAGCTCCTATACTCTGATTGGCATCCTTGTTTTTCCTGTCCTTCGCAAGGGACTGCCAACGCTTCACTACATTTCCGCCTGCCGGCCCGAGGTCTGGACCGTGATGACGGCGTGTGCAAGTACTCACCCCGGCTGACCGACTGTGGAGGCAGTTGTTCGACATCGACTGCTTCCTGGAGGAGTGTGTGATGAACAAGGTAATTCTTTCGGCGACACTGATCGCCGCCGCTGTCTCGGCCAGCGCGCTGCCAGCAGATCTGCTGCCGCTGAAACACGGCATTTATGTGCCGACCAATCGGCCCTGCAAGGGTGCCTCCAACGCCGAGATCGCCAACTACTGGGGCGGCAAGTCGTCGTTCGGAAGTTCGCAAGCAACGTGCACCATCAGCAAGCTTGCCCGCAACGGCAACGTCTTCACGATCTCCGACAAGTGCTCCGACATCCGCGGCGGTGGCGAGATCGTCGGTGGTCCGACCGTCGTCACGATCGATAGCCCGACCGAATTCACCAGGGGCGGCGAGAAGTATCGCCATTGCGGAAGCAAAGTGCAGTTCTGATCTGCCGTGTCGGGCCGCGTGCCGGTGCGTGCGGCCGGCAACTGCCTGGCGTCCCACCGCGACCGGCGGCGCCGGGGCAGCATGATCGGATCAGAAGAGACTCGCCGGCACGGCGCACACCCACTCCAGATTCGTCAGTGACTGGTTCAGAGCATGCCGACGCCCCACCCCCCGCACGAAATTCGCCTTCTCTTCGCGTCCACGGCAGAAGGCAGCCAGCGTGTCTCGCTGACTGACGGCGAGGGTAAGCGCGTCGGCGTCGAGCAGTCATTCACTCCCTTCCTGACCGACGCCGACTACGAGCAGCTGCGCTGGTATCTCGAGGCATACATGGAATTGCCCGACGG
>RRZU011900951.1_pt1 | contig 11407 bp, 10 predicted proteins | sample 2165561 | NCBI WGS metagenome assembly RRZU01 (sample SAMN10456909, study PRJNA506462) | wastewater metagenome | isolation source: wastewater sludge | place: USA: Moscow, Idaho | reverse complement strand
TGCTTCGCCTGAAGAACGGACAGGCAGAATGATCGACGCATTGCGCAATATCTGGGGCTTCATCCTGTCCATCGGCGACCGGATGGACAAGATCCACATGGGCCTCATCTCGGCCGGAGTGGCCTTCTACGCCATGTTCGCAGTCTTTCCGGGCCTCGCCGCGATCATCGCGCTGTGGGGGTTGTGGTATGACCCGACCGTCATCCAGGGCTATGTCCACGTGGCCGAGGAGTTCCTGCCGCCCGAAGCCATGGCCATCCTCAGCGCGCAGGTCAACGCGCTGATCTCGGGCGGACGGACGCAGCTGGGCTGGGCCTCGCTGGTCTCGTTCATCGTTGCGACGATTGCGGCGCGGGCGGGCGTTGATGCGCTGGTGCGCGGTCTGAACGCCGCTTACGGGGTGCGCGGCCATTCCACGATCTTCGGCTTCATCCTAGCTTACGCGCTGACGCTGGCCATCGTCGGCGTGGTGTTTCTGGGCCTCGCGACCATCGTGATCGTGCCGCTGATGCTCAGCTTTCTGGCCAATTCGCCCCTGCGCGCATGGCTGCTGACGGCGCTGCCTTGGGGCGGAATGATCCTGATCGTGATGATCGGGATCGGCATCCTCTATCGCTATGGCCCCAATGTCCGCCGCCCACGCACGCCCATCTTCACCTGGGGATCGCTGGTGGCGGCCTTTGCCTGGGCCTTGGCGTCGCTGGCCTTCTCGACCTACCTCGGCAGCTTCAACAGCTATAACCGCATCTACGGCTCCATCGGGGCGGTGGTGGCGCTGCTGATGTGGTTCTACCTCGGCGCGTTTTCGGTGATGCTCGGCGCCGTGTTCAATGTTGAGCTGGCCCGCCGCCGCCGCATCCGCGCCGCACGGCAGGCCCGCGCCTCGCTGCATGCCAAAGCATAGGGCGGCTTACAGCGGCCCGGTCTGATACAGCCGCACCTTGATGCCGCCATGCGCCACAATCGGCCCTGGCTCGCGGAACGGCAGCCCGGTCGCGCGCGCGAGCGAGGGCTCCGACGTCACAATCCCCACGCGCCAGCCTTTGAACCGGCTGCGCAGAACCTCGCCCATATTGGCATGCAGCCCGTAAAGCGGCCCCTTGTTGCCGATCCGGGCACCATAAGGCGGGTTGATCATCACCAGCCCCGGCGGCCCTTCCGGCGGCACCGCGTCGGCAATCGCGCCCTGCACGAAGTCGCACCAATCGGCGACCCCGGCGCGCACGGCATTTGCGGTGCTCATCCGCACCGCACCGCTATCGCGATCCGCACCGGCAAAGCGGAATTCGGGCACATGCACCGGCATATCCGCTTTCATTCTGGCCCAAATATCCAACTTGAAGCTGGCGAAATCCTCGAAGGCAAAGTGCCGGCTGCGGCCCGGATACAGCCCTGATGCGATCTCGGCCGCCTCGATCACAAAGGTGCCGGACCCGCACATCGGGTCAAACACCGGCTCGGCCCCGCGATAGCCGCATTCATGCAGGAACCCCGCCGCCATCGTCTCGCGCATGGGGGCCTTGGCCACGGCTTCCTTGTGCCCGCGCTTGTGCAGGCTCTCGCCCGAGGAATCGAGGCTGATCACCGCCAGATCATCCTCGATCCGCAGCTTCACCACGATGGCCGCATCATCGGCCAAGGGCGCGCCCAGGACATCAGTGATCGCCCGCTCGATCCGCTGGGCGGCGGCGCCCGCGTGATAGATGCGCGACTTGCGGCAGGTGGCCTCGACCCGCACCGGATGATCCGCCTTAAGGATCTGATCCCACGCGATTTTATGGGCGCGCTTGTCCAGCTGTGCCAGGTGCATGGCCCGAAATTCCGCGACCCGCACCAGCACGCGGGTCGCGCAGCGCAGCACCAGATTGGCGCGCCAGACCTCGGGCCAAGGGCCGCGTGTTTCCACGCCGCCCGGAACGATTACCGGATCGGCGAAGCCATGCGCGCGCGCTTCCGCCAGCAGGGGCTGTTCCAGCCCCGGCGTCGCGACAAGGAAGATCCCAAGATCGGTCAGTTCGCGTCCAGCCCCTCGGTCGAGGCGAAGAACATCGCCTGGCTTACGGCGGAACTCACCTGATCCTCGGTATAGGGTTTCGAGATCAGGAAGGCCGGCTCGGGCCGGTCGCCGGTCAGCAGCCGCTCGGGGAAGGCGGTGATGAAGATCACCGGAACCTCGCCCATCGAGGCCAGCAATTCATTTACCGCATCCACGCCCGACGACCCGTCAGCCAGCTGAATATCGGCCAGAATAAGGTCGGGACGGTCGCTGCCCGCCAGCTCGATCGCGGCGGAATGGGTGCGGGCGATGCCGGTCACGTCATGGCCAAGCGCCTGAACGATGCCCTTCAGATCCATGGCGATGATGGTTTCATCCTCGATGATCATCACCTTGCCACGGATGGCGCGGCCCATTTCGTCCATGGCGATGCGCACCAGATCGGCGGCTTCGGCCTGACCGATCTGCATGATCTCGGCGATCTGGTCGTGGCGCAGCCCCTCGATGGAGTTCAGCAGCAGCGCCTCGCGCGAGTTTGGCGTCAGCCGCGACAGGTGCGACTGGGCGCGGGCGGCACGGGCGCCGCCATCGGCTTCGGCCACGGGCTGGCCGCTGGACTGCCAGATGGCGTGGAAGGCACGGAACAGCCCGACGCGGGGATTAAGCCCGTCCATCAGGTTGCGGTCGGACAGGATCGCTTCCAATGTGGCAGCGGCATAGTTGTCGCCAGCGCTCTGGCTGCCCGTCAGCGCGCGTGCATAACGGCGCAAGAAGGGCAGTTCGCGCCCGATGGACTTGGCAAGCTCGGCAGAAGACATGTAAACCTCAATCGTCGCGGCCCCCGATGGAACCTGAACAAGGTCTATCGGTTGAAGCCTGTGCGCACAAGATTGTCGGGATTAACAAAAACATGACGAGCAAGCGGGAAGAGCGCAAGAAGGTCGCGTTGGATAAGCAAATCGACGAGAACCTGAAGCGTGTCTACGAACAGGCCACCGAGGAACAGGTCCCTGACCGATTCCTTGCCCTCCTGGAACAACTGCGCGAGCAGGAGTGAGCGATGCGAAAACCCGTAAACGCTGCGCAGGGTGCGAAATCCGGCGACTCTCCGCGTGACGAGCTGGTCGATCACCTGCCCGCCCTGCGTGCCTTTGCGCTGTCGCTGACGCGCGAGGGGGCGTCCGCCGACGATCTGGTGCAGGACACCATCGTCAAGGCCTGGACCAATATGGACAAGTTTCAACCCGGCACCAATCTGCGCGCCTGGCTGTTTACCATTCTGCGAAATACCTTCTATTCCGCCCGCCGCAAAACCAAGCGCGAGGTCTCGGACGCCGATGGCATCCACGCCGCGCGGCTGGCGACGCGGCCCGAACATGACGGCCGGCTGGCGCTGAACGATTTCCGTGTTGCCTTCGAAAAGCTGCCCGATGAACAGCGCGAGGCGCTGATTCTGGTCGGCGCATCCGGCTTTTCCTACGAGGAAGCGGCCAATATGACCGGCGTGGCCGTGGGCACCGTGAAGTCGCGCGCCAATCGCGGTCGCCGCCGCCTGGCCGAGCTTCTGCACCTGGAAGACGGCGAGGAGCTGGAGATGACCGACCGCGCAACCTTGGCCGCCATGGCGTCCAACACCCCCGTTATGCGCTGAGGGCAGATGCTGGGAAACCTGACCGAGGCGCTTCAATTCAGCAGGGGCCTAGGTTTTCGATTGGCGGCGTTGTTGTCGGTGGCGATCCTGCCCATCGGCCTGATGTCGCTGATCCAGACCATGTATCTGTCGGGCGAGGCTGAACGCTCGGCCGAGACGGCGATTGTCGGGCGCACGGGCGCGGCAGCAGCGGGCGAACGCGCGCTGCTGCAAGGCGCATTGGGCACGGCGGATGCGCTGGGTCCAGCGATCCTGCGCGAGATCGACAACCCCGAAGTCTGCTCGGAGATGCTGAAAAGCTTTGTCGAACGCGGCGCGACCTATGTTTACGCCAGCTTTGTGCAGCTGAACGGCAAGACCACCTGCAATTCAGGCGGCGTCGAACGCGACATGCGCGGCTTCGTCACCTATGAACATTTCATCGCCAATCCGACGACGATGGTGGTGCCGATGCGTCAGGGCGCCATCGGCGGCAAGCCGGTGGTCGTGGTGGCCCAGCCCCTGTATCGCGACCGCGAATTGCTGGGCTATGTCGGCGTCTGGCTGTCGCAGGAGCTGCTGCAATCCACCCACAGCTCGATCTATGGGACGCGGGGCGCGCGCACGATCACCTTCAACGCCGATGGCGATATCCTGTCGGCAGACGAGGAAGTCATCGGCGAAATCGGCGGCGCGCTGCCCCGCAATGAGACCCTGGGCAGCCTGATTTCACGCGCGGAATCGACCTTTACCGACGTGACTGCCGCGGGCGAGCAGCGCGTCTTCGCCGTGGTTTCGGTGGTGCCGGGGCTGGTCTATGCCCTGGGCAGTTTCAGCGCGCAGGAGGCCGGCGTTCAGGGTTACCGCGTCACCAAGCTGACCGCCGTGCTGTTTGCCATCGCCTTGTGGGCGGTGTCGCTGGGCGTGGCCTATTACGCCGTTTACCGCCTTGTGCTGCGCCACGTCCGCGAGCTGCGCAGCCAGATGCGCCGCTTTGCCGTCGGCGACCGCGCCGCGCCCCCGCGCATCATGGAAGACGCGCCGACCGAAATCGCCGATGTGTCGCGCACCTTCCACAACATGGTCCGCATCCTCAACCGGGACGAGGCCGCGCTGGAAGCCGCCATCGACGAAAAGACCGTGCTGCTGAAAGAAGTCCACCATCGGGTGAAGAACAACCTGCAGCTTATTGCGTCCATCATCTCGATGCAGGGCCGCGTGATCGAGGATGACGATGCCAAGCGGGTGCTGCGGTCTGTGCAAGATCGTGTGGCGTCGCTGGCCTCGATCTACAAGAACTTGTATCAGGCAGAGCATCTGGAATCCGTTGATGCTGACCGCTTGATCTCGGAAATCATCAACAAGATGACCCGCGCGTCCAGCAGCCCCGACTGGCAACTGCATGTCGAGACCGAACTGACGCCGCTGGTCCTTCAGCCTGATCAGGCGGTCCCGCTGACGCTGCTGACCAACGAGGCCTTCACCAACGCGCTGAAATATGCGGGCGTCCCCGCCGGTCACGATCAGGCATGGGTGCGCGTCCGCCTGACCCGCGAGGGCGAGGACCACGCCCGGCTAGAGGTCACGAATTCCATCGGCGCGCAGGAACGCACGATGGAAGGCACCGGCCTTGGCAGCCAGCTGATCGAGGCTTTCGCCATGCAGCTGGAAGGCGAGGCGAAGGTGATCACCAGTGACACCGAATATACCCTGTCGCTGGTCTTCCGGATCGAGGAAATCACCCCCCTCCCGGTCGAGGATCGCACCTTCGTCGTGCTGACCTCGGCGGCGCGGGACGGCGCGCGGCACTAGCGCGGCCCGGTCTTTTCATCGCCGCCCGCTGGCTGTAGCGTCGCGCCCACGCACAGGAGACAGCATGAAACGCGAGAAACTTGGCCAAAGTGACGTGGAGGTCAGCGCCTTCAGCCTTGGCACCATGACCTTCGGGAACCAGACCGATCAGGCCGACGCCCATGCCCAGATCGACCGCGCGCTGGACGCCGGGATCACCTTTCTGGACTGCGCCGAGATGTATCCGGTCAACCCCGTGCGCGCCGAAACGGCAGGCCGGTCGGAAGAAATCATCGGCAACTGGATCGCCCGCACCGGGCGGCGTCAGGACATTGAAATCGCAACGAAAGTTGCCGGGAATGGCACCGTTGTCCGCGACGGCGAAGGCTATGACGGCACGATCATCCGCCGCACCATCGACGCCTCGCTGAAGCGGCTGCAGACGGATGTGATCGACCTTTACCAGCTGCACTGGCCGATGCGCGGCGGCTATGCTTTCCGGCAGAACTGGGGCTATGACCCCTCGGGTCAGGACCGCGCCGCCACCATCGCCCATATGGAGGACGTGCTGGCCGCCCTGTCCGACGCCGTCGCCGCAGGCAAGATCCGCGCCTTCGGGCTGTCGAATGACACCGCTTGGGGCACCGTGCGCTGGATCGACACCGCCGAACGGGTGGGCGGGCCGCGTGTGGCCTCGGTCCAGAATGAATATTCGCTGCTGGCGCGGCTTTACGACACCGACATGGCGGAAATGGCCGTGAACGAAGGCGTCACCCTGCTGGCCTATTCGCCGCTGGCGGCAGGGCTGCTAACCGGCAAGTATCAGGACGGCGCGCTGCCTGATGGCAGCCGGATGGCCGTCGATCTGGCGACCGGCGGTAAGGGCAATCTGGGCGGGCGCAAGACCGCGCGGGTGTTTGACGCCGTTGCTGCCTATCACGCACTGGCCCGCGAATATGGGCTGGACCCGATCCATATGGCGCTGGCATGGCTGCGCACCCGGCCCTTCCCGGTCGTTCCGATCCTGGGCGCGACCAGTCTGGCGCAGCTGGACCACCAGCTTGCCGGGCTGGACACCCCCATCCCCGAGGCGCTGAAAACCGCAATCAACGATCTGCATCACGCATGGCCGCTGCCCTATTGACCCTGACGGCGGATGCCGCCCTGACGGCGGCTTTCGCCCGCGCGCTGGCGCCCGAATTGGGCGCTGGCGACACGCTGCTGCTGGACGGCCCGGTGGGTGCGGGCAAATCCCACTTTGCCCGCGCGCTGATCCGTGCCCGGCTGCGGAACCCGGCCGAGGATGTCCCCAGCCCGACCTTCACCCTGGTCCAGACCTATGAGGGCAGCCCGCCGATCTGGCACGCGGACCTCTACCGCCTGACCGACGCGGCCGAGATTGACGAGCTGGGCCTGACCGACGCCCTGCCCGACAGCATCGCCCTGATCGAATGGCCCGACCGCATGGACCCCGTCCCCGGCGCGCTGACCCTGCGGCTGTCGAACGATCCCGATCCCGATCTGCGCCGGATCGAGATCCTCGGCGAACCCACCCGCTGGACCCGCGCCCTGCGCGCCGCAGAACGCGCCGTCTTCGCGCAGGCGGCGGGCTGGGTCGAGGCGCAGGTGGCGTTTCTGGCCGGAGATGCCTCGGCCCGGCGGTATTTCCGCCTGACCCTCGACGGCGAAACTGCCGTGCTGATGGACGCCGATGCGGCGACGCTGGCCCCCTATCTGGCGATGACCGACTGGCTGCGCGACCGCGGCTTCGACGCCCCGCGCGTGCTGGCCGCTGACCACGAGCGCGGCCTCGCGTTGATCGAAGATTTCGGCGACGCCCAACTGGCCCGCGTGATCGCCGCCGACCCTGCCAGCGCCCAACCGCTGATGGAACGCATCGCCGCGATGCTGGCCCGGCTGGCCAGCTTTCCCCCCGCGCCGGGGATCCTGCAGCTGGATGGCCCCGAAATGGCCCGGCAAGTCGGCATGTTCGCCGAATATTACCCCGAAGCGGCTGGCGCCGATGCCGATGCATTGGCGGCAGCGGCACAGATCGCGCCGACCATCGCGCGCCTGCACGCCCAGCTTTGCGCCGACCTGCCCCCGGTCACCAGCCTGCGCGACTTCCATGCCGAGAACCTGATCCTCACCACCGACCACCGTCTGGGATTGCTGGATTTTCAGGACGCGGTGGCGACCCATCCGGGCTATGACCTCGTCTCGGTCCTGCATGACGCCCGCCGCAGCCTGCCGCCGCAGGTCGAGGACGCTGCCGTCGCCCGCTTCCTCGCCGATACCGGGCTGGACCCCGACCGTTTCCGTGCGGCCTTCGCGCTGCTGGGTGCGCAGCGGAACCTGCGGATCATGGGCATCTTCACCCGGCTGTGCATCCGCGACGGCAAGCCGCGCTATCTGGCCTTCATGCCGCATACCTGGGCGCTGATCCTGCGCGAGGTCGCCCACCCGGCCCTTGCCGATCTGGCCGCGCTGGTGGCCCGCCAACCCGCGCCCAGCCCCGACATTCTGGAAAGGATCCGGTCCCGATGCCGCCCCTGATGATCTTCGCCGCCGGCAAGGGCACCCGCATGGCGCCGCTGACCGACACCCGCCCGAAACCCCTGATCGAGGTCGCGGGACGCACCCTTCTGGATCGCGCCTTGCAGATGGGCCGGGCGGCGGGGGCCAAGCAGATCGTGGTGAACACCCATTATCTGGGCCAGCAGATCCACGACCACTTGGCCGGGACGGATGTGCGGATCTCGGACGAAGCGGACCTGCTGCTGGAAACCGGCGGCGGGCTGCGCAAAGCCCTGCCGCTGCTGGGCGACGGCCCGGTGATGACGCTGAACCCCGACGTGGTCTGGACCGGGCCGAACCCGCTGTCGGCCCTGCAAACAGCATGGGACGACAGCCGCATGGACGCGCTGCTGATGCTGGTCGCGCATGACCGCGCGCGGGGGCGTGTGGGTCCCGGCGATTTCAGTCTGGACCCGGCCGGGCGGATCAGCCGCAAGGGCGATTTTGTCTATGCCGGCTGCCAGATCATCCGCACCGAAAGACTGGCCGAGATCGGGGACGAGATATTCTCGCTCAACCGTCTGTGGGATCTGATGATCGCGGAAGGCCGTGCTTACGGCATCACCCATCCCGGCGGCTGGTGCGACCTTGGGCGGCCCGAAACCATCCCGCTGGCCGAAGCCATGCTGGCCGAAGATGTGGTCTGACTGGGAAAACGGCACCTTCGCGCTGCCCTCCGGCACCGATTTCTGCCGGGGCGTGGTCGAGGGGCTGATGGCGCGCGCCGCTGGCCGCCCGCCCGAGGCCCTGCCCGCCGTCACCATCTACGTCAATGCCGGGCGCACGCTGAACACCCTGCGCAGCGCCTTCGATGCCCATGCCCAGCAGCACGGGCCGCTGCTGCTGCCGCGTCTGCGGTTGATCAGCGATCTGGGCGGCGACCTGCCCGGCGAACGCGCCGCGCCCTTGGGCCGGGTGCTGGATCTGGGCAACCTCGTCTCGCGCCTGATCGCGCGCGATCCGGGGTTGGGCGCGGGGCAATCGGTGCCGGAACTGGCGCAGTCGCTGTCCGACCTGATGGGCGAGATGCAGCAGGAGGGCTGCGATGCCAGCGCCCTGCTGCGCATCGACCCGCGCGAACATGCCGCGCATTGGCAGCGCAGCTTGCAATTCCTGCACATCGCCGCCGGTTTCTATCTGACCGACCCAGCCGTAGACGGCGCCGCCCGCCAGCGCCGCATCGCCGAGATACTGGCCGCCGCCTGGGCCATGGGCCAGCAGCTGCCCGATGGGCCGGTGCTGGCCGTCGGCTCGACCGGGTCGCATGGGGCCACGCGGCTGTTCCTGCGCGCGGTGGCGGCGTTGCCGATGGGGGCGGTGATCCTGCCCGGCTATGATTTCGACCAGCCGGAATCGGTCTGGTCCGGCCTGACCGAGGGCGCCGAGGATCACCCTCAATCGCGCCTCGCCGCCTTGCGTGACGGCGGCGTCAAACCGTGGGTCCCGGTCACGACAGACCCGCGCAACCAGCTGATTTCGCTGGCGCTTCGGCCCGCCCCGGTGACGGACCAGTGGATCGCCGAGGGGCCGTCGCTGCCCGATCTGACCCGCCCCACCGCCGGTCTGACCCTGATCGAGGCCGACCAACCGCAGGAGGAGGCCGAGGCCATCGCCGTCCTCATTCGCGAGGCGGTGGAGCGTGGCCAGCCCACTCGCCTGTTTGCCGCCGATCGCGGGCTGGTCCGCCGGGTGGATGCCGCGCTGGATCGCTGGGACCTGTCGCTGGACGACAGCGCGGGCGCACCGCTGCATCTGTCCAGCCCCGGCCTATTCCTGCGTCATGTGGCGGGGTTGTTCGGCCAGAAGCTGGCCATCGACAAGCTGCTGACGCTGCTGAAAAACCCGGTCACCGCGACCGGCGCCGATTTCGGCAACTCTCTGCGCCACACGCGTGATCTGGAACTTCGCCTGCGCCGCCATGGCCCGGCCTTTCCCGACGCGGAAAGCCTGCGGGACTGGGGCACGCGCGGCGATGACAGCCGCAAGATCTGGGCCGAATGGCTGGCCGAAGCACTGGATTTGGTGGACATCGCCGCGACGGATACCGCCCCGCGCCCGGTGCCGGATCGGCTGGCGGATCACTTGCGGCTGGCCGAATGGCTGGCAGCGGGTCCGGGGGGCACGGTCGCGGATTCGCGCCTGTGGGAAGATGCCGACGGTCACACAGCGCGGGCCGCGATGGCGCATCTGGCCGATCACGCCGACCGCGCGCAGCCAATGGGGCCGGGCGATTACGCCGACCTCATCCACAGCCAGCTGTCGGCGCAGGCGGTGCGCGCGCGCGACCGCGGCCATCCGCTGATCCGCGCCTGCGGCCCGCGCGAGGCCCGGACCGAGGCGAATATCTCGGACGGGGCGCTGATCATTCTGGCCGGGCTGAACGAGGGCGGCTGGCCGCAGGCACTGCCGCCCGACCCGTGGCTGTCGCGGGCGATGCGCGCGCAGGCGGGGCTGAACCTGCCGGAACGCCAGATCGGCCTGTCGGCGCATGACTTTCAGCAGGCCATCGCCGCGCCTCAGGTGGTGCTGACCCGCGCCCGCCGCGATGCCGATGCCGAGACGATCCCCTCGCGCTGGCTGAACCGGCTGACCAACCTGATGTCCGGCCTGCCCGAACGCGGCGGCCCGCAGGCGCTGGCAGCGATGCGCCAGCGCGGCGCGCATTGGCAGGGCATCGCCCGGCAGTTGGCGCAGCCGCGCTTCCGCACCGATCCCGCGCCTCGGCCCGCGCCGATCCCGCCTGCGCCCGCCTTCGCAGACATCTCGGTCACGCAGGTGAAGACGCTGATCCGCGACCCTTACGCCATCTATGCGGGCAAGGTGCTGGGCCTGCGCCCGCTGGATCCGTTGCGCCCCGAACCCGGCGCGGCCCTGCGCGGTCAGGTGCTGCACAAGGTCTCGGAACGCCTTCTGACCCCGCCGCCCGGTCCCGATACCTCGGTCGAGGCCCTGCGCGACCGCTTTCTGGCCATCACCCGCGCCGTTCTGGCCGAGGACGTGCCCTGGCCTGCCGCCCGCGCCTTCTGGCAGGCCCGGATGGAACGCATCGCCAACCAGATCGCCCGCGACGAGGTCCGCCGCCTGCAGGCTGGCCGCCCGCTGGTGGTGGAAACGACGCATAGCCTGCCCGTGCCGGGGCTTGATCTGAAGCTGACCGCCAAGCACGACCGGATCGACAGGCTGGGCGAGGGCGCGGCGGCGCATGTCTATGACTACAAATCCGGCAAGCCGCCCAGCGATAAGGAAATGGAATATTTCGACAAGCAGCTGATGCTGGAGGCCGCGATGGTCGAAAAGGGCGCTTTCCCGGCGCTGGGTCCGCTGGCCGTGGACGGTATCAGCTATATCCAGCTGGGGGGCGAGGGCGCGACCATGGGGCGCAAGTTCTCGACCGAGGCTGCCGAGGAAACCTG
>RRZU012500932.1_pt1 | contig 11408 bp, 10 predicted proteins | sample 2165561 | NCBI WGS metagenome assembly RRZU01 (sample SAMN10456909, study PRJNA506462) | wastewater metagenome | isolation source: wastewater sludge | place: USA: Moscow, Idaho | reverse complement strand
TGGAGTTGATACGCTACTGCAAGGCCCCTATTTCAACGCCCAGGGTGGGGAGGTAGTCTACAGGTCCGGGCATGCGAACCAGCAGGGCCGCGACATCACTGCCAGCGTCGACGAAAAGGAAGATATTGTCGATGAAGAGGAGCACATCCTGCCCTTTGATATCGCGGAAATACTCGGCCATGGTAAGGCCGGAGAGGGCCACCCGCATTCGGGCGCCAGGGGGCTCGTTCATCTGGCCGAAGACCAGTGCGGTCTTCTCCAGTGCGCCCGACTGGGCCATCTCCCGGTAGAGGTCGTTCCCCTCGCGGGTGCGTTCGCCCACTCCGGTGAAGACCGAATAGCCCCCGTGCTCGGTGGCGATGTTGCGAATGAGCTCCATAATGAGCACGGTCTTGCCCACCCCTGCACCGCCGAACAGACCCACCTTGCCCCCCTTGGAGTAGGGGCAAATAAGGTCGATGGCCTTGATGCCGGTCTCTAGAATCTCGGTCACCTCAGTCTGGTCATAAAAGGCGGGGGCGGACCGGTGGATGGGCCATTTTTCACTGGCTTGAGGCTCCGGCTTCAAGTCAATGGGTTGGCCCAACACGTTGAACATGCGGCCCAGCACAGCCTCGCCCACGGGCACAGAGATGGGTGCGCCGGTGTCCAGCGCCTGTGTACCCCGCACCATGCCGTCGGTGGACTGCATGGCAATGCACCGGGCGATGCCCCCACCCAGGTGCTGGATGACCTCGCCCGTAACATATCGGTCTTCCATTTGGAGCAGTACGGCGTGGTAGAGATGGGGCACCTCGTCCTCTTTGAAGCGTACATCTACCACCGCGCCTACCACCTGAAGCACAGTTCCGATTGCTCTCACTATGATATCCTTTCTTATCGCCGTCACAGGGCCTCGGCACCGCTGATTATTTCATTGATTTCTTGGGTAATGGCACCCTGTCTGGCTTGGTTATACTGGAGCTGCATCTCTTCCAGCAATTCGGCGCAATTTTTTACCGCCGCGTCCATGCTGGTGATACGGGCGCTCTGCTCACACATGGACCCCTCGGCCAGTGCGCCGAAAATACTGCCGGCCAGGTAGTCCGGCAGGAGGAGCTCCAGCATCTCCTCGGCATCCGGCTCCAGATGAACGGTACGGTCAGACTCGCCCGGGGCGGGACGTCGGAGGGGGAGGAGCTGGAGAGAGGTGGGCCGGTGGGACAGCATGGTCTCAAAGACGGTATAGACCAGCACCACCTTGCTCACCACACCCCGGCGGAAGAGGTCGAGGGCCTGGGTGGCCACATCTTTGCCGTCGGTGTAAAAAGGGCTCTGAGAGATCCCTCGATAGCGCTTCTCAATGGGCACCTCTCGCCGGGCAAAGAAATCGCCCACCCGGCTACCCAGCGCAAAGAGCATGGCGCCCTGGGGCTCGCCCTGAATGAGGGTATTGGCCAGACGGCAGATATTGACGTTGTACCCGCCGCACAGCCCCCGGTCGCTGCCCACCACAAGATAGAGAGCCTTTCCCTCCTGCTGTCGGAAGGCGGGGCCGAACGCGTCCGCCGCGCCCACCACGGTCTCCAACAGGTTTAGGGTCTCGCTGAAAAAAGGGCGACTGCCCTCCACGACCTCACGGCAGCGGCGTATTTTGGTATTGGACACCAGCTGCATGGCCTGGGCAATCTGGCGGGTGACGCCCACGCTTTCAATGCGGTTTTGAATTTCCTGCATGGACGCCATAGCGCTCCCCCTTTACGCGTCGGTCTGCTGGGCCTCGTCTTCGGTCTCTGCCTGGGCCGCTTTTAGGCTCTGGGCGGAGGTCCACTCGCCCAGGAAGGTCTCGATACAGGTGTGGATGCGCCCCAAAAGCACATCGTCCAGGGGTTTGCCCTCCCGCAGAGACTCCAGAAGCTCGCTGCCCCGCAGGGAGAAGTGGCTGAGCAGGTCGTGCTCGAAGTCGCCCACGTCCTCAGCGTTGAGCCGGTCCAGATACCCGCCGGTGGTGGCGATCAGGCTGATGAGCTGGTGCTCCAGCGGAAAGGGGTGGTACTGCCCCTGCTTCAAGATCTCCACGATACGCTCGCCATGGCGCAGGCGGTGGCGGGTGTCTCGGTCCAGGTCGGAGCCGAACTGGGCAAAGGAGGCCAGCTCCCGGTACTGGGCCAGCTCGGTCCGCAGGGGGGCGGCAATGCGCTTCATGGCCTTGGTTTGGGCGGCACCGCCCACCCGGGAGACCGAGAGCCCCGGGTTGACCGCCGGGCGGATGCCCGCGTAGAAGGCGTCTGTCTCCAGGTAGATTTGTCCGTCGGTGATGGAGATGACATTGGTGGCAATATAGCCCGCCATATTGCCGCCCTGGGTCTCAATGATGGGCAGGGCAGTCAGGGAGCCGCCGCCCTGCTGGGCGTTGAGCTTGCCCGCCCGCTCCAGCAGGCGGGAGTGAAGGTAGAACACGTCGCCGGGGTAGGCCTCCCGGCCCGGGGGCCTGCGCAGCAGGAGACTGATGGTGCGGTAGGCCACCGCGTGCTTGGAGAGGTCGTCAAAGACGATGAGCACGTCCAGCCCCCCCTCCATCCACTCCTCGGCAATGGCGCAGCCGGTGTAGGGCGCGATGTACTGAAGGGCGGGGGGCTCGGCCGCGCTGGCCACCACCACAGTGGTGTAGGACATGGCGTAGTGGTCGGTGAGTGTCTTGACGATGTTAGCCACGGTGGAGGCCTTCTGTCCGATGGCCACATAAATACAGCGCACACCCTTGTCCCGCTGGTTGATGATGGTATCGATGGCGATGGAGGTCTTGCCCACCTGCCGGTCGCCGATGATAAGCTGGCGCTGGCCCCGGCCGATGGGCACCATGGCGTCGATGGCCTTGAGACCCGTGAGGAGGGGGGTGGTTATTTCGTCCCGGGCCATGACGCCGGGGGCCTCCCGCTCGATGGGTCGGGTTTTTTGAGTGTAAATCTTGCCCTTCTGGTCGATGGGCTGGCCTAGGCTGTCCACCACCCGGCCCAGCAGCTCGTCTCCCACGGGCACCGTCGTGACCGACTTGGTTCGGGTGACCGTGTCACCCTCCCGGATGCCCGTGTCGCTCCCCATGAGGATGACGCCAATATTGTCCCGCTCCAGGTTTAGGGCAATGCCCTTAACCCCGCCTTCAAATTCCAGCAGCTCCCCGCTCATGGCGCCGGGCAGTCCGTGCACCCGGGCGATGCCGTCGCCCACCTGGAGGACCCGCCCCGCCTCGTAGACCTTGGGCGTTTTGTGCATGGCCTCAATCTCACGGAGGATAATGGAGCTGATCTCAGATGGTTTTACTGCATCCATGGATAGAATACACCCCCCTTGTAAAGTTTCTCGCGCATATCGGCCAGCTGGCGCTTGACCGAGGTGTCCATCACCACACCGTCGGCGATGAGGCGGATGCCGGCGATGAGGGAGGGGTCTACCCGGTGGGTAATCTGCACACGCTTGCCCGAGCGCCGGACCAGCCTGCGCTGCAGGTCGTCCATCCGGTCCTGGGAGAGGGGGGCGGCGCTGACCACCTCCACCTTGACCACGCCGATGTAGTCGAGCGCCAGCTCAAGGAAGCGGCGCAGGATGCCCTCGGTACAGTCCATCCGGTCCTTCTGGCCCAGATAGCCCAGAAAGTCGGACAGTACGCCCGCGGGCACCTGGGGGTCTTGCACCACGGCCGGCTGTCCGGCGTTGCGGTTTAACCACTGGGTGGCTTGGCCGAAGGTCAGTTCGACACAGCTGTGGTGGGCCGCCATGCGTACAAGAGCCGTGGCGTACTCTTCTATCACTCGTACCATAGGTCGTCCTCAAGATGCTCCAGGGCCTGCTCCACATATGCGTCCTGGGTTTCCTCATCCACAGAGAGCTGGACGAAGCGACCAGCCATACGGGTGGAGATATCAATGATGGCATGCTTCATATCGTCCCGCAGGTTTTGCTGCTCCATCCGCAGCTCTTCCATGCTTCGGCGGTAGATGTTGGCGGCCTCCTTGCGGGCCTCGCCGATGATCTCGTCGGTGCGCTTCACGCCCAACTCCCGGCTCTTTCTTAGGATGTCCTCCCGCTCGGTGTCGATATCCCGCAGCTTTTGGGCATACTCCTCCCGCAGCTGGGTGGCGCGGGCTTCCTCCTGAGCGGCATTTTCAAGACGGGTCTGAATGCGCTGGTCCCGGGTGTCCATAAAGCGTCGCATGGGCTTATAGAGCAGTAGGTAGAGAAGGATGACCAGTGCGATGATGTTGAATAGCTGGATGCCCAGCTCAACCAGGAACTGAGCATCCAGCCGCAGGATATTATTCGCGGGCAACTCCTTGGCTGCCAGCGTCGCGGCATAAACCTCTGTCATAGGGTTACAGAAGGGCAATCAGCGGGTTGGCCAGCAGCAGGATCAGGGCGATGATCAGGCCGTAGACCGAGCAGGTCTCAGCCACCGCCGCACCAATGAGCATGGTGCTCATAATCGAGCCACGGGCCTCCGGCTGACGGGAGACGGCCGCAGCCGCCTGTCCGGCTGCGATTCCCTGCCCCAAACCGGAGCCCAGCCCGGCCAATGTGCAGATACCGGCCGCCAAGGCCGACATTCCCAATACAAAAGCTCTCGCGTCCATATTTACCAGTCCTTTCTATTTTACGCATGTGTTTTGTGGCAGAGGCCGCCTCAGTCGTCCAGGACGGCCTTTTGCCGGATGAAGGTCATGCTGAGCACGGTGAAGATATACGCCTGGAGCGCACCCACCAGCACGTCAAAGTAGAGGTGGAGCACGTCGGGCATGAGGAAGGTGAGTAGCTGAGGGAGCATGTTATAGAGCATCCCCATGATGATGAACCCGCCCAGCGTGTTGCCAAAGAGGCGAAAGCCCAGGGAGATGGGCTTGGAGAGCTCGCCCACCAAATTGATGGGGAAGAAGATGGGGTTGGGCTCAAAAAAGCTCTTTAAGTAATTCCCCTTCTGCCGGGCCGCGCCCAGGATGTGGATTAGGACAAAGATAATGAGGGCCAGGGCCAGGGTAGTGGCCAGATCGGCCGTGGGGGGGCGCAGCAGGGGGACCATCCCAATGTAGTTTGACAGCAGGATGAAGGCGAAGATACCCAGAAACAGTCCGTTGAGCCACTTAAGCTCGGGGCCCAGAGTGTCGCCGCACAAATTGTCGATCTGCTCGATGATGATTTCCATTGCACTTTGAAACCGGGTGGTGGGCACTTGTGTGAAGCGGCGCATTTTAATGCGGACCACCAGGGCCAGAATCAGCAGCAGGGCCATGACCACCCAGGTGGAGACCAGGGTATCGGTGAGGTAGATGGTACTGCCGTTGAGTTCAAAGAGGGCCATCCAGTATCGGTTTCCAAATTCCACGCACAGACCTCCTTTTCCAGAGTGTACGCCCCCGCCTGTACAGCAGGGGGCGTCCAGCCGATTTTGGGGAAATCGTGAAGATTTTGTGGGGAGAAATCCACCATGGGCTGGAGAAAGACTTTATTTTATTATAGAGATATTTGGCGCCGAGTTCAACCTTGGCGGCATTAAGAAAGTGTACAGGTTTTCTGCGCAGATTCCAAAAATACAAAAACCTGACAGAGATACACCTGCTTTTTCCCCTTGATGGTTGTATCGGCGGGCGGGGGATGGTATACTACAAAAAACATGGCAATATCGGAGGCGATGAAAGAAAATGAACCATTCTATCAACCTATCCAAGCCCGTAAAGGCATTCTGGGGCAAGGAGATTTTAAAGTCCGTGGTCATTCTCCTGCTGGCACTGGGTATCTGTGAGGGGCTTTATCAGCTGGGTATCGGCCAGCAGAACATGGGCATTGTGATGGTGCTGGCGATTTTGATCATATCTGCTATCACCGAGGGCTATACCTATGGGCTGGTCGCCACGCTGCTGGGGGTGCTGATGTACGGCTACCTGCTCACCGAGCCCCGCTTCACATTTACCGTGTCCCACGGCTTTTCCCTCACTGTGTGCATTATGCTGGTGATTACCCTGGCCACCAGCACCATCACGGCCCATATCAAGAGCCTGGCTAAGGTTGCCCAGGAGAAGGAGCAACGGGCTGAGCTGATGTACAAGATGAACAGCAGCCTCCTCTCCAGCGGGGACGAGGAGACTGTGGCCCAGGCATCCCTGGACTATCTGCACGACAGCCTGGGCCGGTCTGCCGCGCTACACACCTGCCACTGCGGAGAGGGGGAGCCCGGCTTCTACTTTCGTATGGCGGACGAGGACCTGTCCGAGAGCTGCTTTTTGGTCCCCGATGAGCTCCGGTGCGCCCGGCAGGCGATGGAGCAGATCCAGCAGGTCAAAGGGACGGACGGCCAGAGCGGAAAGGTACAGTATTTTTCCCTGTCTGCCCAGGGCCGGGTCCTTGGCACAATCGGGGTCTCGCTTCAAAACGGGCCCCTGTCCAAGTCGGGGCATATCTTTGTAGAGCTTGTGGCCCAGCAGACTGCCCAGGCCCTTCACGTGCTGGAGCTGGCCAAGCAGCAGCAGCACAGCCGGATCACCGCGGAGACCGAGAAGGCCCGAAACAGTTTTCTGCGGGGGATCTCCCATGACCTACGCACCCCCCTCACCAGCATCATCGGGGCCAGCGGCACCTTTTTGGAAAACAGGGATGAGTTGCCCGTGCAGACCCAGGTGCAGCTCATCTCAGGCATACAGGCCGACGCCCAGTGGCTGCTGAACATGGTGGAGAATATCTTGTCGGTCACCCGCATCCACCAGGACAGTATGGCCATCACCAAGACGGAGGAGGCAGCCGAGGAGGTGGTGGGGGAGGCAGTGTCCCTCTTCCGGAGACGTCATCCGGACGTACACATTGAAATCAAGCAGAGCGCCAGCCTGCTTTTGGTGCCCATGGACGCACTGCTCATCACCCAGGTTTTTAATAACCTACTGGACAATGCCAGGCGGTACGGGGGGAAGAGCCCTACCGTCGTGGTGGAGCTGGCCGAGTCCGACGGCTTCGCACAGTTCACCCTGACCGACGACGGCCCCGGAATTGCGGCGGCAGCGCTGCCCACTCTGTTTGAGATACAGCACAACCGTGAGGGGCACAGCGAGGACGCCGTGCGAGGGCACGGCATGGGGCTGTCCATCTGCAAGACCATCGTTGAGGTCCACGGCGGCTGGATTCAGGCCTGCAACATGCCCGGCGGCGGCGCCCGGTTCACCTTTGCCCTGCCCCTATCCCCCAAAAGGGCCGAGACCGAGGCGCCTGACCGCCGCGACTAAAGAAGGAAAAAACACCGGGCGGCCGGGGTTTGCATCCAAAGGGGACACAGTCTTTTTTGAGACTGCAAAATTTCCTCTTGCGAAATAATCACTTTGGGTGTAGAATTATCTCTCGGTACCTAATGAATCGCTGATGAAACAAGATGCCGACAAGTTTGTGCGGCAGGATTTCATCAGCGATTCCCTATATGAAGGGGGGAGGGAGCGTGCAGGAGATGCAGCAGGAGTATATTCTGGCAACCCGTTTAAGAGCGTGCGGACATTTTCTCTACTATCAGACAGGGGGCAAGGCGGGGCAGCGGCGCATCCTCGTGACCCTTTTGAAGCAGGGGAACCTGACGCAAAAGGAGCTGCAAGACATTCTGGAGATCAGCTCGGGGGCGCTGAGTGAGATTTTGCAGAAGATGGAGGATGGGCTTCTGGTGAAGCGCAAAAAGAGCCGGGACGACAAGCGGCAGGTGGAGCTGGCGCTCACCCCCACCGGAGAGCAGCTTGCCCTGCAGATGAGGGAGAATTATCAACGCACCCTCGCGCGGATGTTCGAGTGCCTGGATGGGCAGGAGAAAACGCAACTGGAAGGAATTTTGGGAAAGCTGGTGGACCATCTGGACACGCTCAAAATCGAACCCGTCCTTGAGGCGGGGACGGAGCAGGAAATCAAATTTGACGGGACCGGGCGTCCCGCCGCAAGAGGGGAGTACGGTCAATAACATGTGGAAGGTTCTATTAAAGAGTTTACGGGAATATAAAAAGCCCTCATTTCAGACGCCGCTTTTTGTGTCGGTGGAGGTGGTAATCGAGTGCATCATCCCCTTCATTACCGCCCGGCTCATCAATGAGATTAAGGCAGGTTGCGGCATTGACGTGATTTTGCAGTATGGGCTAATCTTGCTGGTGATGGCCAGCGTTTCGCTGATCTTCGGAAGGCTGGCGGGCACAGCCTGCGCCACAGCGGCCAGCGGTCTTGCCCGCAACCTGAGGAAGGACATGTTTTACAGCATCCAGTCCTTCTCCTTTGAAAACATCGACCGCTTCTCCTCCTCCTCTTTGGTGACGAGGCTTACCACCGACGTGAGCAATGTACAAAACGCGTATATGATGATGATCCGCACCGCAATCAGAAGTCCCTTGATGCTCATTTTCGCCATTGTGATGGCCTTTATCATGGGTGGCCGGCTGGCCTTGATTTTTGTGGTGGTGATTCCCTTCCTGGCGATTGGGCTCTACCTCATCCTCCGCAAGGTGTTCCCCATCTTCCAAAGGGTGTTTCGCAAATACGACGATCTCAATGCCTCCATCCAGGAGAATATCCAGGGCATCCGGGTGGTGAAGTCCTTTGTGCGCGATGAGTACGAAAATCAGAAATTCGAGCGGGCCGCCGATGAGGTACGGGCTGAGTTCACCAGGGCAGAGAAGATTTTAGCCTTCAACGGCCCTATCATGCAATTTTGCCTCTATGTGAACATGGTATTCATCCTCACCTTTGGCTCCTATGTGATTATTACCACGCAGGGGCTCAATTTCAATGTGGGCCAGCTCTCCTCCCTGATGGTGTACAGCTTTCAGATTCTGATGAGCCTGATGATGCTCTCCATGGTGTTTGTCCTCATCACAATTGCCGACGAGTCGGCCCACCGCATTGTGGAGGTGCTGTCGGAGGCGAGCACCCTGACGAACCCGGAGCATCCCGTCATGGAGATGGCGGATGGTTCGGTGGAATTCTCGCAGGTGAGCTTCCGCTACTCCGCCAAGGCGGAGCGGATGGCGCTCCAGAACATCGATCTGCACATCCGCTCCGGGGAGACCGTGGGTATCCTTGGGGGCACGGGCTCCTCCAAGACCTCCCTGGTCCAGCTCATCCCCCGCCTGTATGACGTGACCGAGGGTGCAGTCAAGGTGGGCGGGCGCGACGTGCGGGACTACGACCTGGAGACCCTCCGCAACCAGGTTTCGATGGTGCTGCAAAACAACATACTCTTCTCCGGCACCATCAAGGAGAATCTGCGCTGGGGGAACCCCAACGCCACGGACGAGCAGCTGCGCGAGGCCTGCGTGCTGGCCCAGGCGGACGACTTTATCTCCCTCTTCCCCGACGGGTACGATACCTATATCGAGCAGGGGGGCACCAATGTCTCAGGCGGACAGAAGCAGCGCCTGTGCATTGCCCGGGCGCTGCTGAAGAAGCCCAAAATCCTCATTCTGGACGACTCCACCAGCGCGGTGGACACCCAGACCGACGCGAACATCCGCAAAGCCTTCCAGACATACATCCCAGAGACCACTAAGATTATCATCGCCCAGCGCATCGCCTCGGTTCAGGACGCCGACCGCATCATCCTGCTGGACAACGGCATGGTGGCGGCAGTGGGCAACCATGAAGAGCTCCTGCGGACCAGCGAAATCTACCGCGAGGTATTTCAGTCTCAGAACAAGGCAGGTGGAGTGAAATGAAACAGGGCCCTATGTTTAAAAAAGGAACCCTGACACGGCTTTTTAAGCTGCTGTTTGAGTTTTATCCCGTGGCGCTGCCGCTGGTGCTGCTGTGCATCGTGCTTACGGCGGCAATTTCCTCCATGCCCTCAATCTTCATGCAGAACGTCATCGCAGTGCTGGAGCAGAACCAGGGAGGGGACTGGGCCCATGTGGGTCCGCAGATTCTGCGTCTGGTGACCATACTGGCGGTGCTGTATATCATCTCCCTGGTGTTATCCATCACCTATAACCGTGCCATGGCAGTCATCACTCAGGGCTCCTTGAAAAAGCTGCGGGAGAGGCTCTTCCACAAGCTACAGTCCATGCCCATCCGGTATTTCGACACCCATCCCCACGGTGACATCATGAGCCACTACACCAACGACATCGACACCCTCCGGCAGATCATCTCCCAGAGTCTGCCCCAGCTCCTGGTCTCGTCGGTCACACTCATCACATTGCTGAGCATTATGCTCTATTACAGCGTGTGGATGACCATCGTGGTACTCAGCGGTATGGCGCTGATGGTTACTGTGGTCAAGGGACTGGGCGGCAAGTCCGCCAAGTACTTCATCCAGCAGCAGGTCTCCCTGGGTAGGACCGAGGGTTTTGTCCAGGAGATGATGAACGGCCAGAAGGTCGTCAAGGTCTTTTGCCATGAGGAGGAGGCCAAGGCCGGGTTTGACGCCATGAACGACGCACTGTTCCGGGATTCCGAGCAGGCCAATAAGTTTGCCAATATCCTGCCTCCCATGGTGATGAACATCGGCAACCTAATCTATGTCACTGTGGCCATGGCGGGGGGGATCTTCCTCCTCACCGGAGTGAGCAATCTAAGCATCTCGGGGCTTGCCTTCAGCATTAGCATCGTGGTGCCCTTTCTCAACATCACCCGCCAGTTCTCGGGCAATATCAACCAGGTGTCCCAGCAGGTGAACGCGGTGGTGATGGGCCTGGCAGGGGCCAGCCGTATCTTCACCGTGCTGGACGAGGAGCCCGAGCAGGACAGCGGCTACATCACCCTGGTCAATGCCAAGGAGGAGGGGGGCGCCCTCACCGAGTGCGCCGAGCGGACGGGCCTCTGGGCCTGGCGGGAGCCCATGGCCGACGGCACAGTGCGCTATACCAAGCTTTCCGGGGACGTGCGCCTGCAAAACGTGGACTTCGGCTACGAGCCGGACAAGCCGGTGCTACGGGACATCACGCTCTTTGCCCAGCCGGGGCAGAAGGTGGCCTTTGTGGGCGCGACGGGCGCGGGGAAGACCACCATTACAAACCTCCTCAACCGCTTTTACGACATTGCCGACGGGAAAATCCGCTACGACGGCATTAACATCAATAAAATCAAGAAGCCGGACCTGCGCCGTGCCATCGGCATGGTGCTTCAGGACACCAATCTCTTCACAGGCACCGTCATGGATAATATCCGCTACGGCAGGCTGGATGCCACCGACGAGGAGTGCGTGGCTGCGGCCGAGCTGGCGGGGGGCCACGACTTTATCACCAGGCTGCCCGAGGGGTATCGGACCATGCTCACGGGGAACGGGGCCAACCTGTCCCAGGGGCAGCGGCAGCTCATTGCCATCGCCCGGGCGGCGGTGGCCGACCCGCCGGTGATGGTTCTGGACGAGGCCACCTCCTCCATCGACACCCGCACCGAGACCATTGTGCAGCGCGGTATGGACGCCCTTATGACGG
>RRZU011567583.1_pt1 | contig 11408 bp, 9 predicted proteins | sample 2165561 | NCBI WGS metagenome assembly RRZU01 (sample SAMN10456909, study PRJNA506462) | wastewater metagenome | isolation source: wastewater sludge | place: USA: Moscow, Idaho | reverse complement strand
ATCTCTCATTGAAAGCATTATTTTTTTTAGAAGGGGATTGTCTGTATATGTTGCTCCTCCTTCTCCCATAGTCATATGATGTGGAGGATAGAATGAGCTAGTACCTATATCTCCCCAAGTTCCTGTTGGTTTTCCTTCATAAGTTGAACCTAGAGCATCGCAGTTATCTTCTATTAACCAAAGGTTATGTTTATCACAAAAATCTTTTACAGCTCTTAAATTAAACGGGTTTCCTAAACTATGAGCTATCATAATAGCTTTTGTTTTAGGACTAAGAGCAAGTTCTAGTTGAGTAACATCAACATTTGCATGAACTAAATCCATATCTACAAATACAGGAACAGCTCCATATTGAACTATAGGAGCTACAGTTGTAGGAAATCCGGCAGCAACAGTGATAACTTCATCACCTCTTTTAACTTGTCTTTCTTTAAGTAACGGAGAAGTTAAAGCATAAAAAGCAAGAAGATTTGCTGAACTTCCAGAATTTACTAAAAATGCATATCGTACACCTAGATATTTAGCCAAAGTTTTTTCAAATTTTTTACTATAATCACCATATGTAAGCCAAAAATCTAAAGAGCTATCAACTAAATATTGCATCTCTGTTTCATCAAATACTCGACCTGCATAATTTACTCTACTTTCCCCATCTACAAACTTTTTTTCTTGAACTGGTTTATGAACTAATTCATAATACTCCTTTGTTTTTTGTAAAATCTCTTGTTTTAATTGTTCTTGTTTTGTCATGTTTATTTTTCCTCGTTTATTATCTTTTTTATTCCATCTTCTATTGAAACTTTTGCTTTCCAACCTAAATTAGTAAGTTTTTGAATATCTGCTTTCATCTCCATATTTTCATTATCTCTATAAGGAACTACTCCAAAGTTAAGATTTGTGTTTATCTCTTGTTTTAATTTTAATTCTTTAACTATTTGTTTCACAAATTTTTTAACTTCTATTGAATTACCACTACCTAATTCAATCTCTTCAAATTTTGAAAGTTTATTTATATTTTGAATAATAGTTTCATATCCATTTACAATATCAGTAATATAAATAAAATCTCTCTTTTGTACACCTGATGTTAAATCAATTTTTTCTACATTTTGTTTCAACTGATTTATTAACCAATAAATAAATTTATTTTCATCATCAAGTACTCCATACATATGCTCTATTTTTATATTTATCATTTTAGTATTTTTATTCGATAAAAACTTCATCCAATCAACTAGTTGAGCTTTTGAAAGGGCATAAGCATTTATATTTCTTTCAAGTAAAGTATCTGTATTAATAAAAGTTTTTACATTAGCATTTACAGAATCTTCTAATAACTTTAATCCAAATATTAAATTTGTATCTAAGATAGAAGATATTTTATTATTAATTCTGCCATAATTTGTTACTGTATTTATTACTGTATCAATTTTATGATTTTTAAAAATATCTTCTAAAGTAACTTTATCTATATCATATAAAGTTACTTTTTTCAAGTAATTATCAATTCTATAAGTATTTGAAGTAGTTCTTTTTAAAGCTATTGTTTCATGACCACTATTTACAAATGATTTTAATAGATAACTTCCTAAAAATCCTGTTGCACCTGTAAGTAAAATTGTCATTTAACTAATTGCCCACTCTATATTTTTTGCATTTGCATTTGAAATATATGATTCTAAATCATTTTGAGTTAAGATTTTTTTATCTTCTTCATAATAAGCTTTATACCATTTAACTGTTTTTTCAAAAGTCGTATCACTATCCCAAACATCTTTCCATTTTAAAAGAATATGTGCTTTTGAACAATCTAATTTTAATAAATTTGCTTCATGTAATTGATTTGGATCACGATTTATTTCATAATCAATTTTATTCCAATGTTTTTTTACATTTTTTACCACTTCTTCAACAGTGATACTCCCCTCATCACTTGGTCCAAAATTCCAAGCTTCTGCAAATTCCATTTTTTCTTCAAGAAGTTTTTGTCCTATATGAAGATATCCACTTAAAGGCTCTAACACATGTTCCCAAGGTCTTGTTGCATATGGGTTTCTGATACTTACCTTTTTAGCTTGCGAAACTGAAAGCATAATATCAGTAATAAGTCTATCTTTGGCCCAATCTCCACCACCTATAACATTTCCAGCTCTACAAGTAGCAAGTAAAGTATTATGAGTTTTTTTATATTCTTTTGGATTAAAATAAGAGTTTCTATATGATGATGCTAATAAATCAGCACATCCTTTTGAAGAGCTATACGGATCATATCCCCCCATTGGATCATTCTCTCGATATCCCCATATCCACTCTTTATTTTCATAAGCTTTATCACTTGTAATATTTACTATTGCTTTTACATTATTTTTTCTACAAGCTTCAAGAACTTTTAGTGTTCCAATGACATTTGTTTCATAAGTTTCTATTGGATTCTCATAAGATAGCCTTACAAGTGGTTGTGCAGCTAAATGAAAAACTATATCAGGTTTATATTCATCAAAAACTTGATTTAATTTATCTAAATCTCTAATATCTCCAATAATTGAAATAATATCAAGATTTAGAAGTTCTATATGATTTGGGTTAGTTGGGGCTTCTAAAGAATATCCAATTATTTTTGCACCCATTTGATTTAACCAATAAATAAGCCATGAACCTTTAAAGCCTGTATGTCCGGTAACTAATACAGTCTTATTTCTATAGATTCCTGAAAATAAATTTTGCATTACCATGTTTTCCATGAGGCTTTACCACTATCCCAAAGTTTATTCAAATCATTTTTATCTTTTAAACTATCCATTGGTTTCCAAAAACCTTCATGTTTAAATGTAAATATCTCACCATCTCTAGCTAAATTCATTAAAGGTGCTTGTTCAAATACAGTACTATCACCTTCAGTTATATAATCAAATACTTTAGGTTCACATACAAAAAAACCTACATTTATCCAGTTACCATCACCTTTTGGTTTTTCTTTGAATTCATGTACTTGATTATTTTCATCAATATTTAAAGCCCCAAATCTTCCTTCTGGTTGAGCAGAAGTCATAGTTATAGCTTTACCGTGAGATTTATGAAATTTTACTAATTCATCTATATTTATATCTGAAACTCCATCGCCATAAGTCAGCATAAAAGGCTCATTTCCAACTATATTTTGAGCTCTCTTTACTCTTCCTCCTGTCATAGAATCTAAACCTGTATCTAAAAGAGTTATTTTCCAAGGCTCACTAGAATTATTTAAAACTTCCATTTTCCCTGTTTTCATATCAATAGTAACATCGCTTTGATGAAGAAAATAGTTAGCAAAATATTCTTTAATATAATATCCTTTATAACCAAGTAATATAACAAACTCATTGAATCCATATTTTGAATAAATCTTCATTATATGCCAAAGAATAGGTTTCCCTCCGATTTCTACCATTGGTTTAGGTCGAATGTCCGTCTCTTCAGAAAGACGAGTTCCTAATCCACCTGCTAACAATAATACTTTCATTGATTTTCTCCTTTATAATTATTTCAATAGCATTTATACTTATTTTTGACCATTTTAAGATCAACTCTTAATATAATCTTCTTAATATAAGATAGAACTTTCTTTGCTAGATTATCAGACAAATCTTGACCATTTGTTTCTACATAGCATCGAAGTTCTGGTGTATTTCCTGATAGTCTTAAGTGAATAATATTATTATCTTCAAGTGTGAGTCGTAAGCCATCAGTTGTATTTACCTCTATTACTTTTTGATTTCCTAATCCAAACTGTTTAAGTATAGCACTTGGATTAGATAATCCTTGTTCAATAAGTTTTAAACTATTCTCTATTGGAAACTCTTGTATTCTATCACTTGATGTAAATCTATGTGGTAGATTTTGAGCAAGTATAGGTAGTGTTGTTTTATTTTTTACTATATGACTAGCCAATACTATAAAAGGAAATAATGCATCTCTCGTAGGTAGTGCATCTAAAGTATTTCCATCTTTATTTAAGGTAGAATCTAAAATAAATCCTCCATTTGCTTCAAATCCTGCAAATGATTTATGATCCTTGAGATTATCAAATGCTTCTATAAAATATGGTGAACTAATTTTACTTCTAACTACTACTTTAAAAGAATTACTTTTTTCAATAGCAGTATTACATCTAACTGGTACTGCTAGTGCTTCTATAGCTAAAAATTGAGAAGTGAGTAATCCCACTATATCACCACGAAACCAATCACCATTTTCATCTGCAATTAGTGGTCTATTACCATCACCATCTGAAGAAAATATAGCATCAAATTTATAATCTTTAGACCAAATCTTTCCTCTATTTTTATCTTCAATGGAAACAGCTTCAGTATCAATTAATACAAATTCATCTGAACGACCTAGAATTGTAACACTAGCCTCAAGAGAAGCAAAAAGTTTGGCATATAAATCACGACCCCAACTTGAATGTTCATAGATACCAAATTTTAGACCATTTAAACAATTTTCTACAAAGTAAGATTTATATCTATTGAGGTAAATATCTCCTGCGTTGTTTTTTGTCTGATGTAAATTAGAACTTGTATCAATCATAGGATTAGAATTATTTAATATATCACTTTCATCCTCTTTTGATATCTCACCAAGCGGAGTATAAAACTTTATTCCATTTCTATCAAATGCTATATGACTATCTGTGATCATAATAGATGGAATTTTATCTTTCATAGACTGTAGTACTAAAGCAAGTGTACGCAATACTCCATAAAAAACTACTTTAAATCCATAGGCTTCAATATAACCACAAATAAATGAAGCTATATCAAAACTATTTAGACGGTTATCCATAGCTACTGCTACTTTTTTAAAAGTAAAGCTTTTTTTCATAGTATCTAAAAATGAAAGTGTTAAAGCTGTACAAACTTCTGATGTGAAATCCATTACCAATCCTCTAGCTCCACTAGTTCCAAAGTTTATACCACTTTGTTGGATAATCCCTTTTATTGTTTTCAATTATTGCCTTCCGTACTCATCATCAATTCTAACGATGTCATCTTCACCAGTGTATTCACCAACTTGAGCTTCTATTAGTACTACAGGTATTTTTCCTTCATTAGCCAGTCTGTGAACTTCACCCATTTTTATGTAGGTTGATTCATTTGGTCTAACAAGCCTTGTTTCATCTCCAACTGTTACAGTTGCAGTTCCACTTACTACTATCCAATGTTCATTTCTATGGTAGTGTTTTTGAAGAGATAATCTTTTGCCAGGTTTGACTTCTATTCTTTTTATTTTATAACCTACTATATCTTCTAATACAGTATATGTTCCCCACGGTCTACTTGCTGTTAAATGTATATTATGAAGTTCTGAATTAGACTCTTTTAATTTTACTACTACATCTTTTACTTTTTGAGAACTACCTTTTTTAGATATTAAAAGTGCATCTCCTGTATCTACGATAATACAATCTTCTATATCAACTGTAGCTATCTTTCTTTCATTTCCATATACTAGATTATTTTTACTATCAATTGAGATATGATTTGGATTTAGAGTATTATTATTTTCATCTTTTGGAAGTTCATCAAATAGAGCATCAAAGCTTCCTACATCACTCCATGCGATATCTGATGGTACCACTTTTACTTTTGTTGATTTTTCCATAACAGCGTAATCTATGGAATCTTCTGGTATTTGCATCATATCATCGTGCTTGATTCTTATTAAACTATTTTCTTCTTTGGTATTGTTGTATGCTTGAAGTGAAGAATTATATATCTCAGGAGAACACTTTTGAAGTTCATCTAAAAATACTCCAGCTTTAAACATAAACATACCACTATTCCAATAATAGTTTCCAGCTTCAAGGTATTGTGTGGCAGTTTGAAAATCTGGTTTTTCATGAAATGCTTTTACATCTTCGCCCTCTAAACTAGAAGCTTCAATATATCCAAATCCAGTCTCAGCAAATGTAGGTTTAATTCCAAACGTAATAAGATGATTTGCAGATGCTAATTCTTTTGCTCTTTGTATTACTTTTTGGTATTCTAATTCATTTTTTATTAGATGATCAGATGGAGTAACTAGTACTATTTCATCTTCATCTAATGCAAGGCAAGCTAAAGCTATAGCAGGTGCTGTATTTCTTCCAACTGATTCAAGAAGATATTTATTATTAGTTTTATTTAGTTCCTCAAGTTGATCTATAGCTAAAAAATATTGTTCAGCATTTGAAACTATAAATTGACTATCACATATTTTACTATTTCGCTCAATTGTAAGTTGAAAAAGTGATTTATCATCAAATAGTTTTATAAATTGTTTAGGCATTAAAGACCTACTAAGTGGCCAAAGTCTTGTGCCACTACCGCCGCATAAAATCATATTAGTCATTATACATACCCTCTAATGTTTCTTTGAATTCTTTTTGATCAACTGTTCCTATTAAATGAAACAATTTTTTGCTTGATCCACTAAGTCTTATAATCTCATTTTCTCTTACAAATTTTTGATTCACTTTAATTTTTATTTCATATCCAGCAATTATATTCATAATTGCAATCACTTCATTTAATGCTATAAGTCTATTTGAAGCGATATTTACTATCTGACTTGATTTATCACTTTCTAATAGCTTTTGATATACTTCACATACAAATTCTATATCATTAAATTCTCGAAAGACTTCTAAATTTCCAAGTTCTATTTCAAGTTTTTTTTCTTTATAGCAAGAAACTATTTTAGGTATCAAAAAGTGATCAGCTTGACCAATTCCAGTATAATTAAAGGGCCTCGTAATGATAATATCTAGCTTATCAAAATAGTTTTTTGCTATCTGCTCCATAGCAGATTTACTTATACCATAATGACTTACAGGGTTTGGTGTCATAGATTCATCTAAAATATTAGAATCTTGATTACCATACACTGTAGCACTACTTACAAGTATCACTTTTTTTGGTGTATAGTTCTCTATTTCTAAAATAGACTCTAGAATATTTTCTACAGCTATTACATTTACTTTGTAAAATATCTCTTTATCTTCTGTAGCTACAAAAGAGATTGCAGCTAAATTTATGATATATTTTGGCCGTATATTTTGGATAACAGTTCTAATTTCATCTTTTTTAGTTATATCACATTTATAAACTTGTCCATTATTTTTACAAAATGACGTACCATATATATCATAACCATTTGAAGCCATATATGACTTCAAATGTTGACCAGTAAAACTATCTATTCCTATTATTAGTAACTTTTTCATGTACTAGAAACTAAATCCAATCTCATTTCTTCTTAAGTCCTCTTTTACCATCATTGCACATAACTCCTCAAGATTACATTTTGGTTCCCATCCAAGTACATCTTTTGCTTTTTGTGGATTACCAATTAGAAGATCAACCTCACACGGTCTATAAAATTTTGGATTTACTCTTACTACAACTTTACCTGTAGTTTTATCTTTTGCAATCTCATTTTCTTCACTACCACTGAACTCTAACTCTATTCCAGCAGCTTTAAATGCCATAGTTACAAAATCTCTTACTGTTTCTGTTCTATTAGTTGCTAGTACATAAGTATCTGGTTTATCGTGTTGAAGCATAAGGTACATACCCTCTACATAATCTTTTGCAAATCCCCAGTCTCTTTTTGCATCCATATTACCAAGTTCTAAGCACTTTAATTTATCAAGCTTTATCTTAGCAACACTATCTGTGATTTTTCTAGTAACAAATTCTCTACCTCTTAATGGTGACTCATGATTAAATAAAATCCCACTACAACCAAAAATATTATAAGATTCTCTATAGTTCACAACCATCCAGTGAGCATAAAGTTTAGCTACACCATACGGGCTTCTAGGATATAGTGGGGTTTTTTCAGTTTGAGGTATCTCTTGAACCAAACCAAACATCTCAGATGTACTCGCTTGATAAAATTTAATTTTAGGATTAACTATTCTAATAGCTTCAAGTAAATGAACACATCCTAAACCAGTAATATGTGCAGTAGCTAATGGTTGTTCAAAAGAAACACCAACAAAACTTTGAGCTGCCAGATTATAAATTTCATCTGGTTGTATTTTTTGAACCATATGAATACTATTTGCTTGATCAGTTAAATCATATTCAATCAAATGTAGATTAGAGTTTTTTTCAATACCTAATTCTTCTATTCTCCAGAAATTAACTGATGCAGTTCTTCTATACGTACCATATACCTCATAACCTTTATTTAAAAGTAATTCTGCTAAATATGCCCCATCTTGTCCTGTTATTCCTGTTACTATTGCTTTTTTCATAATATTTTTTCTCCTTTAATTATCCCACAAAAATCTAAATCAGTTTTGATTTTTAAACTTTTAAACTCTTTATGAGCTACTAAAAATGTCACTATATCAGCTTGCTCGATTGCATCTTTATAATCTACTATTTCAAACTCTTTATGAGTTTCAATATTTGGCTCTACAGTTATTACATCTAATCCATCTGCTTTAAGTCTTCTAGCTATATACAAAGCAGGTGATTCTCTAAGGTCATCGATATCAGGCTTAAAAGCTAAACCCATACAAGCTACTTTTGCTTTTCTTCCATTTTCAGATTCAAACTTTAATGCTGCATTTTTTATCTTCTCTATTGCCCACTCTGTTTTGTATGTGTTTATCTCTCTTGCAGTTCTTATCATTTTTGCAGTTTCACCACCTGCATGTACTATAAACCATGGATCCACAGCTATACAATGACCTCCTACTCCAGCACCTGGTTGAAGTATATTTACTCTTGGATGTCTATTTGCTAAAGATATCAACTCCCATACATTTATATCAAACTTATCACAAAGCATCGATAATTCATTTGCAAAAGCTATGTTTGTATCTCTAAAAGAATTTTCAGTTAGTTTTGCCATTTCAGCTGTTCTTGCATCTGTTGAAAGTACTGCTCCACTTACGAAAGTTTCATAAAACTCTACAGTTTTTGCTGTAGATTCAGGTGTAAGACCACCTACGATTCTATCATTTTCTACCAATTCTCTCATGATATGACCAGGAAGTACTCTTTCCGGACAGTGAGCTATGTAAAGTTTAGTTGTATCTATATCTTCTTCTTTAAGAGTCTTTTCTACAAGCTCTGTAGTACCTACTGGTGATGTTGATTCAAGGATTACTATATCACCTGTTTTTACATATGAAGCTATTGATTTTGTAGCACTTACTACATAGTCCACATTTGGCACATATCCCGCGTGGAATGGTGTTGGAACTGCTATGATAAATACATCAGCAATATCAGGTTTTAAACTTGCTTTTAATTTTCCACTATTTACAGCTGCTTTAACAAAAGTATCTAGTTCAGGTTCAACTATGTGAATTTTACCTTGATTAATAGTATCAATTGTACTTTCAACAACATCTACTCCATGAACCTCATATCCTCTGTTTGCAAGAAGTGCTGCGGTTGGAAGACCTATATATCCTAGTCCTATTACACATATTTTTTTTATCACTTTTTAGTTCCTTTTCTCATTTTTAATAAACTCAACAATTCTTTCACAAGCCTTACCATCACCATATGGATTATGCGCTTTACTCATCTTATTATATTCATTCTCATCATCTAATAGTTTTTGAGCCTCTTTTATGATAGTATCTTTATTCGTTCCTACCAATTTCACAGTTCCAGCTTCTACTGCTTCTGGTCGTTCAGTCGTATCTCTCATTACTAGTACGGGTTTACCTAAAGATGGAGCTTCTTCTTGCACTCCACCACTATCTGTGATGATAAAATATGATTTATTCATCATATAGATGAAGTTTTCATACTGAAGTGGGTCTATGAGATATACATTTGATGTATTTGAGAGTATCTCTTTGACTGGTTTTTGTACATTTGGATTTAGGTGTACTGGATAAACTATATCAATATCTGGATTTGTAATAGCTATTTCTTTTAGGGCTTCGCAAATATTTATAAAACCTTGTCCATGATTTTCTCTTCTATGTCCAGTTACTAAAATGATTTTTTTATCATCCTGTAGTTTATATTGAGAATTAATTGATTCAATAATTTTTGATTTTAATTCTTGATTATTTTCAATTTTATCTAAAGCTAAAAAAAGTGCATCTATGACAGTATTTCCAGTGACTATGATATTTTTAGGGTCTTTGTTTTCTTTTAGAAGATTGTTTTGTGAAGTAGTTGTTGGAGCAAAATGATAGTTTGCAATAATCGAACACATCAATCTATTTATCTCTTCAGGGAATGGCGAGTATATATCACCCGTTCGTAGTCCTGCTTCCACGTGTCCTACTTTTATTTTTTGATAAAAAGCTGCAACTGAAGCTGATGAAGTTGTGGTAGTATCACCATGGACCAATATAACATCTGGTTTAAAATCCTCTAACACACTTTTCATACCCAATAATACATTTGCTGTAATATCATATAGATCTTGTCCTGGTTTCATAAGGTTGAGATCATAAGCAGGTTTGATATCAAACATTTCAAGTACTTGATCTAACATCTCTCTATGTTGAGCTGTGACACACACTTTTGAGATGATATTTGTCTCTTTTTCAAATGCTTTTACTAATGGTGCCATTTTTATAGCTTCTGGTCTTGTTCCAAATACTAATAAGACTTTTTTCAAATAATCTCCTTGTTTATTTATCATGTATTATACCAACCAAATGACTCTTTTGTGACTCTTTTTTGATTTTTATCAAAAAATTTCAAAAATTTATAATTTTTCATATCCATTCAGATTCATTTTTTGCCAATTATAGCTATCTTGACACATATCATCTAGATTTTTTTTAGCTTCCCAATCTAAAACATCTTTTGCAAATTTTGGATTTGCAAAGCATTTTGCTATATCACCAGCTCTTCTATCTACTATTTTATATGGTATTTTAGTATTACTTGCTTTTTCGTATGCTTTTAGAACATCAAGAACAGAGTAACCAATACCAGTACCAAGATTTACTTTTAGAGGTTTTATAGCATTTGAGTTATTTAGATAATCTATTGCTTTTACATGACCGTATGCTAAATCAACCACATGAATATAATCTCTTACACCTGTTCCATCATGTGTATCATAATCATTTCCAAATACATTTAAATATTCTCTTTTTCCAACAGCTACTTGAGAAATAAATGGCATTAGATTATTTGGTATTCCATTTGGATCTTCACCAATCATTCCACTCTCATGGGCACCAACGGGATTAAAGTATCTTAAAATTGCTATTTTAAAAAAGTTATCACTCATATACAAATCTTCTAAAATTCTTTCAATCATATATTTACTTGTCCCATAAGGATTTGTTGTACTTCCTATTGGAAAGTTTTCAACTATTGGTGTAGTAGCTGGATTTCCATAAACTGTAGCAGAGCTTGAAAAAACTATTTTTTTACAATCAAACT
>RRZU010752826.1_pt1 | contig 11408 bp, 7 predicted proteins | sample 2165561 | NCBI WGS metagenome assembly RRZU01 (sample SAMN10456909, study PRJNA506462) | wastewater metagenome | isolation source: wastewater sludge | place: USA: Moscow, Idaho | reverse complement strand
GGCAAACATGTGAACATCAAAAAAGGACAATTTCTTTCGCCCGAAGCAATGACGTTTGCTGTAAATAAAGTACGCGATTCGGGCAACAACAACATCTTTTTAACCGACCGTGGCAGCATGTTTGGGTATTACGATATGATTGTAGATTACCGCGGAATTCCTGCTATGCAAGAGTTTAACGTACCTGTTGTTTTAGATATTACTCACAGTTTACAACAGCCAAATCAAGCCTCAGGCGTAACCGGTGGCAAACCTGCCCTCATCGAAACCATCGCCAAAGCGGGTATTGCTGTTGGTGCTGATGGAATTTTTGTTGAAACACATCACGACCCTTCAGTTGCAAAATCGGACGGGGCAAATATGTTAAAACTTGATTTACTTGAGGGATTACTGACTAAATTAGTGAGAATTAGAGAGGCAATACGATAGTTCTGCCGTCAACTTTTCAACATAAATTTTGTAACTTTACAATAAAGATAAAAACCATTATCTATCTAAATTTGAGATTGATATGAAAGTTGTAAAAGAGCAATTTTTAAAGCAGATCAAAGAGATTGTTTTAAAAGAGGAGCCACACGCCAAAATATATCTCTACGGATCACGAGCTCGGGGTACTCAAAAGAGAAACTCCGACTGGGATTTGCTAATCCTTCTTGACAAGCCAAAGCTTACTTTTGATGATGAGACGAAGGTAGCATATCCTTTATATGATTTAGAATTTGCAACAGGCCAAATGATTAGCCCAATGATTTACACCGAAACCGAATGGAACACAAAACTCAAGGTCACCCCATACTATACGAATGTGATGAAGGATGGCATCTTATTGTAGAAGAAGATCGTCCTATAAAAGATTACATTACATACAGGCTTACACGAGCACTTGAAACATTAGTCGATGTTGAGATTCTAGCACAAAACCAATCTTGGAACAGCGCTACAAACAGATTGTATTATGCTTGTTTTTATGCAGTTTCGGCGTTACTTCTCAAAAATAATGTAAACACAAAGAGTCACAGTGGTACCCGAACCAAGTTTAGCGAGTTATTTGTGCAAACTAAGATAATAAGCATAAATCTTGGTCGCACATATACATATCTCTTCGACAATAGACTTAAAGGTGATTATTCGGATTTTTTTAAAATGGATGAAGAGAAATTCAATAAACTACTAGCACCATCAAAAGAGTTAATAAAAGAGATAGAAAAACTACTTAAAGAGTAGAAGTATTAGATAGATTATTAATTTTGTGGCTTCAATTATCGAAACACAAAATACAATGACAGAAATTGCCAGTAAGTACGATCCTACCCAATTAGAAGATAAATGGTATCAGTATTGGATGAAAAACGGATTTTTTAAATCCACACCCGATGAACGTGAGCCCTACACCGTTGTTATTCCTCCACCAAACGTCACAGGTGTGTTGCACATGGGACACATGCTTAACAATACCATTCAAGATATTTTGGTGCGTCGTGCGCGTATGCTTGGCAAAAATGCTTGCTGGGTGCCGGGTACCGACCACGCCTCTATTGCTACCGAAGCTAAAGTGGTGAACAAACTGCGTTCTGAAGGCATCGAAAAACTCGATCTTTCGCGCGATGAGTTTCTTGGTCACGCTTGGGATTGGACGCACAAACACGGTGGCATCATTCTCGAACAGCTAAAAAAACTTGGTGCTTCGTGCGATTGGGACAGAACTTGTTTCACCATGGATGAAGATCGCAGCGATGCCGTTATCAAAGTATTTTGCGATCTGTTTGAAAAAGGACTTATCTACCGCGGCATACGCATGGTAAACTGGGATCCAAAGGCTCAAACGGCTCTTTCCGACGAAGAGGTAATCTATAAAGAGGTTCAATCGAAACTCTATTATTTAAAATATCAAATTGAGGGCTCAAACGAGTTCTTAACCGTTGCAACCACTCGTCCTGAAACCATTTTGGGCGATACGGCTGTTTGCGTAAATCCAAACGACGAGCGTTTCAAACATCTGAAAGGGAAACGCGTTTTAGTACCGCTTATCAAACGCTCAATTCCAATTATTGAAGATGAGTATGTAGATATGGAGTTTGGTACTGGTTGTTTAAAAATCACCCCTGCACACGACATCAACGACTACGAAATTGGTATGCGTTTTAACCTTGAGAGCATCGACATCTTAAACGACGATGGTACACTTTCAGAAAAAGCGGGCATGTATATTGGCGAAGATCGCTTTGTAGTTCGCGAGAAAATTGAAATAGCCCTTAAAGAAGCTGGCAACCTTGCTAAAGTAGAGCCTTACACCAATAAAGTAGGCTGCTCAGAGCGTACAGATGCGGTTATTGAGCCAAAACTATCGGCGCAATGGTTTTTGAAGATGGAAAAACTCTCAAAACCTGCATTAGATGCAGTTATGAGCGATGAGATTAAATTCCATCCGCCTAAATTCAAAAACCTCTACCGTCACTGGATGGAGAATGTAAAAGATTGGTGTATTTCGCGCCAACTTTGGTGGGGACACCGCATTCCGGTTTACTATTTGGAAGATGGCGGATTTGTAGTTGCCGAGACTGCCGAAAAAGCCCTTGAATTGGCAAAAATAAAAACGGGAAATGCTAATCTTAAAATAGAGAACCTACGTCAAGATGAGGATGTTTTAGATACTTGGGCATCCTCTTGGTTATGGCCAATCTCGGTATTCAACGGCTTTAAAGATGAGAAAGAGATAGCTTACTACTACCCTACCAACGACTTAGTTACTGCTCCTGAGATTATCTTCTTTTGGGTAGCTCGAATGATTATTGCAGGTTACGAGTACCGAGGCGATCTCCCGTTTAAAAACGTCTATTTCACAGGTATCGTAAGAGATAAAATTGGACGAAAGATGTCTAAATCATTAGGCAATTCACCTGATCCGCTCGAGTTAATTGAAAAATTTGGTGCCGATGGTGTTCGTGTGGGTATGCTTCTGAGCTCACCTGCTGGCAACGACCTTCCATACGACGACTCATTGGTTGAACAGGGACGTAACTTCTCAAATAAGATATGGAACGCCTTCCGTTTGGTTAAGAATTGGGAGGTTAGTAACACCATCGAACAGCCAAAATCGGCGGCGCTGGCTATTGAGTGGTACGATGCGAAGCTAAACCAAACCATTGCATTGATGGACGACCATTTTACGAAGTTCCGTATTTCGGAGGCGTTAATGACCGTTTATACTGTGTTTTGGCAAGAGTTCTCTAGCTGGTATTTGGAGGCTATCAAACCAGCTTACCAACAACCTATTGATGCCAAAACTTATGCTAAGACACTGGAGTTCTTCGATAAGATGTTGAAGTTGCTTCATCCGTTTATGCCATTTATCACTGAGGAGATTTGGCAAGCTATTGAAGAGCGCAAAGATGGCGAAAGCATCATGGTTACCCTTTTACCTGCTATTGAGCCAGTTAACGAAGCATTGTTAAATAAATTTGAGTTATGCAAAGAGGCTATTTCTGGCGTCAGAACCATTAGAAAAGAGAAAAATATCCCTCAAAAAGATGCGCTTACTCTTCAAATACTGGATGCAGAAAAGAGCTTCGACACGCACTTTAACGAAATATTAGTTAAGCTTTGTAATTTAAGCGAACTCACAACAACGACTCAAAAAGTTGATGGAGCATTATCGTTTATGGTTAATTCGGCCGAGTTCTTTGTACCAATGCAAGGTAAGATTGACGTAGATGCAGAAATTGCGCGACTAACCTCTGAACTTGCTTACAATCAAGGATTCCTTGAATCTGTTCGCAAAAAGCTTACCAACGAGAAATTCATGGGCTCGGCTCCAGAAAAAGTGGTAGCTATGGAACGTCAAAAAGAGGCAGATGCGTTATCTAAAATTCAAATTATTGAAGAGACCATAAAGAGTTTTAAGAAATAGAAGGTTCTATTGAAACAGATTATAATATTCTGATTCAATAAACAAATAAGGCTGTTTGAAAAGAGTGATCTTTTTAAACAGCCTTTAATTTTATTATAGAAATGCAAGCAAGTCAAATTCTCGCATTAATTACTCATTAATTACAAATCCAAATTAATCTTAACACCAGCCTTAACCCATATACCTGGTTGCGTTACGCCTGCAATATCCACATACTCTTTGTCAAAAATATTATTTGCTTCACAATAGATCACATATTTAGGCTCTACCCATGCAATACGTCCATTAAAAAGTGTGTGACTGCCATAAGCCTTTGGTTGAGGATCTGCTACTTGGTAAGTTCCATTTCTATCCTCATAAAGGAGTGTCCATGAAGCTTCAAAATGTGAAATAATCTGATGAGTAAGACCCAACGTGAACTTGTGTTTAAGATAGTCAAGTGCATATAGACTATTGTAATTATCTATCTCCTTTAAATCTTGCGTGTTGTAACTATATGCAACATTAATTTGTTTAAGCGGCTGGTTTTTGCCAAGTAAAGCTTGTGCAAATAACTTATAATTAAACTCTACGCCATACGCCATAATATCAGCAATATTTCTTGCATAAATGTTTTTATTATCGCTCGCATAGCTACCCCAGTCTATCAAATCATAACCATCTCTTAAATAAAACAATAAACTCCCTGAGCCATAGGATTCAAATTGCTTTATACCAACTTCGTAGTTGATTGATTTTTCTGGATCCAACTTATCACTTCCATAACGCTTTAACCCATCGGATTTATAAAACATATCAGTAAATGTGGGCATTCGTAAAGCCGAGTTAACATTGGCAAATAGAGAGATTGTTTTACTCGCTCTAAAACTGTAGTCGGCTCCTGGATAGTATTCCACACCCCAACCTAAACCTGAGTTCCAGTTAGAGAGTACTCCAACCGAAAAAGAACTTTTACCTCGTGTCATTGCATGTTCAAGATACAATGAAGCGTTAGCACGACTATAACTCTTTGTAAACTTGCCGCCCTCTTCATTAGGTATCTCTAGAGTATCATTCATTACATAACCTAGAGTGTTAGACCAAATTGCATCATTTTTTATATCTGCACCTACCGATGTCTTTCCTCCTGCCCAATTATAATAACTATTAAAATTTGCACCAATAACTTCGGTAAGATGGTAATTGCGAGCTACTGGAGAGCTACGAATCAATTCAAAGTGATCTTGATTTCTTCGATGATAAACCGATGTGGTATATTTAAAATCATTACCACCACTTAATTTTAAACTGGTAAAGAAGTTTCGTAAATGCTCATATTCATTAGGATATTTATAACTATAAAAAGTACTTGCACCAAAGCTCTTCTCATTATAACCAGCTTGTAGTTCAAGTTTCTCATTTCCTAACTGAGCTATACCATGATAAAAACCATTTCCACCTTTAATATCAGTATCTGGTATATCATCGTAATCACCCGATTTGATAAAGCTAAGTGCTCCAAAGTGGGTTAATTTAGCGCTTTTAAGAGTTGCATTAGTATTAGCACTTCCGTAATTAAACATGCCGTACGAGGCCGATGCAGAAAGGTTATTATTAGGCTTTGATCCTGTAATAAAATTAATGGCACCCGCAAAGGCATTGGGTCCGAACGCCCTAGCTCCCGCACCTTGCAAAATCTCTATACGCTCAATACTTTGAAGATCGATGGGTAGATTAAGATTGTTATGGCCTGTTTGAGGATCCGTAATATTTACTCCATTGAGTAAGATCATGACTTGATCAAAAGTACCCCCTCTGAAACTCAAATCGGCTTGTGCACCATTGGCCCCACGTTGACGCACATCAATATTACCAACATATTGAAGCAGATCGTTAATATTTGAAACGGGTAAGCTTGCAATCTCCTCGCGACTAACAACGGTAACAACTCTGCCTAAATCGGAATTTAATGTTGGAGTGCGGCGTCCACTAATTGCCACCTCATTTAAATCCACGCTCTTTGTTAAATCAGCCGTTTGTGCATTTACACTGCTCACAGCAAAAAACAATATGAGCATTGGTGTAATGAGTTTATTTAGGATGTTTACTTTTAAATTTGTGTTACACATACTTTTTTAATGATTAATGGTTTGCAAAAGTACTGAAATAACCAAAAACACCCCTATTTGTTTTGTTACTCTTAATTAAATTATGTAAAAATGGAATATAATAGGTCTAGTTAGAAGAGTGACAACATTGAGTAATCATTTAATGTAAAAAAAGAGCTGTCCAAATCTACTACATTGAACAGCTCTTAAGATCATTTAAGAAGTAAAAATAAATTTATCATTTTGATGCGACACCAATATTGGCTTCTCTTTCTCAATAGTTCCACCAATAATTTGTTTGGACAACTCATTAAGTATCTCTCTCTGAATAAGTCGTTTAACAGGACGTGCGCCAAACTGCGGATCGTAACCTATTTCAGCAATTGCTTTTATTGCATCAGGAGCAAAACTGATGGTTACCCCATTATTCTCCAAAAGCTTTTGGATGTTGAGTAATTGAATTTCAACAATTTGCTCTATCTGACTTTGCGAAAGTGGCGTAAACATAATAATATCGTCAATACGGTTCAAAAACTCAGGACGAATAGTTTGTTTAAGCAATTCAAAAAGTTCAATCTTAGTGCTCTCTGTTATCTGCTCACTATTGCTTACATTGATATTTGCAAAGCGTTCACGAATAAGATGCGATCCTATGTTGGAGGTCATAATGATGATCGTGTTTTTAAAATTTATCACACGACCTTTATTATCTGTCAACCTTCCATCGTCGAGCACCTGAAGCAAGGTATTGAAGACATCTGGATGCGCTTTTTCAATCTCATCAAAAAGCACAACCGAATATGGCTTGCGCCTAACAGCTTCAGTAAGTTGTCCACCCTCTTCGTAACCCACATAGCCAGGAGGCGAACCAATCAGGCGCGTCACAGAGAACTTCTCCTGATATTCGCTCATATCAATTCGTGTCATCATCTCCTCGTTATCAAAAAGTGCCACACAGAGAGCTTTTGCCAACTCCGTTTTCCCTACACCCGTAGTACCCAAGAAGATAAATGAGCCAATAGGACGCTTTGGGTCTGAAAGCCCAGCACGTGAACGACGAACAGCATCGGCAATAGCAGATATTGCTTCATCTTGGCCTACAACCCTACGATGCAACTCCTCCTCAAGATGCAGCAGTTTACTCTGCTCACTTTGTAGCATCTTGTTGATCGGCACACCCGTCCAACGAGCCACGATTTCAGCAATATTTTCTGCTGTAACCTCCTCTTTAATCATTGGATTATCCTTCTGCAAATCAATGAGTTCTTGTTGCGCCTTAGCCATTCGTGCCTCAATATCACGCATTTTCCCATATCTGATCTCAGCAACCTTCTCGAAGTTACTTTGACGCTCGGCATTTTCGGCTTCTATCTTTAAATCATCAATCTCCATTTTGAATCCTTGAATAGAGTTCGCTAAGTTCTTCTCAGCTTGCCACTTAGCCTTACGCTCTGTCTCTTGCTCCTTCAAAGAGGCAATTTCAAACGATAAAGTCTCTACCTTTTTAGCATCGCCTTCTCTTTTAATAGCCTCTCGCTCAATCTCTAATTGCGTAATTCGTCTTGCAATTTCATCAAGCTCTTCAGGCAAACTATCAACTTCTAAACGCAACTTTGCAGCAGCTTCATCCATGAGGTCGATTGCCTTATCGGGTAAAAAGCGGTCAGAAATATATCTATGAGAGAGTTCTACGGCTGCAATAATAGCCTCATCTAAGATTCTAACTTTATGATGGTTTTCGTAACGCTCTTTTAATCCTCGTAAAATGGAAATAGAGCTAGGTGTATCAGGTTCATCCACCATAATTGGTTGAAAACGACGTTCGAATGCTTTGTCCTTTTCAAAGTATTTCTGATACTCCTCATGTGTTGTGGCGCCGATTGAGCGCAACTCCCCTCTTGCCAAGGCTGGTTTAAGAATATTGGCAGCATCCATAGCCCCCTCACCTTTTCCAGCACCCACGAGCGTATGAATTTCGTCAATAAAAAGAATAATCTCACCATCGGCCTTAATCACCTCATTAACAACCGATTTAAGACGCTCTTCAAACTCCCCTTTATACTTTGCACCGGCAACAAGTGCCCCCATATCAAGCGAAAAAAGTTGCTTAGATTTTAAATTTTCGGGCACATCACCACGCACAATTCGTTGCGCTAACCCTTCGGCAATAGCCGTTTTACCTGTTCCTGGCTCGCCCAGCAAGATTGGATTATTTTTAGTTCGACGCGCCAAAATTTGAAGTAATCGTCTAATCTCATCATCTCTACCAATAACAGGATCGAGTTTTCCCTTTCGAGCTTGTTCATTGAGGTTGATGGCAAACCTATTCAACGCTTGAACATTCTCTTCTGCCGTTTGAGACGTTGCTTTGTTTCCATTACGAAGTTGTTCGATGGCAGATTTTAGTGATTTATCTGTAAGTCCAGCATCTTTAAAAATAGTAGCAACTTGCGATTTCTCGCTTAAAAGAGCTAATAAAAGCATTTCAACTGTCACAAATTTATCTCCCATTTTGGACGACAAATCAATGGCTTTTAACAGAACATTATTGGTTTCGCGACTCAAATAAGGCTCCCCACCAGTTACTTTGGGTAGTGATGCAAGAAGTTGATCGGTTACTGCAACGATGTTTTTATAGTTAATTCCAAGCTTAGTGAATAGATAGTTAACCACATCATCGGCCTCCGAAAAGATTCCTTTGGATAAATGCAAGGGCTCTATAGCTTGATTATCACCAGCCTTAGCAATTGCAAATGCCTTTTCAATAACCTCTTGCGATTTAACGGTAAATTGATTGTAGTTCATATATTAAATTATTAATGATAGAACTAAAGTTACAATTTTATTGCCAAGTCGCATCGACTGCAAAAATGACATATTAGATCATTGATTTTCAGTCAAATCGTCAGCATTATCTCAAGAGGGACGTTCGGATTAATTGTATTTCAATAAAATACCAACTTTTGGAATTGTTTCGATTCGTATTGAAGAATCAAGTGCTAGGTATTTTCGTAACCTATTGATAAAGACATCCATACTGCGCCCATTAAAATAGTCGTCGGAACCCCATATCTTTCTTAATATCTCCTCTTTTTTTACAATTTCACCAGATTGCGAGATAAGCAAAAAGAGGAGTTCCGACTCCTTAGGGGTCAAACGTTTTGTCTCAGAAGGGTGGATAAGCGTTAAGTTTTGATAGTCAAACTGATACTCCCCCAATTGTTGAATAGGATATTTTGTTAATTCAACACCATTTCCATTTGAGCGCCTTAACAATGCATTAATTTTCCACAATAGCTCATCTTCATCAAAAGGCTTGGTGATGTAGTCGTCAATTTGCAACTCAAAACCGTGCTGCTTATCGGTTTTCGCGCTTCGAGCGGTTATTAAAATAATTGGAATTTCGCAATTTATCTCCCTCACCTTGGAGGCAATAGTAAAGCCATCTACACCAGGAAGCATCACATCTATTAAGCAGATATTATAAACTTTACCTTTAAAATTTTGTAGCGCAACTAAGCCATTCTCAAAATGATCTACCTCAAAATCTTCCTCCTCCAAACAACTCTTTAAAAGGAAGCTCATATTTTTATCGTCCTCTACGTAGAATATCTTTTTTTTCATTTCAATGGAGTGTAAATAGGGATTTTAATATGGAATTTTGAGCCTTCATCAAGTTTACTCTCTACCGAAATGGACCCTTTAAGGTTTTCTACGATCTGCTTAACGTAGGCTAATCCAAGTCCAAATCCTTTAATATTGTGAACGGTGTGATTTTCGAGCCGCACATATTTGTCAAAGATGCGCTTTAAATTCTCTTTGGCAATTCCGATCCCATTATCAGCTACGGTTATAATAATAGCATCTTTGCTGTTTTGCGTTGAAATAAGAATAGCATTGTCAGCTCTATTATATTTAATGGCATTATCAATTAAGTTGCTCACTAAATGCGACAATTCATCCTTTGAACCCAAAACGGTATCGACTACTGCATTTGGAATAAAATCTATTCTTGAATGGTTTTCTGCATACTTGGCAAGCGCCTCACTAATAACAACATGCAATCGAACAGGCTCACGTTTAATGGATACACAGTTACTGGCGTCGAGAATTTTAAAAGCATTACTCTTTAAACGATTGTTCTCATTTTGTATGATTTCAATAAGCCTAACAATCTCTGCTGAGGGGTTACCCATCTTCTTAAGGAGTAGATTCGTCGATAGTTGAATATTACTAATTGGCGTTTGGAACTCATGTATCATGTTATTAACAAAATTCTCCGTATCAACATGCTTTTGCTTTTCAAGTTTAAGCAGTCGAAGTAGCTGTAAAAAGGCCAGAAATATGATAAGAATAAAGACGATTGAGGAGGCAAAAACTCCTTGCATTTGCCTAATAAAAAACTGTGTCCTATCGGGAAATTCAATGCGCAAAGATGGTTTTATACTAGCATTGCTTACAGTAGAATCATTTGGCAGAGTAAAAGTATTGCCATCAAGTGCTTGTATAACAAAAGTATAATCCAAATCGAGCGACAGGTCGAGCAGATGTTTATTTATAATAGAATCAATCCTCTGCTCTTGAATTCCCATTAATCTACACTGTCCGCGCTGCCCCACCACACGACGCGATTTTTGACAACAAGCTGGAAATGTACTCGTTATCTCTTGCTGCGCCTTTGTGGCTGCTAACGTTGCTAAATGTGAGAAGTTAACTTCCTCTTTGTGTGCTGCTTTTACAATATAGATAATTTGCACAGCCACTAGCAAAAGTAGCGAGACGATGGAGATAATTGCTAAAACAATATGACGACGACTGTTTTTCATACCTAAATGTTAATATGCAAATTTAGTGTTATTATAACTCCATTTTAATCATAAGCAAACTATTAACATGGCATTAACAACAAATGGTTCATTATTGTGTTAATTTTGAAATGTAGAAACAAATAAGTTTAATTAATAATTCAAAAAAAACAGATTATCATGAAAACATTCGCATTATCATTAGTATTACTTTTCTCTTTGGCTATTATTGCTCCGTCAATTGCACAAGATGCTGCTGCTCCAGCTGCAAAAAAAGAGTGTTGTAAAAAGGCAGATGAAAAAGCTTGTTGCGCAAAAGAGAAAGAGGCATGCAAAAAAGAGTGTGCAGACAAAAAAGATTGTAAGAAAGAGTGCGACAAAAAAGCTGAAAAAGCTTGCTGCAAAAAAGACTCAACAGCTACAAAGTAATTTACAGTTTCCTATTTTAGTACAAAAAGGGAGTCTTTGGGCTCCCTTTTTATTTTGGCATTACTTGACTTAACTACTCGCTATTAATGTAAACGCTTTTTAAACTCCTCATACCGCTCTAAAACTTCAACAACATATTTATAGGGCTCCTCACCTCTACAGTAACCACACTTCACAATC
>RRZU010347467.1_pt1 | contig 11409 bp, 4 predicted proteins | sample 2165561 | NCBI WGS metagenome assembly RRZU01 (sample SAMN10456909, study PRJNA506462) | wastewater metagenome | isolation source: wastewater sludge | place: USA: Moscow, Idaho | reverse complement strand
CATTGAATACCAAGTGCTAGCCGCCGAGAGCTTTGAGCAAATCATGCAACAAGCCAACGTACACATTGCCCCGCACAGCAGCGGCGGCGCACTGCCTCTGCCTGCCTGAAAGCCGCCCGCATTGCTTGCAATGCCTGCCGTTAGCACAACACGGTTGCAAGCGACACAAAACGGCATCAGGCAGCCTAAGATGGCACAAAGCTGCATAAGATAGCCAACAAGATACAAAAAAACCGCCCCACCAACCCCCAAGCCAATCTGCGGAGCAACCCCCCTATGCAATGGCAAGCCATCCTCACGCGCATAGCGCAGCACCTGCAACACACCCATGCCGACCCCACCCAAAGCGTGGTGCTGCTGCCCTTTGCCCAGCTTGTGCCTTTGGCGCGCAAGCAATGGGCGCAGCGCTGGCCTTGCAGCTTGTTGCCGCGGTTTGAGACCACCAGCAGTTGGGCGCAACGCCTGCACGCCTTTGCGCCCGACGCAAACGATATAAGCCGCGATGCCGCGCGTGACTTGCTTACCGCGCAGCGTTTGGTGCAACAAACCCCTTGGGCGCGACAAAGCCACTGGCTGGCCGCGCGCGTGTACGAAGCCGCCATGCAGCTCGCCCCCCTTGCCGCAGCCCAGCACCCGCAAGCACGCGCCAGTTGGGGCGCAGACATGCAGCAGCAGCTTATTGCCCTGCACCAGCAGCGCCACAACGAGCTCACCACGCTTGACTATGAACAAGCCATAGCCGCCATAGCCATCACATGGGCGGCGCATTCGGCTTACGCCACTGATGCCCTGTTTGCCGCCATAGACGCGGGCCAGCTACAAGCCTTGCTGGTGCTCAACGGCCTGCAACCCGACCCGCTGGCGCAAGCCCTGCAAACACAGCTTGCCGCCCAGCGCCCGCAAGCCGTCTGCGTGCTGCAATGGGATGAAGCGCAGGATGAACCACAAGCCCCAGTGCAAAATCCTGCCACCCTGCCCCCCGTGCGCCTGCACACAGCCGCGCACTTTGAAGACCAAGCCCAACGCGCCGCCGCCTGCGTGCAACAAGCCGTTGAGCGCGGCCAAGGGCTGGTTGCGCTGGTAGATAACGACCGCGCCCTTACCCGCCGCATTCGCGCCTTGCTCGATGGGCAAGGGCTGGCCCTGCGCGACGAAACAGGCTGGAAACTCTCCACCACCCACGCCGCCAGCCAGCTTATGGCGCTGCTACGCGCCTGCTCCGCCCAAGCCGAAAGCGATGCAGTGCTGGCATGGCTCAAACTGGCGCAAGCAGCGCAAACGCAACCAGCGGCACAAACGCAACCAGCGCAACAAGCGCCGCAGCAAGCAGAGCCAGCCGCGCCGCCCGCGCCCTCATCTGCAACTACATCCGTAACTTCATCCGCGCCCGAGCCACAAGCAGCCACAGCCATCACCGCCGAAGCCGTCAGCCAGATTGAAAGCCACCTGCGCCGCCACAGCCATGCCCGCTGGCCGTCACTGCCCTATTGGCAAAAATGGGCGCAAAAAAATGGAGTAAACCCCGCCATTGGCAACATAGATGGCAACGTCAGCATCAATACAGCGCAAGCACTCGCCTGCCGCGTAGAGCAATGGCGCCAAGCCCTCACGCAGCCGCGCCCCTTGCAGCAATGGTTGGCCGATGTGCGCTGCATCTTGCACCACACAGGCCAGTGGCAATGGCTGGCGCAAGACGATGCGGGCAGTGCCGTGTTGCAAAGCCTGCACTGGCAAACAGGCGCTGCCCCGCTGCTTGAGGCGCAAGCCAACAGCGCCGCGCCGAGCTGGACGCAAGCCGCATTCACCCACTGGGCAAGCCAAGTCATAGAAGCGGGCAAATACAACCCCAGCCACCCCCAGCGCGAGCAAGTGGCATTGGTACCACTGAGCCAACTGCTCTTGCGCCCCTTTGCCGCAGTCGTCATCCCGGGCTGTGACGAAAAACGCCTGCCCGTTGTGCCCGAGCCACAAGGCATCTGGACACCCGCCCAACGCGCCTTGCTGGGCATGGGCGAGCAAGCGCAATTGCAAAGCAGCCAGCGCCGCGCCTGGCAATACGCCTTGAGCTACGCACAGGTGGATGTGCTCTACAGCAGCAGCGAAGACGGCGCTAGCCAGCAGCCCAGCCCGCTGCTGCTGGAGTGCCTGCTCCAATCGCAAATCCAGTCACAACCTCAGTCACAGCTCGCGCCACAATCCACAGCACAATCCACAGCACAAGCCACACCCGCTGGCGCTAGCCTGCGCCCCATTTGCCCTGCGCCCGACCCGCGCCCTGTGCGCCCGCTGCCAGCCGCTCCGCAAACCATGCCCCAGCCGCAAAGCCAGCGCCTGCCAGTAACGCACCTGTCAGCCAGCAGCTACGCCACCCTGCGCGAATGCCCCTACAGCTTCTTTGCCCTGTACCAGTTGAATCTGCAACAAGCCGCAGAGCTCACCGAGGCCATCGAAAAACGCGACTTTGGCAACTGGCTGCACCGCACCTTGCAGATTTTTCATGAGCAGCTTCACGCAGAAGGCTTGCAGCCTGCCAGCCTGCCCACGCCTGAACTGGCAACGCGGCTCGATGCCGCAGCCAACCAAGCCAAAGCCGAAAAAGCATTTGACGAAGCCGAATTTCTCCCTTGGCAACTGGGCTGGCACAAACTGCGCGATGGCTACCTGCAATGGCTGCTGCACGACTACGCCAAAGAGCATGCAGAGTTTGTAGCCAGCGAAGAAAAGCACAATTACCTGCTGGCACAAGCCATACAAGCAGCCAACCCGCTTGAGCCTGCGCCCGCCTTGCCCCCGCAGCCCGTAACCCTGCGCGGCAGCATAGACCGTATCGACCGCCTGCCAGCCACGCCCGCCGAACCCGCCCAACGCATGCTCATTGACTACAAAACCGAGCAAGCCGACAAAACCAAAAAGCGCATCACGCAAGACGGCGAAGACACCCAACTGGCCTTCTACGCCGCCCTGCTGCCCGATACGGCGGTGCGACTGGCGTACCTCAACATCAGCGAAAAAGGCCAAGCTGTTTTGCACGAGCAGCACAACGCCAGCGCCCTGCGCCAGCAGCTCTTGCAAGGCATAGCGCACGACCTGCACGCAATAGCCCAAGGCAGCCCCCTGCCCGCGCTGGGGCAAGGCGCACGCTGCGGCTACTGCGCCGCGCGCGGCCTGTGTCGGCGCGACTTTTGGCAAGAGCAAACGGCATAAAACCCCGCACAGCAAGCAGCCCTAAAACAGCAGCCAAACCAGCACCCAAGCAGCCAAACAACCGAAAACCGCACGGCAACCCGCATGAACCAGCCCATTACCCCATTCGCACCAAGCCACCCGCCAAGCCAAGCGTCAAGCGCCAAGCATGCCTACACCGCCAACGGCCAAACAGTCAGCAGTGCAGACTTCTACGCCATAGCCTGCAACCCCGCCCGCGCCGTTGTGGTAGAAGCCTGCGCGGGCGCTGGTAAAACGTGGATGCTGGTTTCGCGCATACTTCGCGCCGTGCTGGCAGGAGCCGAGCCGCAGCACATACTGGCCATTACCTTCACCAAAAAAGCCGCTGCCGAAATGCGCGCGCGCCTGCAAGAATGGCTGGCTGAATTTGCCACTGCCCCCGCCGAAAAACTGATAAAAGAGCTGCAAAACCGTGGCATGAGCGCCTCTGAAGCCGCCCAGCACGCCCCCGCGCTGCAGGGGCTATACCTCAAGCTGCTGCGCCACGGCCGCACCGTGCAAATACGCACCTTCCATAGCTGGTTTGCCGCCTTGCTGCGCGCAGCTCCCTTGCAAATTTTGCAACAACTGCAACTGCCCCCCGATTACGAGCTGCTCGAAGACAACAGCCGCGCCGTGCAAGCCGTGTGGCAGCCCTTCCATGCCGCTTTGCTGCGCGAGCCAAGCCTGCTGGCTGATTACCAATCGCTGCTTGACGAACACGGCCGCAGCAACGCCCAAAAAGCCCTCACCGCCGCGTTAGAGCGCCGCACCGAATTTATGCTGGCCGATGCGCACGGCATACCGCAGGCCAGCGTGCCGCATTTTTCGCAAGCATTTGAAAACTACCCACACCTGCAAGGCGCAGACGACCCCATCACCGCCACCATGCAAAACGCCGCCGTGCGTGATTTGCTGCAACAAGCCGCGCGGGCCTTGGGGCAAGCAACAGGCAAAACAGCAAACAATGCCGCAACGGCGCTAGAACAAGCCCTTGGCGCAAACAGTTGGCAAGACATCTGCACAGCCCTGCTCACCCAGAAAAACGAGCCACGCAAACTCAACGGCAAGTCAGACAACTTGCCCATAGTCATACAAGCGCAAGACGTTCTGGAAGACACCCTGCAAGCCCAAACGCAGCACCAAGGCTGGCAGCACCAGCAACGCATGGTGCGCTTAACGCGCAAGCTGTGCCAAATCTACGCGCAAGTCAAACACAGCCAAGGCTGGATTGACATGAACGACGTAGAAAGCGCCGCCCGTGTGCTGCTGCAAGACAGCCATCTGGGCGCATGGGTGCAAGAGCGGCTCGATGCCAGCGTGCGCCACTTGCTCATAGACGAATTTCAAGACACCAACCCCCTGCAATGGCAAACCCTGCACGCATGGCTGCAAAGCTACGCGGGCGCGGGGCAAGCGCCCAGCGTGTTTATCGTGGGCGACCCCAAGCAAAGCATCTACCGCTTTCGCCGTGCCGACCCCGAAGTCTTCCGCGCCGCCCGCTCTTTTGTGCAAGAAGCCCTCAAAGGCGACACACTGAGTTGCGACCACACCCGCCGCAACGCACAAGCCATCATTACGGCTGTCAATGCCAACATGCTCACAGCACATGCAAACGGCTTGATGGGCGAGTACCGCGCCCACACCACGCAAGCCGAGCACAGCGGCTACGTGCTGGCACTGCCCCAAATCCCGCGCCCCGATAAAAAAACCAAAGCAGCCGCCAACGCCAACGCAGACGGAGAAGCCAGCGCAGACGACACACAAACAGACACCCCCGCATGGCGCGACAGCCTCTCCACGCCCAAGCTCGAAGCCGAAGAACGCCTCATCACCCTTGAATGCCAGCAAGCCGCCCGCTGGCTCGGCAGCCTGATACAAGCGGGCTTGCCTGCGGGCGAAATCATTGTCATGGCGCGAAAAAACGAGCACTTGGCCGTTATGAAACAAGCGCTGGCCGCATGCGCCATACCTGCCCAGCTTGCCGAAAAAAACCTGCTTGCCGATGCGCCTGAAATACAAGACATCATTGCTCTGGTCGATGCCCTCATCTCCCCGCGCCACAACCTCTCACTCGCGCACGCCCTGCGCAGCCCCCTGTTTGGCTTAAGCGATGCGCAACTCATCGACATAGCACTGGGCGTACAACAAGCCGCACAACAGCTTGCCGAACAAGACCAAAAACAAACCGAAGCACAAACCCAAGAACAAGCTGCACAAAACGCCAACACCAACACAGCCACCCCACCCAGTTGGCTCGCATGGCTACTCAGCCACGCCCCCAGCCCCCAGCCCAGCGCCGAGCAAAGCACAGAGCCAGACACAGAGCCAGACAACACAGAGCGAGAACCAGATTCAGAGCGCCCGTGGGCAGCACTCGCCAGTCGCCTGCAACGCTGGCAAAACTGGCTGCAACACCTTTCCCCCCACGATGCGCTCGATGCCATCTACCGCGAAGGCGACCTGCTCGCCCGCTACGCCGCTGCCACCCCTGCCGCGCAGCGCGTAGCCGTGCTTGAGCGCCTGCAAGCCCTGCCCGCCCAAACCTTGGCGCTCGATGGTGGCCGCTATGCCAGCGCCTACCAGTGGGTGCGCGCCATGCGCAACGGCAGCAGCCAAACCACCCCCGACACCGTCAGCCCCAACACCGTGCGCCTGCTTACCGTACACGGAGCCAAAGGGCTTGAAGCCGAACTTGTCTTGCTCATAGACACCGACTGCCAAAAGAAAAAAGCCGAAAGCATGACCCTGCGCATAGACTGGCCTGGCGCACAGCCTCACCCGCAAAAGCTGGTATTTCTGGCCAGCGAAAGCAACCCGCCCCCATCAGCCGAAATACTGCTACAGCAAGAGCAAGCCGCCGACCAGCGCGAAACCTACAACGCATGGTACGTTGCCATGACCCGCGCCCGCAGCGTGCTAGCCGTCTCATCATCTGCCCCCCACCAAAATGATGCACAAAGCTGGTGGAAACAAATGCAAGCCACGGCACAGGCGCAACCCCTCGCACTGGGCGATGAACAACCCGACGAACAGCCCGAAGAACAAACCGACGAACAAAGCGCCAACCTGCCTGCAAGCCTGCACCACTGGGCGCAAATAGTGGGGCAAGAACACCGCAAAAAGCAGCAAAAAACACAGCCAAACCAGACCCAACACAGCGATACCAATGGCACTCCAGAAGGTGCAACAAACAGCACCAGCGCCAGCACGCCAGCAGTGGGCGCAGCCGCCAGCCCAGCCATTGCCGCAACAGCCAGCGAACCCATCACCCTGCCCGCGCTGGCTCCGCTACCTGCCCACCTGCGCCGCCCCGCCCCTGCTGCCCCTGCCCCCGCCGAGCTGCAACTGCTTGCCCGCATAGGGCAAGCCATGCACCAAATACTGGAATGGCACAGCGCACAGGCGGCATCCAAGCCAACATCTGAGGCAGCAACAGCCACCCTCGCCCACCTGCAACAGTTGCACCAACTCACACCCGAGCAAGCCCAACAAGCATGGCAAAGCGCCCAAGCCATACTGCAAGGCGAAGGCGGCTGGGCGTGGAGCGCGGCAGAGCTGCTTTGGCAAGGCAACGAAATAGACATCGCCTGGCAAGGCAAAATCTTGCGCCTCGACCGCTTGGTGCAGCGCCGCCCCACAGCCAGCACGCCAGCGGCTTGGTGGGTGCTCGATTACAAGTCAGCCCCGCAGCCCCAGCAGCAAGCCGCCCTTATCGCCCAGTTGCAAACCTACCGCGAAGCCATCAAAGCCCTGCACCCGCAAAGCAGCGTAAACGCGGCTTTTCTTACTGCCGATGGCAAACAGGTGCTGGTGGATTAGCGCCAAGCATTAGCGCCAAGCAATAGAGCCAGACGCAAGCGCAAGGCATGGACGCGCCGCGCTCTTGCGTGCGCCTTTGCACTTGCATTAATCCACTGGGCAAGCACTGCACCCTTGGCGTGCATTCTGCGCCCTGCCGCGTTGTGCTGCTTGCCCAATCAAGCGCCTGCATAAGTGCCTGCTCAAGCGGCGGCTTAAGCGCCCAAACAAACGCGCAAAAAACACCCAAAAACACCAAGTAAACGCTTGCGCTGGCTTGCCAAAACGTGTTCAGGCAAACGCGCAGCGCACCAAATGCCCGCCGCTGCTGCCGCCTGTGCCGATGTCGCGCAAAGCAACAGCTTGCTGGCAGTGGGCGCGTTGGGCGGGGTTGAGTTTGGCGTGCACGGGGCAGCGCGGGGCAAAGGCGCAGCCTTGGCGCGGTGCTGCTTGGCAGGCACTGTCTTGTGCGTCGCTGTGCAGCATGATGCGGGTGCGTGCGCGTTCGGCGGCGGGGCTGGGTATGGGCACGGCCGAGAGCAAGGCGCGGGTGTAGGGGTGCTGGGGCTGGGTAAATAGCGCATTGACTTCGGCCATCTCCACAATTTCGCCCAGATACATCACTGCCACACGGTCGGCAATGTGGCGCACTACGGATAAGTCGTGCGCGATAAACAGGTAAGCCAGGCTGGATTGCTCCTGAATTTCGCACAGCAGGTTGATGACTTGCGCCTGCACCGATACGTCAAGCGCCGAGACGGGTTCATCGCAAATAACGAGCGCGGGGTTGAGCGCAATGGCGCGCGCAATGCCTATGCGTTGCAGTTGCCCGCCTGAAAACTCGTGCGGCCTGCGGTTGGCATGCTCGGGAGTGAGGCCCACGCGGTGCAGCAGTGCTTCAACCTCGTCGCCTACATCCACGCCGTGTATGGCAAATGGCTCGGCCAGCAGTTCGCGCACAGTAAAGCGCGGGTCCATGCAGCCCAGTGGGTCTTGAAACACCATTTGCATATGGCGCCGCGCCGCACGCAGCGTAGCTGCATTCATGGCCAGCAGGTCTTGCCCGCGAAAGTGGATGCTGCCGCTGGCAGGCTCCAGCAGGCGCAGCGCACAGCGCCCCAAGGTAGATTTGCCGCAACCCGATTCGCCCACCAGCCCCACGGTTTCGCCTGCGTGAATGTGCAGGCTTACGTCGCGCAGCGCATGGTGTACCTGCCCACGCCGCCCGCCTGCCAGCGGGAAGGTTTTGTGCAGGTGGGCAATGTCAAGCACTACGGGCGCGGCACCGTGGCGCTGGGCGTGCGCTTCGGGTGGCTCGTCGCCGTGGGTATGCCCGCCTGTGTGCGGCAATACGGCAGGCGTAGCAGTAGCAGATGCGGCAGCGGCTAGTTCTGCAAGCTGTTCATCTTCGGTGTGGGTGTGCTCAAGCCCCGTGCCGTGCTGGTGCGGGTGGATGTGGGCGCGTAGCCGTGGCGCTTGTGCGTACACATGCAGGTGGGCGTGCATGTGGTTGGCTTCGTGCGTTTGCGTAGTTTCGTGCTTGGCTTGGTGCGTGGTTTGGTGTGCGGCTGATGCACTCAGGCTGCCTTCGGCTTTTTGCAGTAGCAGATGTATGGGCGTGGGCGCGGGGCTGGCTGGGGGCTGTGCGCCAGCGGTTTCGCCAACGGTGGCGCTGGCCGCGCACAGGCAATGGTGGCAGGCAACGGTGTGCCCGTGCTCAATCAGCAGCGCGGGCGTGGCGGTGCGGCACAGCTCTGTGGCATGGGGGCAGCGCGGGTGAAAGGCGCAGCCTTGGGGCAAATCTATAAGCGAGGGTGCTTGCCCGGGAATGGTATCGAGCCGCTGCTGGCGCGCGGTGTCGATACGGGTCATGGAGGCGAGCAGGCCGTGGGTGTAGTGGTGTCTGGGCGCTTGAAAAAGTTCATCCACATGGCTGGTTTCAGCCACGCGCCCTGCATACATCACCAGCACACGGTCGGCATGGCCTGCCACCACGCCCAAATCGTGCGTAATCAAAATCGTGGCGGTGTTGCGGCGCTCGCGCAGTTCGGCGAGCAAATCCATCACTTGCGCCTGCACGGTAACATCCAGCGCCGTAGTGGGCTCGTCGGCAATGAGCACACGCGGGTTGTTGGCCAGCGCCATGGCTATAACCACACGCTGGCGCATGCCGCCCGAGAAATGGTGCGGATAATCTTTGGCGCGTTGCTGCGGGTTGGCAATGCCCACTTCGTGCAGCAAATCTATGGCTTGCTGTTGCGCTTGGCGGTGGCTGATGCGCTGGTGCGCTGTAATGGCTTCGGCAATTTGCTCGCCAATCTGGTAGACGGGGTTAAGCGCCGAAAGCGGGTCTTGAAACACCATGGCAATTTCGCCCCCGCGCAACTGGCGGCGCTCGCGCTCGGGCATTTGCAGCAGCTCGCGCCCGTCAAAAACAATGCTGCCACTCACCTTCGCCGCAGGTGGCAGCAGCCCCATCACAGCCAGCGCCGAAACAGATTTGCCCGAGCCACTTTCGCCCACAATGGCCAAACACTCGCCCGCGCTCACCTGCCAAGTTACGCCATCTACCGCCCGCACCAAACCCTGCGCGGCTGGAAAAGACACGCTTAAATTTTCTACCTGCAACAGGCTGCCTGGTGTTTGCTTGATTGGCATGGCGCGATTTTCCCCAACTGCTTTTATTGAGCTTTTGTGCCTGAAGGTGCGGATGCACAAGCGCGTGCGGCTGGGCGCTCGCCAAGTTTATTACGCGCCATCAGCGTCCAGATAACGGCAGCGCTGACCAGCACCAGTGCCACGGTAGCCAGCCAGGGCTGCGCCACATCTGCCCCGTGCGAGCCTTTGCGTAGCAATGCGCCTACGGCAGTGCTGCCAAAGAGCACCGCCAAGCCGCCACACGAATTAAGCAAGCCGTAGTAAGCACCCAAACGGCGCTCGTTGGCCATACGCGCCACCATATCGGCAGCAAAGGGCGAAGCCAGCATTTGGCCAGCAGTAAACAGCACAATCAAAGCCAGCGATGGCAGCACTGCCCACGGGCGCGGCAGGGGCGCAATCAAGCTGGCCACTGCCACTGCCGCAAAGCCGCACGCCATGACAGAAAAACCCAGCACAATTGCACGCCGAGCGCCCAGCCGCTGCCGTGCCCATGCTGTAAGGCGCACTTGGGCGACGATGACCATCAGCGAGCCAATCGCCATCATCACGCCGAGCAGTTTGTCATTGCCCAGCGAGCGCGTTAGCTCGCTTGGTAACGCCAGATACAACTGGTTGTAACCCACCAGATAGGCGCTGTAGGCCAGCGCAAACACCAAAAACACGCGGTTGCGCAGCACTTCGCCCCAGCCAGCCAGCACGCTTTCGCCTTTGTGTAGCGGCGCGATATTGGGAAACATCAGGAAATAAGCCAGCCAAACGCAGGCAAACACCCCAGCCGCTACCGCGCAGGCAATGCTGTAGTCAATCAGCAGCATGAGCGAGCCAATGAGTGGCCCCAGCACCGAGCCAAGCTGGGAGCTAACCGAGTTCATGGCAAATACCTGCGTGCGTGGCAAGCCCGTATCGCGTTCCACATCACCTGCCGCGCGGGCGATGGAAGACTCTACCGCAGGCGAAAACAATGCTGCCGCAAAACCAATCAGCACCACCCCTGCAATCACCCCAGGCAGGCGCGTGCTAAAGCCCAGCGCCAAAAAGCCCGCTATGCGAATAAGAATGCCAGTGAGAATAATGGGGCGCGGCCCGTAGCGGTCGGCCAGCGTGCCGCCCACTACAAACATGCCTTGTTGCGAAAAAGAGCGCAAGCCCAAAATCAAGCCCACCGTTGCCCCTGCAAGCCCCAGCGTGTTGCCCAAATAGCCCGCCAGATAGGGCAGCACCATGTAAAACCCGATGTTGAAACACAACTGCGTAATCAGCAGCAATTGCACATAAGCGGGCAGGCGCACAAAGTCGCGCAGCACGGCAAAGCGCGATGCTTTTGGTGTAACGCTGGTAGCGGGCGTAGCGGAGGAAGCAGCCGCTGTGGGTGCAGCAGGCAAAGCAGATGCAGCGGGCAAATCTGCGGCAGCGGGTGTGGGCGGCAGTTGTGAAGGCGTGGTGGTCATTGGTTTTTTTTCAGTTCAATATCGCTGGCAGTTGAGCCCAACGCGGCAAACAGCACGCTGATAAGCACAATGGTGAGTGCGGGCGCAAGCAGCAGCATGGGCGCACGGTCGGCAAAGCTGCGCGCTTCGGCAATCATGGCGCCCCATTCGGCTTGGGGCTGGCGTGGCCCCAGCCCCAAAAAAGACAAGCCTGAAAACGCCAGCAATGTGCTGGGCAGGCGCAGAGCCATATAGGTGAGCAAAGGCCGTGCAATATTGGGCCAGACGTGCTGCAACAGCACGCGCCGCGAATCTG
>RRZU010346845.1_pt1 | contig 11409 bp, 9 predicted proteins | sample 2165561 | NCBI WGS metagenome assembly RRZU01 (sample SAMN10456909, study PRJNA506462) | wastewater metagenome | isolation source: wastewater sludge | place: USA: Moscow, Idaho | reverse complement strand
TTGATCATTTCCAACTTGAATTCTTGGGTATATTTCTTGCAGACTTTTGCCATGAGATTACTCCTGTGTGGGGACATGATAATCTCTCACTACCTGTCTAACTTTATTGTGCCACTACATTGCGTCTCTCTTCGATACAGTAAACTTGTCAGTCAATTCTGAGCTGATTAGATTGAAGAATTTATGTAAAGCTCATACCCATTATTCCGTCATAACTATTATGGGCATGAGCTTTAATTTTTATTTAAAGCAATACTTACTTATTAGCTTTGCACTCTTTTGCTAAATACAACCATGTTTCAACGACAGTATCTGGATTAAGAGAAATGGTTTCAATGCCTTCTTCTACCAGCCATTTTGCAAAATCTGGATGATCTGATGGGCCTTGGCCACAGATACCAATATATTTATTGAGCTTACGGCAGGCTTGAATAGCTAAGTGCAACATAGCTTTAACGGCGGCGTTGCGTTCGTCAAACGTGCTTGCAATGCTGCCGCCGCTGTCTCGGTCTACGCCTAGTGTGAGTTGTGTCATGTCGTTGGAGCCAATGGAGAAGCCGTCAAAATGTTCTAGGAATTGTTCAGCCAAAAGGGCGTTGGCCGGTAGTTCGCACATCATGATGAGGCGTAAGCCATTTTTGCCGCGTTCTAGTCCATTTTCTTTGAGGGCGCTGACGACAGATTCTGCTTCGTGCAAAGTTCTCACAAAAGGAATCATGATTTCTACATTGGTTAAACCCATGTCGTTACGCACGCGGCGTAGCGCTTGGCATTCTAGGGCAAAGCAATCTTTGAAATCTGGTGAAATGTAGCGGGCTGCGCCACGGAAACCCAGCATGGGATTTTCTTCATGCGGTTCATATGCACTGCCGCCAATTAGATTTGCGTATTCATTAGATTTGAAATCAGACAGTCGTACAATGACTTTTTTGGGATAGACAGAGGCGGCTAGTGTGGATACGCCTTCTACGATTTTATCGACATAAAAATCGACGGGTGAAGCGTAACCAGCGATGCGTTCTGAAATGATAGCTTTTAATTTGGCATCTTGACGGTCAAATTCAAGTAATGCTTTGGGATGAATACCAATTTGGCGATTGATAATAAATTCCATACGAGCCAAGCCAATACCTTGCCCCGGCAGGTTGGCAAAACTGAAAGCCAATTCGGGATTTCCCACATTCATCATAATTTTGGTGGGTATTGTCGGCATGTTACTCATGGATAAATCAATAATTTTTACATCCAACAGTCCTTCATAAATCAGGCCTGTATCACCTTCTGCGCAAGATACGGTGACATCTTGCCCGGCTTTTAGCATTTTGGTGGCATTGCCACAGCCTACTACGGCCGGTATACCCAATTCCCTAGCAATAATGGCGGCATGGCAGGTGCGTCCTCCTCGGTTGGTGATGATGGCGGAAGCTCGCTTCATGACGGGTTCCCAATCGGGGTCGGTCATGTCTGTAACCAATACATCTCCGGCTTGCACTTGGTCCATTTCAGAAATATCTGTAATTAACCTTACTTTGCCTTGTCCAATTTTCTGGCCAATTGCGCGACCCTCGCACAATACAGCGGATTTTTTTTCAATGCGGTATCTGCGCAAAGTGCTATTTTGGTCTTCTTGAGATTTAACGGTTTCCGGGCGTGCTTGTAGGATGTAAAGTTTGCCGTCTAGCCCGTCACGTCCCCATTCGATATCCATAGGCCGACCATAATGCTCTTCAATAATCAGGGCATATTTCGCAAGCTCGGTAATTTCTTCATTGCTAATAGAGAAACGTTTACGTGCTGCTTCATCTACGTTGACTACTTGTACTGATTTTCCTGCCTCAGCTGTATCTGTAAATGTTATTTTGATGAGCTTTGTGCCCATGGTTTTACGCAAAATAGCGGGATGCCCGGTTTTTAGTGTTGGCTTATGCACGTAAAATTCATCTGGATTGACTGCGCCCTGTACAACGGTTTCTCCTAGCCCGTAAGAGGCTGTAATAAATACGACCTGGTCGAAGCCGGATTCTGTGTCCATGGTGAACATAACCCCGGCTGCACCACTATCGGAGCGCACCATGCGTTGTACGCCGGCTGATAATGCCACTGCATCGTGCTCAAAACCTTTATGTACCCGGTAAGAAATCGCTCGATCGTTGTACAAAGAAGCAAAAACATGCTTCATGGCAATTTTGACGTTTTCTAGCCCGTTGATATTCAAAAATGTCTCTTGCTGGCCGGCAAAAGAGGCATCTGGCAGGTCTTCTGCTGTGGCAGAAGAGCGAACGGCGACGGAAATTTGATCGGTTCCCGCTTCTGAAACCATTTTTTCCCAAGCTTGCTGAATATCTGCATCTAGGTCAGCAGGAAATGGCGTATCTAAAATCCATTGGCGAATTTGTTTGCCCAAATGGGCTAAAGCGGCAACATCTTCTGCATCTAATTGTGCTAAGGCCGCTGCAATTCGGTCTCTTAATCCCTTATGTGCCAAAAACTTACGGTAAGCATCCGCTGTCGTTGCAAAACCGCCCGGCACTCGCACGCCTTTTTCTGTTAGCTGGCTAATCATTTCACCCAAAGAAGCATTTTTACCACCAACACTTTCTACATCGGTCATGCGCAGATTTTCAAACCAGATGACATTATTACCGGCCATTTTATATTCCGTCCATTCAGAAGTTGAAAAGGGAAGTTCGAGAGACATGCAAAGTTATTCTAGCGGGTGCTTGTCATTCTGTCATGCCATTTGTCGTGCTATTTTGCTGGGGTTGTAAGCAAATAAAACATTGACTCTGGTGCTCCTTAGCGGTACACATATTTTCCTCTCTTAAAGTAAGAATTCTGTGTTCATTGGTATGTTTTATAGTTGTAGGTCTTTCGAAAGGATTTTTTGTTATGTCTTGCACTCGCCACGCCATTTTTATCTCTGACCGCACGGGATTGACTGCTGAAGGCATGGGGGATGCTTTGCTTAACCAGTTTGATAGCATTGAATTTAAGCGCTTGACGTATCCTTTTAGTGACACACAAGAAAAAGCTTTAAGGTTGGTAGAGGAAATTAATCAGCTTGCTTCGTGTTGTAATTTGAGACCAATTATCTTTACGAGTATTGTGGAGGAAGATATTCGCAATATTATTAAAGCATGTTCTGGTCTACATTTAAGTTTTTATGATGCTTTTATTAATCAATTGGAAGAAGAATTAAAAGTGCAAGCCAGTTATCAGGTTGGGCGAACACATGGCATGCAAGATACGAAGCGCTATGATGCCCGGATGGATGCTGTTAATTTTTCTCTTAACCATGATGACGGTGTATCTAACAAGGATTTGCAGAACGCAGATGTTATTTTGACGGGTGTTTCCCGCAGTGGAAAAACGCCTACTTGTTTGTATCTTGCTTTGCAGTACGGTATTCGAACAGCTAATTACCCAATTACGCCAGATGATTTAGAGTCCTCCGATTTACCACGCATTCTTAAGCCATATAAAAATAAGACTTATGGTCTCACGATTGACCCGGCCCGTTTGCACCATGTGCGTACGGAGCGTCGTCCGGACTCCGTATATGCAAGTATGGAGACTTGTCGCCGTGAGGTGAAAGAAACGGAAGCTATGTTTTTTCGACATGGAATACCGTTTATCAGTACAACCCATAAATCGGTGGAAGAGTTAGCTGTAAACGTTATGCAGGCTTGCAAACTTCAACGTCGTTTTTAGTCACCGAAATAAAAGCATTTCTACCTTTTAAAATGGGTGACTTTTAAGTTGCTGGGGTTTTATCTGGGTTTTTGTGCCTGTTTTGCTGCAGCATGGTTTGCAATGTGCGTGAAAAGCCTCAAATAGAGTGCTTGGGTCTGTTAAAATCATTTGCATCAGAATCCGCTACTGGGTTCATATTGTGGGAATTTTTATGTTTGATTTTTTAAAGAAATTTCGATTTACAAAAACGAGTGAGCCGAGTGAGGCCACTCAAACACCGCCTCCTGTGGATGAGGCGCTTGCTGCTGCGCCTGTAGAAGTCGCGCCAACGCCGGTATCTGTGCCCGAGCCAGAGCCTGCCCCTGCGTTAGAACCCTCTGAGTCTTTATCCGAGCAAAAGTCTGAACCGGATCCAATTTCTCCCTCTGTTTCCGAACCTATTTCTGAGCCTGTGAGCGTTTCAGAACCTGCTGTGCAGGAGCCTGAGCCCCCGGTCCAAGAGAAAAAACTTTCTTGGGCGCAGCGGCTTAAAGCGGGCTTGTCGCGCACGCGTTCGCAAATTGGCGGGGGGCTGGCAAATTTATTTGGCTTACGCAAGATTGATGAGGAGCTGCTTGAGGAGCTTGAAAGCACCTTGTTGATGGCAGATTGCGGAGTAGAGGCAACAACCTATCTGATTGAAGCGCTTCGCAAACGTTGGAAACAAGATAAGTTAGAAACGGCGGATGAGTTGAAGTTGGCTTTGGCTCAAGAGCTCAAAGAAATGATTCGCCCGTTGGAGGTCCCCTTAAAAGTGGAAGGTGGACGGCCATTCATCATTATGCTTGCGGGTATTAATGGTGCGGGTAAAACAACTTCGATTGGTAAGTTAGCTAAGTATTTTCAGAGTAAAGGCTTGTCTGTGCTGCTGGCGGCGGGGGATACTTTTCGTGCAGCAGCCCGGGAGCAGCTTGAAACTTGGGGGGAGCGCAATGGCGTAACGGTGATTGCGCAAGAAGGTGGAGATTCTGCCGCAATTATTTTTGATGCAATTCATGCAGCGAAAGCCCGGGGGATTGACGTTGTATTGGCTGATACGGCCGGGCGTTTGCCGACGCAATTGCATTTGATGGAAGAAATTGCAAAAGTTCGCCGAGTGATTGCAAAAGCTGAGCCTTCCGGCCCGCATGAGGTGTTATTGGTATTAGATGCCAATATTGGTCAAAATGCGTTGACGCAAGTGAAGGCTTTTGACAGCGCCATTCAAGTGAGTGGGCTGGTACTGACTAAGCTTGATGGCACCGCTAAAGGGGGCATTGTGGCGGCCATTGCGCGCCAGTGTCCTAAACCTTTGCGCTTTATTGGCGTGGGGGAGGGCATTGATGATTTGCAGCCTTTTAATGTCGATGAATTTGTAAATGCGCTTTTTGATATTGAAACTCGCTAAAAATCGGCCATGATTGAGTTTATTCGTGTTACTAAACGCTACCCCGGCGGCCATATAGCGCTTAACGATGTGAGTTTTACGTTGCGCCATAGCGAACTGGTTGTGCTCTCTGGGCATTCCGGGGCGGGGAAAAGCACGCTCATGAAGATGATCGCTGTGCTTGACCGACCAACGTCCGGCCAGGTGAAAATTAATGGCCAAGTTGTGAGCGAATTGCCTAAGCGCGCCGTGCCTTATTTGCGGCGGAATGTGGGTTTGGTACTGCAAGAGGCAAAGTTGCTGCTAGACCGTAATGTGAATGAAAATGTCATGCTGCCTTTGATGATTGCCGGGGTGCCGCTTAAAGAGGCACAAACCCGGGTAAATGCTGCGCTCGAACGTGTGGGATTGGGGCAAAGAGGCAAAGAAATGCCGGTGACACTTTCTGGCGGTGAGCAGCAGCGGGTGGCTATTGCCCGGGCTGTGGTGAATCGTCCTTCCATTTTATTGGCAGATGAACCGACCGCGCATTTGGATCCTGAATACGCGCATGATATTGCGGATTTGTTTATGTCCTTTAACCGAGCCGGCGTGTCAGTGATGGTTTCTACACACGATGCTTCATTGTTTGCAAGCATTAAACCACGTCGTTTAGTGTTGGCGAATGGCACGCTGGTGCTAGGGGGGGATGCCTGATGCAAGCCTGGCTTTATCTGCATTGGCGTGCGTTTTGCCATGCTTGGGTGCGATTGATGCGCCAGCCTTTTGGCACGTTTTTATCGGCTTTGGTGATTGGCATTGCGCTGGCCTTGCCCGGCGCAGGCTTTGTGCTGCTTGACAATATGAGTTCTTTGGCCCGTGGCGTGGCGGGTAAGCCTGAGGTCAGCGTTTTTTTAAAGTCGGATGCAAGTCCTGAACAGCGTCAGGCCATAGAGGAATCACTTCGTCAAAATCCGCGCATTGCGAGTTCTCGGTTTGTAGGGAAGGATTTGGCGCGGGAAGAGCTCATTCAAAATGGTTGGGGAGATGTACTCGAAGGATTGTCTGAAAATCCTTTGCCAGATGCTTATGTTTTGGGTTTACATGGCGATGTACCCGAGCATTTTACAGAGCTGGCCAGCACTTTAAGCGCGCTGCCCGGGGTTGAGCGTGTGCAGCTTGATTCTGTGTGGGTTAGACGTTTAGCGGCGTTGATTGATTTGGGGCGTACGATAACGTTAGGGTTAGGCGTTTTGTTGGCCATTGCCTTGGTGATTGTGACTTTTAATACTATTCGGTTGATGATTTTGACACAGCGCCCTGAAATTGAAGTGAGCCGTTTATTAGGGGCCACAGATGCGCTTATTAGTCGGCCGTTTTATTGGCTGGGCGCACTTCAAGGATTTTTAGGCGGATTGATGGCACTTGCAGCCATTTGGGCTGTGGTGTTTTTAGTGCGATCGCCGGTGGATCAGTTGGCTCGCACGTATGACGCAATTTTTGCTGTACAGGGGCCTTCTACTGGTTTAACCATTATATTAATTGCGGCGGCTGTATTTTTAGGTTGGTTGGGCAGTGTTATTTCTGTTAAGCGTAATTTGGCGGTTGTGGGTTAGGTTGGTTGAAAAACACTTGCTTGCTCATAGCGGAAATTAAAGGGCTGTGGTAGATTCGTCCGTGTGATTTGTGGAAGTTTTTGATGTTTAAAGGCTGTGGTTTTTATTTTAGAAAGGATTTGTATGAACACCTCATTGGCTCTGCCTAATACTCTTTTGGGGCGCATCCACCCGGCGTTTGAGTTAAGTGGTGCACGTCAGATGCTCATCGTTTTATTGGCGTCAGTAGCTTTGGCTATTTCGGCAAAAATTACTGTGCCTTTGGGCCCGGTACCTTTTACGATGCAAACTTACGTCGTTATGCTTTTGGGCGTACTTTTAGGGCGTCGGCTTGGCTTGGCTGCAGTCCTAGCCTATATTGCAGAAGGTTTGGCCGGGCTGCCTGTTTTTGCACAAGGGGCCGGTTTGGCTTACGTATTAAGTCCATCTTTTGGTTATATTTTAGGGTTTGCCTTGGCCGTGTACGTGATGGGCGCTTTAACAGAGCGTGGTTACGGGCGTGGTGTTTTGAGTAGTTTTACTTTAATGGCGCTTGGGCATGCACTGGTATTTGCAGTAGGCTGCACATGGCTGGCCACGATGGTTGGTTGGGAGAAGGCTTATTGGGCCGGTCTGTATCCATTTTTAGGTGTGAGTTTGGCCAAAACAGTCTTAGCTTGTGCCACGGTGTCTTTGGCTTGGAAAAAATGGGGACGTGCCTAAATTTCATTTTTAATTCAGATGCTTGAAAAAGCATAAATGTAGGCAAGATTTTCATTTTTGCGTGGGCCGGTGATGCACCAGTCCACGCAAATTTTATTGGGGTGTAGTAAAAGTGTGGCGGCGTAGGTGTCTTGGCCACATAAATGTGGGTGATGCGTTTGCCAATGCCCAGGGTGGGTTTCAGTCAAATCAAAAAGAGGCACTGCTTGCAAAGGGCCGTGCCTCAAGTGCGCCAGTGTTAGAGTTTTTTCGTTTAAGGTCCAACGGAAAATATTTTGAAATTGTAAGGGAGAGGCATTCGCCCGGGTCGCTTGCCATTGGCCAGATTCATGAAAAATCAGCGTTTCTGCATTGGGTTGTTCAACCCGGACCTGCCCATGCCCTTGGCCATTCCAGCCTGTGTTGGCATGACTCTGTGCTGAGAAGTGTAGTGTTTTAACTTGGGCTAAGGCATGCCATAGAGGGAGGAGAGAAGTTTTTAGCATGAAATATTTTGGTAGAAGATAAAGCTTTAGGGCGGGTGCGTTTTAGATTGTGCTCTTGATAAGTTAATTCCGTATTCTTGTGTTATCTTTTAGGCATGTCATTCTTTGCCTTATTGATTGCCCTTCTTTTGGAGCAAAAACACCCTTTCCCCGGGGTGGATCGTTTGTCGACCCTGCTCGGAAAGTGGGCCGATTATATACAGCAACGCTTTAATACAGGGCAGGACTTAGATGGCCGTGCTGCTTGGTGTGTTGCGGTTCTACCCCTTGTGTTTGCGGTATGGGGGGAATATACCTTATTGACTTACGGTCTAGGTGGATTATGGGGCGCTTTGGACTGGCTATTCCAAGTTGCGGTCCTCTACGCCTTGATGGGATTTAGGCAAGAAAGCCATTTTTTCTCAGATATTCAAAAAGCGCTTCAAACCGGTGATATTTCGCTTGCGCGTAGCGTACTTGGGCAGTGGCGAGGTGAAGATCATCAGCAGGCTTCGCAAGAAGAAATCGCACGCTTATCGATTGAAGAAGGCATTTTAGCTGGCTACCGCAACGTGTTTGCATTGCTGTTCTGGTTTATGGTGCTGCCCGGTGTTTCGGGTGTCGTGTTTTATTACATGACTCGTTTTTTAGCGCAACATTGGAGCAAAACCTCAGAAGAGCCAACAGTATTTTCGCAATTTTCTAGGCGTGTTTTAGCATTTCTTGATTTTTTTCCTACCCGGCTGGCGGCATGGTCATTTATGATCGTGGGAGATTTTGAAGACGCTAAGTATTGCAAAGATACGCAGGCTCAGACTTGGTCAGACCCTTTAGCAGGGGTTCTTCTAGCCTGTGCTGCCGGGGCATTGGGGATTCGACTCGGAGGGATGATCCATCAAGGCGCTGTTTTGGTTGATCGCCCGACCCTTGGTCTTGAGGAAGAAGCAACCGTCAATGCCATGCAACGCACAGCAGGTTTAATGTGGCGTGCATTGCTGTTATGTTTAATGTGTGTCGCATTATTTGATTTGATTGGATGGGCCGGTCTGGTTGCTTTAGGGCATTAAGTACAACTCTAATAATAAAGAGAGGGACAGATATGGCTACACGTGAGGTTGTTATTTTAAGCGCAGTGCGTACCGCAATTGGTGCGTTTAACGGAGTGTTAAAGGATATTGAGCCCGCAGAGTTAGGCGGCATTTTGATTAAAGAGGCCGTTGTGCGCGCCGGGGTTGATCCCAAAGCAATCACTTGTGCAATGGTAGGTAATTGTATTCCGACAGAGGTGCGTTTCCCTTATGTAGCACGTGTTGCTGCAATAAAAGGTGGGTTGAGTATGGGTGCTGTTGCAATGGCTGTGAACCGACTCTGTGGTTCAGGTATGCAGGCTATTGTTAGCAGCGCACAGTCTATTTTATTGGGGGATGCTCAGTTTAGCTTAGGGGCCGGGGTTGAAGTCATGAGCCGGGGAGGGTACTTAATGCCCTGTGCCCGTTGGGGGGCACGTATGGGCGACACCTCCATGATCGACATGATGGTTGCCGTTTTAACAGATCCTTTTGGCGCGGGGCATATGGGCATCACAGCCGAGAATTTAGCTGCTAAATGGGGCATTAGCCGTGAAGAGCAAGACGCCTTTGCCCTAGAGTCTCAAACACGCGCGGCGAGAGCCATTGCAGAAGGGCGATTTAAATCACAAATCGTACCGGTTGTGCTGCAAACACGTAAAGGTGAAGTTGTTTTTGAAACCGACGAGCACCCGAGGGCAACCAGTTTAGAGGCTCTGTCAAAAATGAAGCCCGCCTTTAAAAAAGAGGGCACGGTGACCGCAGGCAACGCTTCAGGTATTAATGATGCTGCTGCTGCATTGGTACTGGCGGAAGCCAAAGCGGCTGCGCAAGCCGGTTGTAAACCCTTAGCGCGTCTTGCGGCTTATGCTATAGCAGGAGTGCCGAATGACGTGATGGGAGAAGGCCCCATTCCCGCTTCTAAGCTAGCTTTGCAACGGGCCGGGCTTAAGCTTGAGCAGATAGATGTCATTGAATCCAACGAAGCTTTTGCAGCACAAGCACTCACTGTCATAAAAGGGTTGGCGCTAGATCCGGCAAAAACCAATCCCAATGGTGGCGCCATTGCACTAGGCCACCCCGTTGGCGCAACAGGGGCCGTGCTGGCAGTTAAAGCCATTCATGAGCTACACCGTATTCATGGTCGCTACGCGATGGCTACGATGTGTATTGGCGGCGGTCAGGGAATTACCGCTATTTTTGAACGTATTTAGTTAGGTAATTTACTCTAAATGATTTGCTTTAGGTAAAAATACAGACTTGAGCTTTGTATGCAAATCAACGTCATACAGTTTCAGAGCCAGTGCTTTTTTGATGAGTTAGATTATGTTTTTTGTTATCAAGTCTATTATGAACGCCAGAAAATCTCGCTTTAGCGGACTTTTTGCATAAATAAGAATTTGATCAATTTTGCGTTATGCGCTGCGTTTAAATTATTTTTAAGTAAAGTACGCTTAAAAGATAAAGACGCTGTTTTTTATTTTAAAGGTTGAATAGATATGTTTTCTTATGGTGCTCAATTTCCGCAAACTCGCTTTCGTCGTATGCGTAAAGATGCTTTTTCGCGTGATCTTATGAGAGAGCATGTGCTTAACGCTTCGGATTTAATTTATCCTGTTTTTGTGTTTGAAGGGGATGGGGTTGATCAGGCTATTGCCTCTATGCCGGGTATTGTTCGGGTTTCTGAAAAGCGGGTGTTAGAGGTTGCGCAAGAGGCTTATGCTTTGGGGATTCCGGCGCTGGCACTTTTCCCGGTGATTGAGGCTTCGCAAAAAACGTTAACCGCACAGGCTGCGTGGGATGACAATGGTTTGGTGCCTCGTGTGGTGCGTGCGCTGAAGGCTGCATGCCCGGGTTTGGGGATTATTACGGATATTGCTTTAGATCCTTACACCAGCCACGGGCAAGATGGTCTTTTAGATGAAAATGGCTATGTCCTTAATGATGAGACGGTACGTGCGCTAGAAAAACAGGCCTTGTGTCATGCTAAGGCCGGGGTGGATGTTGTGGCGCCTTCGGACATGATGGATGGGCGTATTGGTGCTATTCGTGCGGCGTTGGATGCACAAGGTTATATTCATACGCGTATTTTGGCTTACTCCGCTAAATACGCTTCAAGCTTTTACGGCCCTTTTCGGGACGCGGTAGGCTCGGCTGCAAATTTAGGGCAGGCAGATAAGCGTACCTACCAAATGGACCCGGCCAACAGCAATGAGGCTTTGCGCGAGGTGGCTATGGATATTCAAGAAGGTGCGGATATGGTCATGGTGAAGCCGGGCATGCCGTATTTAGACATCATTCGCCGGGTTAAAACAGAGCTACAAGTGCCCACTTTTGCGTATCAGGTGAGCGGGGAGTACGCCATGCTCAAGGCTGCCGCTCAAAATGGTTGGTTAAAAGAGGAAGCTTGCGTGATGGAAGCTTTGTTGTGTTTTAAGCGCGCCGGGTGTGATGCAGTGCTGACTTATTTTGCTTTGGACGTT
>RRZU011972642.1_pt1 | contig 11410 bp, 8 predicted proteins | sample 2165561 | NCBI WGS metagenome assembly RRZU01 (sample SAMN10456909, study PRJNA506462) | wastewater metagenome | isolation source: wastewater sludge | place: USA: Moscow, Idaho | reverse complement strand
GTGCGTCTCGCGCCAGCGTAACTGGGGCGTGCCGATCCCCTTCTTCCTGCACAAGGAAACCGGCGCGCTGCACCCGCGTACGGCGGAACTCATCGAGGAAGTCGCGCTGCGCGTCGAGAAGGCCGGCATCGAAGCCTGGTTCTCGATGGACGCCAAGGAACTGCTCGGTGACGAAGCCGACCAGTACCGCAAGATGAAGGACACGCTCGACGTCTGGTTCGACTCCGGCGTCACCCATCTTTCGGTGATGCGCGGTTCGCATGCAGAAGAGCTCGCCTACCCCGCCGATCTTTACCTCGAAGGCTCGGACCAGCACCGCGGATGGTTCCAGTCGTCGCTGCTGACCGGCTGTGCGATCGACGGCCGCGCACCCTACAAGGCGCTGCTCACGCACGGCTTTGTCGTTGACGGCAAGGGCCGCAAGATGTCCAAGTCGATGGGCAATGTCATCGCCCCGCAGAAGATCTCCGACACGCTGGGTGCCGACATCCTGCGCCTATGGGCGGCCGCCACCGACTACTCTGGCGAACTGTCGATTTCGGACGAAATCCTCAAGCGCGTCGTCGAAGCCTACCGCCGCATCCGCAACACGCTGCGCTTCCTGCTCGCCAACACCTCGGACTTCGACGCCGCGAAGGACATGCTGCCGTTTGACCAGTGGCTCGAAATCGACCGTTACGCGCTGGCCATGACGCGTCAGCTGCAAGGCCAGTGCGAAGAAGACTACGGCAAGTACGAATTCCACCGCGTCGTCCAGTCGCTGCAAACCTTCTGCTCGGAAGACCTCGGCGGCTTCTACCTCGACATCCTCAAGGACCGCCTGTACACCACCGCCGCCGCCTCGGTGGCGCGCCGTTCTGCGCAGAGTGCGCTGTGGCACATCACCCGGGCGTTGGTGAAGCTGATGGCGCCGATCCTCTCCTTTACTGCCGAAGAAGTCTGGCAAGTGATTGGCGGAACTAGCGCCTCGATCATGCTGGAAACCTGGCAGACACTGCCGGAGACGGCAAACGAAGCCCACTTGCTCGAGAAGTGGAACAAGATTCGCGGCTATCGCGCCGACGTCACGCGCGCGCTAGAAGAAGTCCGCTCGGCCGGCCAGATCGGCTCCTCGCTGCAGGCCGAAGTGCGCATTCACGCGGACGGCGAGAAGTACGAAATCCTCTCCTCGCTCGGCGACGACCTGCGCTTCGTGTTCATCTGTTCGAAAACGACGTTGGTCCGCGCCGCTGAGGAGAAGCTCGAATGCGCCGCGCTCGAGCATGCCAAGTGCGAGCGCTGCTGGCACGTGCGTGAAGACGTCGGCGCCGATCCAGCGCATGCTGAAATCTGCGGCCGCTGCGTGAGCAACCTGCACGGCGAGGGCGAGCCACGTGCCTGCGCGTAACATCAGGCCTTGGCTCATCCTTGCCGGGGCGATCATCCTGCTCGATCAGATCAGCAAGTGGATCGTCCTCGGGACGATGCAACCGGGCGAATCGCGCTACGTCGCGCCGTTCTGGAACTGGGTGCTCACCTTCAACCCCGGCGCGGCGTTCAGTTTCCTGTCCGACGCCGGCGGCTGGCAGCGCTGGTTCTTCACGGCGCTGGCGCTCGGCGTGTCGGCCTGGATCGTCGCCCTGCTGCGCCGCCACACGAGCGAGTTCCGATTGTCGCTCGCGCTGACCATGGTGCTCGGCGGTGCGCTCGGCAACGTCGTCGACCGCATCCGCTTTGGCGCCGTCGTCGACTTCGTCCAGTGGCACGTCGCCGGCTTTTACTGGCCAGCATTCAATGTTGCCGACTCAGCGATCACGCTCGGCGCCGTTCTCTTGGTGTGGGATCAACTGGTGGCGAAACCTTCGCACCGTTAAGCGGTCGATCCCCACTCTGACGCCACCTTCGGCGCTCACATCGACCGACCTGCACGGACCCTCAATGCAAATCATCCTCGCCAACCCCCGCGGCTTCTGCGCCGGCGTCGAACGCGCCATCGCCATCGTCGAACGCGCCATCGAAAAGTTCGGCGCTCCGATCTACGTCCGCCACGAAGTCGTGCATAACAAGTTCGTTTGCGACGACCTGCGCGCCAAGGGCGCCGTTTTCGTCGACGACCTCGCCGACGTACCGGCCGGAGGAACCGTCATCTTCAGCGCCCACGGCGTCTCGAAAGCCGTCCGCGCCGAAGCCGAAGCGCGCGGCCTGAAAGTCTTCGACGCCACCTGCCCGCTGGTCACCAAAGTTCATCTCCAGGTCGCCCGCATGCGCACGGAAGGCAGGGAGGTGATCATGATCGGACACAAGGGACACCCGGAAGTTGAGGGGACGATGGGGCAGAGCCTGGACGGGATGCATCTCGTGGAAACAGCGGACGATGTCGCCGCATTGCCCGTTAGCGACCCGTCACACCTGTCCTATGTCACGCAGACAACGCTCTCGGTAGACGATGCCGACAAGGTCGTCTCCGCGTTGAAAGCGCGCTTTCCGGAAATAATGGGTCCGAAACGCGACGATATCTGCTACGCGACGCAGAATCGACAGGACGCGGTGAAGAAACTGGCAGCGCACGCCGACGTCGTCTTCGTCGTCGGCAGCCGCTCAAGCTCGAACTCGAATCGTCTGCGCGAAGTTGCAGAACTGATCGGCTGCCAAGCCCACCTCATCGATGATGCATCGCAGATCAAGTCGGCCTGGCTTTCCGGTGCGCAACGCGTTGGTGTCACCGCCGGTGCCTCCGCCCCGGAAGTTCTGGTCAGGGATGTTGTACGCAAATTGAGCGATGGCAAGGCAAGCCAAGTCGATCAGTTGGGAGGGATTGAGGAGAACGTTACATTCGCTCTGCCAAAAGAATTGCAGACCTGACAGACCGTTTAGTTTCTGGCCGGACACTGAGCGTCGCTGGATGTCGCTGGCTTGCAAACTCGTGCCCGACCGCTACGATCAATCAGCAAGCGACGCGTATGTGCCAGTTCCTGGTCCGCGGCTACATCGTTTCGCTTGAACTCCAACCCGCTCGACTCGAAAGCCGCGGCTTTAGTCTTGGCATACCCAGACGCATCGAACATCACGTAGGGCACAGCGGGCGACGTAAGGGCGGCAGTACCGTCCGTACCAGCCACGGTCAGATACGCAGCCGGCGCATCACGGTTCATGACCAGGATGTCGCTGCTCGTATCAAAGACATCATTCCGATTAACGTCGACGAAGACAATCCAACCACTGCCCCAGCCTGTCGTGCCGGCGGGTATCACCATCGCGTGCTGACCATGCTTCATCGCCTCACTGCGAGCGGTATTGACTGCTGAGAGCATGGTGTTGGCAAACGTCGTCAATTCGGCGTTACGCTGAAAGGAAATGAAACTCGGCGCAGCAACTGCCATCAGGACAGCCGCCACGGCGGCCGTAACCATCAATTCGAGCAGCGTAAAGCCGGAATGTGCGGAACGGTCGTGCTTCATCGCCAACATACCGAAGTGTCCGTTCCTGTGCATGTTTTTGCTCCTGAACTAAGCATTTGCAGCGTGCCAGCCTTGGCATCGGTCTGTCTGGGAACAGCCTGGACCATCACACACTCGCTGATCGTCGACCCGGCACAGGCGGCAGCGCTCAGGTAATAGTTCGGATTGGTCGCCGACTCTCCCGAAAAAGTCCTGAAGGGAACGCTCGTCGGATTCGTTGTTCCGCTTGAATTGGTAAACGCGAAGTAGGTATTGGTCTGCGTCATATAGCGCTCCTGCTGTTGCAGCAGATCGGCAAGCGCCGCTCGCGCCTCGGCCCGCCGTCCTTTGAGCACGGATTCAAAGTAGGCCGGGATGGCGACACTGGCCAGTATCCCGACGATCGCGACGACGACCATCAACTCGATCAGCGTAAAACCGCGCTGCGGATGCTCAAGATTGTTTTTCATGGCGTTGCATTCCGCAGATCCTGATAATTGTTGATTTGCCGCCAGGACAACCGTCCGACGGTCACCGTCGTCGTCTTGGAAGCAGGGGAGCCGGGGATGCCAAGCGACCCCTGCTGTATGACCTTGGTGGTCACGGTCTTCTTGCGTCGCCCCGTGTTGTCGGTTGGCGTATAGGTGGCAGCAGAACTTACCTCGGACAGGAGCGGCTCTCCCAAGATTCCGACCAGCGAGACTCTGGACAAACCGTCCCCTTCGGCGACCTTCACTTCGTAGACGTTACCGCCCCCTGACGGAGATGCACAGCTTCCTGGAATCGACGTACCAGGAATGAGGCTGCTGAAGACGGCGATACTCCCACTATCGTCCGCCAGCAAGGCGGCACCGCTTACCTGGCGTTCGCCCGAGGTGGCGAAATCGAAATACCAACCGGAACGCTTGGAAGCATCGTCATCCGAGGTCGCGCGCCCGAGGACAAACGACGGCACAGATACAACACCAGGCGTGGAAGCGGTTGCCGCCGTCGACGTCCCCGCCTGCAGCCGCCTCCGTCCGCTGATGGCACTGGTCGCCGTCGCAGCCGGGGAGTCGAGAACGCTGGTACCGTCGTCGTACACCATGTAGACCGACTGCTGCTGCGTTGAACTCTTGTCGGCGACTTCGAGGTACTTGCCCGTACCGAACAACACGAAAGCACTCTGCGCGTTCGGACCATAGGCGACGAGTGGCGCCATGGTGATCGGTTGAACGGTGCCGGAGCCGTCCTTCGCGATATAGAGCGGAAGCGGCACTGGCGTCGTGTTTCCGTCGTTGAATGACGAGAGCTTTCCGATATTCCAGTCGGAATGGCCGAACTTCGAGAAATCCAGCTTCCAGAGCTTGCCGTGCAAATCGCCGGCGAAAAGCTGCGCCACTTCACCATTGAGCCCGAGCGCCGCCTTGAAGTTGACCATGCCAGTGGCCTTGGTCGCGCTCAGTTCGGAATCAAACGGAAAACTGATCTTGTAATAGTTGGAGTTCAAGGACCAGGACACGCCTGCCCCCTTGCTCAGATCAAGCAGGAAGAGACTTGGCTTGCCAGAGCCGTAAACTCCGGCACTGTCGGCGACGTAGCTGTTCACCCCGCCGGCAACCAAGGCGAACCACTTGTAAGCTGCCGTCTCGTTCGGTGCGCTTGTCCGCAGTTTCAGGATCGCCGGGCGCCCAATGACGTAGCCCATGTCCGCATCGTCGGCCTGGGTGAATTCCCACATCACCTTGCCCGCATCGAAAGACGCTGGATTGGTAACGTCAAGTGCAAATACGCCGCGCCCGCCGCCACCAGTACCGGCCACGAGAACTGTCTTCCAGGCAGAACCGACCTCCGCCTCAGCAACGGCGGGCGTCCCGTCAGCGAAGTTCTGGTGCGCGTTTGCGTAAGTCGGACTCGTCAGCGCCGGCAGCTTGGGGCCGAGCCAACTGGGAATGTAGGCAAACAACTCCTCCCCCGAGGTCGCCGAGAACGCGTGCAGCATGCCGTCGTTGGCACCAACAAAGACGGCCGCCGTGCGCGTCTTGTTGGTCGCGTAAAAGCTCGCGTAGTTGCTCGCGCTGATGCTAGCCGAAGGAACGCCTGAATAGGCAACACCCGAATTCACGATATCGCCGAGCAACTTGCCGTTGCGCCGGCGGAAGAGCGTTGCTTCGTCGGCGGGATCACCGCGCAGGTAGTTCAGGCGCTTCTCGGCCAGGCCATCCGTCGCTCCGGTGACCGGCGACTTGTCGAGCGCCGTGCGGAGGCTCGCCACAATGCCGTCGACTGCCCAGGTAAACGGGGTCGCCACCGGGTTTGCCGTCGCCCCGGCGTTGCCGACAAATATCTTTCGATCGGCGGGAGCCTTCTTGGAGAGTTCAGTGGCAGCCGACCATGTCGGCGTCGAACCGATCGTCACGACATTTGAAGAATCGACAGTGACCGGTAGTGCGAGAAGATCGCCGGTCCAGTTCGAAGTATCGAACGTCCCCTGGTAAATGGTGCTGCCGACCTGGGTCAGGCTTTTCGAAGCGATCGCACTGCCTGCGATACTCCGTGCAGCGGTCGCTGCCCGTGCGAAGATGTCGTCAAACGCACGGAGAACCCCGCGCGCATCGCTCTGCAAGAAATAGGTATTGGCCTCTCCAACGCGCGACGAACTGGTATCAGTATCTTCCCAGACGTACTTGTCTACGGTCGTCATGTCGTCGCGATAGAACGGATTTCCCTTGGTGTTGTATGGGTTTCCAGCCAGATTGGACGGATCGGCTTCAAAACCGCCGTACTTGGCTGCCATGAAGAACTGGTTGGCGTAACGACGAGTCGCGACATTGTTTTGCGCCGCATACTCGTTGACGTCAAAGACGAAGGTCTTGACTCGTAGCCCCGGCCGCTGTTTGGCGACGTCATCCGTCCAACCGGCGCCACGAATATCATGGGTATGCGCCCAGTATGCCGAACCCATGATCTGACTCCCCTGCGTGCTCGTCGGAACACTGTTGTTGGCCGGATCGGGGCTACCCAGCGTCCGCTCCACTCCTTGTCCATCAACATAACTAACAGACTGTTTCTTCTCGAATTTTTGCACAATGGAACGCCAATGATCAATATCGGGAATGTTCGCGGCCTCGTTGGCTGCAGGCAAGCGATTCCCATCGTGCGTATTGATGTCCCCAATGACGACGATATTGCTTTTCAGGCACGCGTAGTTGCTGCTGTTAGTCCGGCCGTCGCCGTAAGGGTCAGTCCACGCTGTCGCAACCGGAAAACCGTCGTACATGTCGGCGGTGATGTTACTGATCGCATCGGGACTGGGCTGCAGACCCTGGAGATAGCGCAGGGCTTCGTAGTGCAACTCGCCAACGGGGTCGTATTTCTTGTAACGTCCAGCTACAGGACCAGTACGACCGAACTGGTTGAGATAGGTGATGACGCCGCTCTTGCCATAGGTGGCATCACCTTCCGGATTGACGATCAACACGCCTGTGCTTTCGTCCCACTCGCGCTTCGGGTTTCCGCCGCTTGAGGTGTTGTCGATACCGTTGATGTCGAACGTCCGGCCACCGACGTATTTCATCGGCGCCCGCAGGACGCCGCCGTAACGGCCGTTGCTGTAGCTGGCGGTTTGATCCATCAGGTAGCCGAAAGCCGCGAGCCGCAACTGATCGCTGTACTTCTGCACGGCGCCGGTCGGCTTGAAGTTACCGTGCGGGTACTTCTTGCACAACCCGTAGTCACGTACGTCCTGCAGTGCGCCAGCAGTCGCGTTGCATACCTCGACACGGGCATAGAAGAAACCATCGCTGTTCAGGTTGCTGTCCGCAGAAGTCGGCGTCCACGAGCCGCTGTAATCCCGGTAATAGCATTTCTTGGCCGTCCCCACGATCGGATCGCCGAAGACAGTATTGTTACACCCTACGCTGCCGACTGCCGGCGCCACCTTCCAGGATGAACTGGCCCCATACCAGATCTCCTTGGTTCCCGTGAATCCGGTGCAGTTGCCGTTCTCGCTGGCGCACTCCGTCGTGCCTGCGGGAAGCGACTGATTCTTCGACTCAATCGTGCCCATTTGATTCGCACTGGCGGCGACACCCAGTGTGTAGCTGCCGGTATTGCCGCAGCCACCGGCCTTCGCGGTACCAAAGTAGATACGGTTGAGCGTATTGGCGACCCAAATGTCGTTAGCGCCGGCGGCGTTCACCATGGCGGTCGGTACGGCGCCAAAATAAAGCGATCCCGAAGTTCCACCGTTACGAAGCAACTGCTTGGCCGGGAAGTTGGAACTGTTCCACATGCATATCGGATCGCCATTCGGGATCACGGCACGCTGCAGGATCGTCAGACTGTCGGTATCGATATAGCGGTCGCCGCCGGTCAGCGACAAGCGAAGCATGTCGATCGCTGAATTGGACGCCCAGTTGAGGAAATTGCCGCTGAAGGCGTTGTTGCACATCCGGTTTGTTGCCGCGCCCGAACGTACGAAGCGTTTGAAATCGGCTATGGTCTGAGGCGCGACCGGGGTTTCGGTCGGCGCGTTCTTGTAGGTGTAACAGCTTTCGGCGTCGTAATAGCCCAAGTACTCATTTGAATTGCTGTACGACGCGTCGGTCGTTGCTTGAGCTTCATGCACGTACTGCGCGCCGACCGTCGGGAATTCGACCGAAAGCGCCAGTGCCAGCGCGGGTTTGTCACCCAGAGCGGCAGCATAGAGCGGATCGTTGGCGAGCACGACAGGCGGAATGCTCGGCGGTGTTCCTTGACTAACAGCAAGAAACGATGTGCCGGCGATCAGCGGGAGTAGCAGCAAAGCCGCCCAACGCCGACGAAGCCAGCGCAAGGTTTTCGTCAAGGTGCCCGAAGGCGCCTGATCGACCTGTGCCGAAAACACGCGGGGATGAGTATTGGGGGACATGGCTTGGCTCCCGAATTCAGTTGCGATAGAGAATTTGCAGTACGGCCTGCGTATCGGCACGCGGACCGAAACCCATGGCAGTGACTCGATACAGGTATGATGGACTTGACTTGTCGCCACTAGGATCGGGCACCAGTTCGATCACATAACGTGGTAGCCGCGCCGGCTGGATGCCGGTCCCGCCGGCGGCGAAAGTTCGTCCGGTAAAGGCGCCGAAGGGCGTCGTCGGCGCATCGGCTGTCGTCGACGTGAAATCGACCGTAAGCCAGGCCGGCTTGCCCGAAGAGACCGAAGCGCACAAGCCTTTCGAACTGCCCGTTGTACCGCAGCCAGCTGGAAATACGACCGTGTTCTTCCCGTCGAACAGCGCTTGCCGCGTATTCGCATGGGCCGTTTTGTCAAACATGTCGAACTCGGCGTCATTGAGCGCGGCTTCGGCGGATTGCCAAGCTACAAGTTGGTCACGGTCGTTGCGCGCACCACGTTCACTCATCAGTGAAATCTGCGCTGCCCCAACACCGAGAAGAGAAACGACGATCAGGATCAGCATCACCACGATCAGCGACACCCCGCGCTGGGCCTTGAACATCGAGGAGAGAGGTTTCTGGTCTTGCATGCTGAATATATCCCTTGGCTTCAAATAGTCTGGTCGTTGCGCAGATGCACGGTAAACGTGACGACCTGCCGCAACCGTCCATCAGCATCACTGCTCGAAATACTGAACAACGTCCCAGGGTCGTCAGTCGTGGCAAAAGCCGAACCAGCGGCGCCCGTCGCAGAGTTTTTGGCAAGGCCAAAGGGATAAAGCGTCTGTGCCGCTTTTTCCTGCGCAGAATTGAGCGGGCCGCGCAGCACCATGCCGATTCGGAGGCTGCGCACGCGACGCCAGTCGTCGTTGCTGGCAAGCTGATTGGAGCGCATGTAGCTCACGGGTGAATCGCCGGTTCCGGCCGCAGTGCTGGCAACGCCATAAAGCACCTGGAAGTTCTCGACCCCCTGGACGACCGGTGTCGTCGTAAACGGCGCCGCGCCGGTTATGGAATAGGTACACATTAGCGTGGGCTCACCCTGATTGATCGCCACGTGCAGAATGCTCACCATGCGGTCGTCCCGGTCTGCGGCCAACGCCGTAGCAGGGTTGCCCGCACAATCGATCATCGACCCATCCGAAACACCCGAGCCCGGAAAGGTTTCAGATGCCTGATAGCGCAAGATCAGGATATCGCTGCCATAGCCGACCTCACTCACAGTACGAGCGGTTGGCGTGCCCAGAGGGGCCGCGGCATCCATTAGGGCATTGTTAAACCCGAAAACATTGGGGGCTGCCGTGTTGGCGCCTGTACGCTGGGTAGCCGCGAACACGCGATCCCTGAATCCAGTCTGAACCCCAAGCCGCTGGATCAGATCGGAAGCAAAACGGCCGTTGTCACGAAGCTGCGACGCCGCATCGACAGTACGAAAACCGCGCTGCGAAATGAGCAGGCCCGAGATGGCGACCAGCGTGATCAACATGCTGATCGCCATCGCCACCATCAACTCGATGAGGGTTAACCCGCGCTGATGGCGGCGCCGGGAATATAACGCGATCATATCTCGCTCCCAGGCGTTACCGGCAGGACGACTGAGGGAATAGTCGCCTTTGCCAGCCCCCGGCCGTCCGTCGAGCTCCTCGTCCAGCCGATTTTGACAACAAGGGGCGCATTGGTGCCGCCTGCGGTACATGCCCATTGCGGCAGGCCACTGCCGTCGAAGGGCGCAGAGTCGAAACATATGTCCACACGCGCGCCGGGCAGTTCGTTGTTGACGCGCCCCAGCCAGTCGGTCATTTGAGCGATAGCTACAGCTTCCGTGCTGGTGCACGCCGTCACTCCAACACTCAGACAGTACGCAGGCGTCGCAGGAGCCATGACCGTACTGAACGACCCCACATACGGATTGTTGGTCGTACGAACCGCCTCGACCCGGTTGCCTCGCACCATTTCGGCAAGTTCGCGCGCCAGCCCCACCGCAGTCGACTGCAAACGAGCATCCCGATTGGCTTTCAACGCGGCCGTCTGTATACCGACCATACCAAGAAGGCCAAACGACAAGACGACAATCGAGACAAGTACCTCGACCATCGAAAAGCCGTACATCCCGTGCACCGCAATACTGCTCCTAAAATCACCCATGACAAGGTTCCCGCTGATGATGTTGGCTGGGTCCATCCCACACCCGAAAGAATAGGTCGAAGCTTGTTCGTTAAAAAGGGATTGCCGCTCCTTTGTTCGGCTGTGTCCGACCGTTCATCGAAAAGGTGGTAGAAAACAAGCGAAGCACGGCAAGAACTTATCTCATGACCCCGTAGCACTTCAGGGTTGAGTCCGCCCGTCAATCCAACCGCGCCAGCTTCGACTTCGCCAACGGCGGGTTCTTCGCGAAGTACTTCCGGATGCCGCTGATGATGGCGTCCGCCATCTTGTCCTGATAAGCGTTGTCGTTCAGGCGTTTTTCTTCTTCCGGATTCGAGATGAACGCTGTCTCGATGAGGATGGAGGGGATATCGGGCGCCTTGAGCACGGCAAAGCCGGCTTGCTCGACATGCTCCTTGTGCAGGCGGTTGATGCCGCCGATTTCGTTCAGCACGGCTTTGCCGAGCTTGAGGCTGTCGCTGATCGTCGCTGTCTGCGACAAATCAAGGAGGGTGCGCGCGAGCATCGGGTCCTTGACGTCGAGGTTCACGCCCCCGACGAGGTCAGCCTCGTTTTCCTTCTGCGCCAGATAACGTGCCGCCGAGCTTGATGCGCCGCTCTCGGACAAGGCAAAGACCGACGACCCGTTGGCATCCGGGCGTGTAAAGGCGTCGGCGTGGATGGAAATGAAGAGGTCGGACTGGATACGGCGCGCCTTCTGCACGCGTTTCTGCAGCGGTACGAAGTAGTCGGTATCGCGCGTCAGCACCGCGCGCATGTTCGGTTCGGCATCGATCTTGGCCTTCAGGCGTTTGGCGACCGCGAGCGTGACGTGCTTTTCGTAACTGCCGCCGCGACCGACCGCCCCGGGGTCTTCACCCCCATGGCCAGGGTCAAGCGTGATCGTCACCAATCGATCGACGATCGCCTTG
>RRZU010372336.1_pt1 | contig 11410 bp, 8 predicted proteins | sample 2165561 | NCBI WGS metagenome assembly RRZU01 (sample SAMN10456909, study PRJNA506462) | wastewater metagenome | isolation source: wastewater sludge | place: USA: Moscow, Idaho | reverse complement strand
CTGGGGATATATGGACTATTTTTATGTAGCTAGTGGTTTTGGAAGCCAAGGGTTATTGAATTATTTCTTAAAAGCGAAATACAATGCTAAAGATAATTTGAGTTTCACTTTTGATTTGCATGGATTTGAATCAGCCAATACTTTGGCAGGAAATCTCAATAAGTATTTGGGAACCGAGTTAGACATTACTGTGAAATATGGCTTAACCAAAATGATTAATATAGAAGCCGGTTATTCCTATATGCAAGCAACAAACACTATGGCTTCTGCCTCAGTAAAAAATGTTGCCAATGCTGATTTAACGCCTCACTTTGGCTATATCATGCTCAATATTACTCCAAATTTCTTAGCTAAAAAATGATTCAACGGTAGTTGTTAGGTGTGTTGAATAGTAGTGCTATTTTCAACCATAAACAACAAACCATAAACAACAAACCATAAACAACAAACCATAAACAATAAACTTTAAAATAAAGCATATGAAAACATTAATAAACAAAGCCATACAATCTGTTTTTGTGATTGTAGCTGTCGCATTTTTTCAATCCGTTGCGGCACAAAATGACCCTGTACGATTAGGATTTATTCCTTTAACCGATTGTTCCCCAATCGTAATGGCCAAAGAATTGGGACTTTTTAAAAAGTATGGTGTTGAGGTAGTAGTGACCAAAGAATCTTCTTGGGCCAATGTTCGTGATAAGATTTTAACAGGCGAACTTGATGGAGCTCATTGTTTGTATTCCATGCCTTTCTCGGTTTATACTGGAGTAGGAGGGAAAGCAGGTTCAGAAATGATGATTGCTATGATGCTTAACGTAAACGGTCAAGCCGTTACTTTATCCAATGATTTTTGTGGCAAAGTTGGTTTTAAACAAATGAATAAAGTTACACCAGTAGTTGCGGCTAAATTGAAAGCCGAGAAAGAAGTCACTTTTGCTATGACTTTTCCAGGAGGAACGCACGATTTATGGTTGCGCAACTGGATGTCTGTAGCAGGATTGAATCAAAAAGCAGTCAAAATTATAACCATTCCACCGCCACAAATGGTTGCCAATATGAAAGTGGGAAATATGGACGGTTACTGTGTTGGCGAGCCTTGGGGTGGTGTTGCTGTAAAACAAGGGATAGGTTTTACACAAGTAGCCTCACAAGACATCTGGAAAGACCATCCTGAGAAAGCCTTGGTAGTTAACAAAGAATTTAGTGCCAAACGCAGAACCGATTTAGTAAAAGTTATGAAAGCGGTTATGGAAGCTTGTAAGTGGCTTGACGTACCTTCAAACAGAAAAAAAGCCGCCGCGATTATTGGTAAAGCGCCTTATGTAAATGCTCCAGCCGATGTTATCGAGGCAAGACTTATGGGAGATTACAATTTAGGTTGTAACCAAGGAGTAGAAATCTATGATAATGACTATATGTTGTTTCATAAAGGCGGAATGGTAAATTATCCTAGAAAATCGCATGCTATTTGGGCCATGGCACAGTATGTTCGTTTTGGCTACTTAAAGGAAGCACCCAATTATACCGCCATTGCTGATAAATTGATTCTGGATGATTTATACAAAGAAGTGGCCAAAAGTATGAATGTAAAAGTACCCAACGACGATATGAAACCTTTTGCATTGACGATGGATAAAACCGTATTTGATCCTTCCAATCCTGCGGCCTACCTAAAAGTGGTTAAAAAGTAAAGACAAACAATAATGAAAGTTGTAACATATAAGTTATTTAAGTGTATAAAATAGAAAAAAAAACTTCTATGACTTATATGTTTCAAAAAATAAAAAAATAGAAATTTAATTAGCATACCATGTCAGATAAAAACACCCTCACTATCGATGCTTTGAGTATAGAAAATAGTCAAGAGCAAACCGTCGCTTACAGCAGCGATAAAGGAAACACAAGTTTGAAGCTTCTATTTAATAACGTGTTTCAAAAATCGAAATCAGCCCTATTCGCTTTAGTTGGATTGGTATTTTTCGCTGGATTTTGGAGTCTAGTAAGTTATTTTACAGAACAAGCTTTACCTGGTCCAGTAGCGACACTTACGGTGCTCAAGGAAATGTTGAGCGATCCTTTTTATGATTATGGTCCTAATGACAAAGGAATCGGATTGCAGTTGTTTACCTCCATCAAAACAGTACTTTCAGGATTTTTAATTGGGTCATTATTTGCCATACCGATTGGAATATTGATGGGAGCCAGCACGATTTGCAAACAAATCTTTTATCCCATTGTGCAATTGTTAAAACCGGTGTCGCCTTTAGCTTGGTTTCCAATAGGTTTGGTGGTTTTTAAAGACACCGGAATGGCTACTATTTTCATCGTTTTCATTACATCACTGTGGTCAACGCTTATCAATACCTCTTTTGGAGTAGGGTCCATACCACAAGATCATAAAAACGTGGCTAAGGCCTTTGGTTTTTCCAAAATGCGTTACCTCACAAAAATACTAATTCCGTATAGCTTACCACATATCATAACCGGATTGCGACTCAGTATCAGCGTGGCTTGGCTGGTAATAGTAGCAGGCGAAATGCTGTCTGGAGGCGCTGGAATTGGGTTCTTTGTTTGGGACAGTTGGAATGCCTTGAGCCTCGAAAAAGTAATATCGGCCATCATTATCATTGGATTAGTAGGACTACTTTTCGATAGGATTTTTACTTACATCGAGCACAAAGTAGCTTACAAAGGGTAAAAAAATGTTTAAAGTTTAAGGTTTAAGGTTGTTTAAACCGGATAAGTTCTTGAACAACTTAAACCCTATTAAACTTTAAACAAACTTAAACCATATCAAAACATCAAAAAAAACAAATCAAAATGAGCTATTTAGAAATCAAAAATTTAGAAATATCCTTTCCAACTCCCAAAGGGAAATATACCGCTGTACGTGATATTAACTTATCCATAAAAAAAGGCGAAATCATTTCTATCATTGGGCATTCTGGTTGCGGAAAATCAACCATTATGAATGCCATCGCTGGAATGCTAACTCCCTCAGGAGGTACGGTCGAGTTAGACGGTAACACCATCAAAGGACCAGGCCCTGATAGAGGAATAGTGTTTCAAAACTACTCCTTATTGCCTTGGTTGACGGTTCACGAAAATATTTTTCAAGCCGTAGATTCGGTAATGAATTGTTCCAAAAAAGAAAAACACGAGATTGTAGATGCCAACCTAAAAATGGTCAACTTGTTACAACATCGAGACAAATTGCCAGGCCAGTTATCTGGAGGAATGAAACAAAGAGTTGCCATTGCAAGAGCCTTCGCCATCAATCCTGGAGTACTACTTTTGGACGAACCTTTTGGAGCTTTAGATGCCTTTACCAAGAGTTCTATGCAATTGGAAGTGTTGAAACTTTGGAATCTCAATAATCGCGATAAAACCATCATTATGATTACACACGATATTGAGGAAGCCTTATTTTTATCGGACAGAATTGTGGTGTTAAAAGATGGTCCTTCGGCCACTATCAGAGAAATAGAAGAAGTACATTTGCCAAGACCGAGAAACAAAATTGAGATTGTAAAAATGCCAGAATACATTGAGTTGAGAGATCGTTTGCTCCACTTATTGACCGATGCATTTTCTATTGAAGATATGGGAATGACCTATAAGAGTTAGTTTCAATTCAATTTGGTGGAAAGAATCCTTGCGTTGTTTAGGCAATTTGCAAGGATTTTTTATGGATTAAAGTAGCTTTTGAAAAGGAATGAGTTTAGCTCGTTCTTTTTTTGTAAAGTTTCAATAGAACTAAGCTTTAGTTCATTCTAATATTGTTTTGAATGTGCGTTTGAATAGCAATGTTTACCCGTTCTTTTTTTGTAAAGTTTGAATAGGAATGGGCTTTAGCCCATTCTAATGTTTTTTTAATATGGAATTTGAATAGGAATGGCTTTAGCCCATTTTTTAAAATGAGATTCAAAATAGGCTTTAGCCAAAATTTAACCTAATTTCGATTAAAGCCTATTTAATAATTATTCCCACTGCTGTGAGATGTATTTGTTTACATCAATCCTTGATTTGCGAAACTGCTTTGAATAATTCCCGTGTTATACAGGAACGTAAACAAGCAAAAAAAGGAATGAAAGTATATCCAAAATTGCTGGTATAATTTCATTCCTTCTTTATTTAAGTGCTAGTTACCCAAAGCGGAAGTAGTTATTCACTATCCTTTGTTTTGATGGCATATTTTACTGCTAAAACAATGATTCCTGTAATAAAGATGATGATTCCCAGTGTGTAAAAAGCATCAGTATAATCAATTAATTCTTTGGTTTTAGAAAGACCATTAGTATCAATCACGTCTTTTGTTACTTTAACTGCTTTTGCTTTAAATAAAAACGCAATTAGCATAGCACCTATGTTTCCTCCGGCTCCAACAATCCCTGCCACGCTTCCAACAGCCTTTGGATTGATAAAAGGAACAAGGCTATAAGTGGCTCCGTTTGCCATTTTTAAACTCATTCCAAAAAGAAACATTAAGAAGATAGCAAGTCCCAGCTGCTCTGTCAACCCAAAGAAAATGATTCCAATTCCTTCTACAATTAATAGCAAAGCAAGCAATACGTTTTTTCCAGAAAAACCATATATTTTGCCTACTTTATCGGCTACAATTCCTCCTAGGGGACGAGCAAAAATATTAATCATGCCAAAGATTCCAGCGCATAATCCAGCCGTTTTTAGACTAGCTCCAAACGTATCTGTGAAATATATTGGGGCGAAATTATCAATCGTAATTTCAACACCAAAGCAAGCGGCATAGGCAACCGTTATGACCCACGTGCGGTAGTCTTTTACGGCTAACATAAAGGTGTTTTCTTTATTTTTGTTGGCAATTCCTAATTCTTTATAATTCCCGTTGGGTAAATCTTTTGTATATCTAACATAGACAAAGGCGCAAATTAATAGTATAACTCCAGGAACTATCATAGCGTATCTCCAACTATCTTCGTGTGTACAAAATCCTAATCCTACAAAGCCAGCAGCAATTAATGGCATTGTGCTATTTGCTAAGCCAGCACCAGCATTTCCAAACCCTCCCGCTGTAGCATTTGCTGTTCCTTTTATTGAGGGTGCAAACATTACAGAAGTATGAAATTGTGTAATAACAAAAGAAGCTCCAATAACACCTATGGCTAATCGAAACAGTAAAAAGCTTTCATAGGATTGTGAAGTTCCTATTAACAAAACCGGTACAGCACATATCACTAGCAGCCAAGTGTACACCAATCGTGGGCCGTAGGCATCTACTAGTCGACCGATTAGTAATCGAGCTATTATTGTTGCAGAAACAGAGGCAATTTGAATATTACCCAATTGATCTTTGGTTAGATGTAACTGTTCTTTTGCCAAGGGCATTAGTGAAGCCATACCAAACCAGGCAAAAAAACTAAAGAAAAAGGTAAGCCATGTAATATGGAAAGTTCGCATTTGAACGCCTTTAAAGCTGAAAATGTTTAAACGAGTAAGCGGTTGATGGGTTGAAATTGAGTTCATGTTCGATAGGTTAGTTATTTTACATTATTTTAATACGTAGATGAAATCCTTTGTTTAAGTATTTCGTGTACTTTTATGGCAAAAATAATGACGAATGATGGAGTAAAACCTGTCAAAACGCAGTTTTTGAAAAATAATTAAGTATTTATACTTAATTATTATAAGTATTTTGCTTAAAGTATTGTTTCGATAGCTGAAGAACTAACTAATAATTTAAAAAAGACTTTTTTAATCGTTTTTATGGTAGCGTTGCATTTGGTGTAAACTGTAGGGAATGTATGAGGGATAGCTCATTTAGGAATTTATAAAACAAAAAAAAAGTGGTAAAATTACCACTTGTACACATTGAATCAATAAGTTTTTGAATAAACACTAGAGTAGCGAATATTCTTTTGCTTTGTTTGCTAATTCAATTAAATTTTTAACCTTAAGTTTTTTCATCAAGTTAAAGCGATGCACTTCTGCTGTTCGTTTACTAATTTCAAGGGCTTCTGCAATTTCTTTATTGCCTTTTCCTGATAATAAAAGCTGCAAAATTTCTTTTTCTCTTTTGGTTATAACTAGCTCTTCGTCTAGTTGTCGTTTTTTTTCAGTGTTGAGTGGTTCGTTGCCATTAGTAAGTTGGTTAATTAAAATAGAGGAAATATCGCCGCTAAAATATTTACCACCATTAGCAACAGTGTGCAATGCTTTTAAGAATTCTTCTTTACTAGATCCTTTAAGTAAATAACCATCCGCGCCTGCTTTTATAGATTTTAATACATATTCTTCAGATTCGTGCATGGATAGTACTACAATCTTGAGTGGGGTGTTCTCTTGACGTATTTTTTCAACCACTTCAATGCCAGTAAAGTGAGGCATTCTAATGTCTACGATAAGTAAATCAGGTTTTTCAGAGGCTACTATAGTCAAGGCTTCTTGTCCATCTGTAGCTTCCCCAACAACTATGATGTTATTTTCATTCTCTAACAGTGATTTGATACCATCACGAACGAACACGTGGTCATCTGCTAATACTACTCGAATGGGATGATTCATAAGTATTGATTTTTTTAAGTAAAATTAACTAATCTTGGGGCTAAGATACGTATTTTGTAATTATGTAGAATACATATCAAAACTATAAAGAGCGAATTCCTATATGGGAATATTGAAGGTAATTCGAGTACCTTCACCAGGAATTGAGTTAATAAAAATTCGCCCATTGATGTATTGTATTCGTTCTTGCATAAAAACAAGTCCCATTCCAGATGAGCTATTGCGCTTTTTTTCTACAGATTGTAGGTCAAATCCTTTGCCATTATCATCAATCGTGATGCTTAAAATGCTAGTGCTATGCGATAATTGAACAATAATGTGTGTTGAATCAGCATATTTGATAGCATTATTTATGGCTTCTTGCGAAAGTCTATATATATTAATTTCCGTTAGTGAGTCCAAACGCTGTTCAAACTGACTTTTGTTATAAAAAACAATACTTTTCCCAGTTAATTTGGATAGTTCTTGACATAACTTAGACAAAGATGAGACGATGCCATGATCACTCAATTCGGGAGGCATTAAGTTGAAAGTAGCAGTTCGAACACCTTTTATAATGTCTAAAGAAAGTTGTTTGAGGTATTCCATTTTTTGGGAGGTCTTTTCTTTATCATCTAGATTGATACTCTCAAGACTAAACTTAAGGCCTGTTAGCATTTGGCCTATTCCGTCATGAATTTCCTTGGCAATGCGATTTTGTTCGTTTTCTTGATTTTCGATAATTTTACTCGAAATTATTTTTTGCTGATTGATTTTTGCCTCACTGCTTTCAATGTTAAGGCGCTCCACTTCTTGTTGTGCTTTTTTTCTTTCCGTTATATCAAAGCAGATAATCAACAGCTCAGATGCTCCTTTTTTTATAGTTACAGGAACCATAGATAAGTCCAGCCAAATGGTAGTGTCTTCTTTACTTGTAAAGGTAATTTCTCCTTGCCAACCGCTTCTATGTTTTTCTGCAATGATACGGTCAATGCTATGCTGTTCTTTTTCTGAAGCGGTAAGTACTTGTGAAAAACGTTGTTCAGTAGTGGATTTATTATAGTGTAATAATTTGGAAAATTTTTCTCCTATGTGAATTAAAGTTCCGTTAGGTGCTACTCTACAGTAAAGTAGTGTGTTTTCCATAGCATAATTTAAAGATTTGAGTTCTTTTACAGAGTTTTCTTTTATTTCACTCAAAACTTCGGTATTGTAAGCTAATTTAAGTGCTTTTCTTTCTGAGGTTAACAGTTTTGAAATTAGTATCTCAATTTTTTTATTAGTAGGTTTAAAGATAAAAAGGAATTCTAAAACCAATACCAGTAGGGTAAAAAGCAGTATGCCATATTCTGTTTTGCTTTGTAACGTTACCTTTTCTAAAGCTTCTTGATCATATTGTTCAACAATTTGATTCATTTTGGTCAAAAAAATACGTTCATTGTCTAAAATAATAGTTATCAATTGCTTTAGCTTCTCAGGATTTTGCTCGTTTTTTTTAATTTGTAAATACTGATGGCTCGCGGCTATTATGGCTTCGAAATTGGGTTGAATCGATTGATACAATTTGTTCAATAGCGCGCTTTTTTCTTCAGGAAAACCTAGTTTTTCATTGCCATACACTAAAGCATTATGATTAAATTTCCATTTATTTAGAATAGAATCTATCCTTTTTTTTTCCATTTCAACTTTGGAGGGATCTGTTGCAAAATGAAGGATTAAAAGTTCTTTAGTCAACTTTTGGCTTAACATTCTTTGTTTTCCAGAAGTGTTGATGATTTTGGAATCACTTAATTGACGGTTGAGATTGTATTGTAGAATAAACTGACTTACCAAAACAGTCAATGCAATTGTTAATAGTGCAAAGAGATACAATCTCCTTAAATTTTTGAAGGAAATGGAGTCTATTGTGGTGTCGTTTTTTGAACTACTCATAGTCAATTATAAGTCTAACGCTTCTTTTATGAGTTGTAAACTTGCCGTTGAAAAAGATAAGGTTAAGGCTGTTTTTTGCCCTTTTTCAGACATTTTGTTCCAGGTTTTTATAATAATATTTTTGAGCTTCTCAGTGTCGTGTTTTAGGATAAACTCTTCTAAATAATATTCAAGGAAGACCAAACAAATTACGTCTTCGAGCAATTGGGTTTCAGCATCTTTTTTGAGTAGTTTTTTTTCAATTAGAAAGCAAACTCGGTCTATAAATGCGTTTTCATAACCAACTTCTTTCAGAATTGAAGTAGTTTTCGAAGCATGAAATTTTTTGAGTGCTTCTCTCCATTTTAAGTAGCCCACACGATCCATCGGATAGGTGTTTCTAGCAATTTCCCAACGGCAAATATGTTGCCCTTTGGCGGCAATTTGAATGGCTTCAGATGCATCGGGAGCAAAATCCATCAAGCGGTTTAGCATTCTATCAGAATACAATAATTCTTTTGCAACTATTGTGTCATCAATTACAACTTTATTGGGGTCTTTTGCATTGGCAGCATCAATGCGCTGTAGCGCATTTTGAAAACGATTCACATTCATTGAAAAGGAAGTTATAGACGTTTTTTTAATCGGCTTAAAATAAGAAAAAGCAATATTTTTTATCAACCAAATATACGTATTTAATCCAAAAAGCCAACGAATACTTCGTCACCTTCAATCTTTACTGGGTATGTTGCAATTTTGTAATCGTCTCCGTTTAGGTTGCTCCCGTCAATAAGAGAAAAGGTTTTTTTGTGCAATGGACAGGCTATTTTTGGAACGCCGTCAGCAGATCCTGTCATACCTCTCGATAAGACCATTTCCATTTTGTGTGGACAAGCATTTTGGCAAGCATACCAAGCATTTCTTCTTTCAAAATTGAAAACAGCAATTTGTTTGTTTTTGTATTTAATACAGCCACCTCTATTACTTGGAAAATCTTTAATGTTTCCTGCTTTGAACCAAATTTTTACATTTTCGGTAGCTACTGTTTCGTATTGATTTAATAATTCTTCCATATTTTTTTGATTTAAATAATGCTTTACTCTTTCCCAGATGAATAGGAGTTAGGAAAGAGGTAGCGTTAAAGGGAAACGTTATTTTTTATATTTTTTACCAAGGTCTTGGCATTTTTTGATCTCTTAAAGGAACAAATTCTATGGCATCATCTTTCTCGTCAGTATTCACAAAATGACTAAAACGCTTTAAAAGCCTTGGTTTTTCGAGCACTTGCTTCCACTCGCATTCAAAAGTACCCACTAGTTTTTCCATTTCATTTTCTAAAGTTTCACAGATGCCAATGCGATCGTGAATGATGATTTCTTTTAAGTAATCCAAACCTCCATCCAACTTATCTAGCCAGGTAGCAGTTCGTACTAGCGGGCCAGCGGTGCGGATATAGTACATCAAGAAACGATCGAGATATTTTATAACGGTTGCTTTATCTATTTGTTCGGCCAAAAGTACGGCGTGTTTTGGATTTGCCCCTCCATTGCCGCAGATGTAAAGATTCCAACCTCCTTCTACTGCGATTACGCCAAAGTCTTTGCCTCTTGCCTCGGCGCATTCTCTAATGCAAGCAGAAACACCGCCTTTGAGTTTGTGTGGGGCACGAATACCTTTGTATCGGTTTTCGAGTTCAATAGCAAAGCCAGCGCTATCGTCCATACCGTAGCGACACCAAGCATTGCCTACACAGCTTTTAACTGCTCTTAAGGATTTGCCATATGCATGACCACTTTCAAAACCATTTTCTATTAAAATTCTCCATATTTCGGGTAAATCGCCTACGTGGGCGCCAAATAAGTCTACTCGTTGCGCCCCAGTAATCTTGGTGTACAAATTAAATTGTTTGGCTACTTCACCAATGACGATTAGTTTTTCTGGTGTGATTTCACCTCCTGCTACACGAGGTACAACAGAGTAAGTGCCGTTACGTTGAATATTAGCCAAAAAGCGATCATTGGTGTCTTGGGTCGTAACGTGTTTATTGGCAGTATCATTATAGATACTAGAAAAAATGGAGGCGACTACCGGTTTACAAACTTCACACCCATCTCCGTTGCCATGGTGGTCGATTACTTCGTAGAAGTTGACATATTTATTGATCTTCACCAAGTCAAATAGTTCTTGACGAGTATAATGAAAATGCTCACATAGGTTTTCTTTTACTTCTTTTCCAATTGATTTTTGAGCTGCTTTTACCAAGTCCACCACCATTGGTTTACAGCCACCACAACCCGAAGTCGCTTTGGTGAGTTTGACTACATCCGAAAGAGTTTCGCAACTTCCTTCTGTGATGGAACAGCAAATGGCGCCTTTGGTTACGTTCTCACACGAACAAATTACAGCTGTATCAGGCAAATCCATTGCGCTACCCATAGTGTTGCTTTCGCCTCCTCGAGATCCTAGTATTAAATCTTCTGGATTGGCAGGCAAAGCCAAAGCATTGTTATAAATCTGAAACAGCGCATTATAATCGGAGGAATCGCCAACAAGAATACCGCCAAGTAAGGTTTTGCCGTCTTTGGTGACATTGATTCTTTTGTAAATGCCGTTGAATTTATTTTCGTAAACGATAGCAGTCACCTCTTCATTTTCTATGAAAGGATCACCAAAACTCGCCACTTCAACACCAATTAACTTTAATTGTGTCGACATGTCGATGGTCTCTCGCATCGTTTTTGAACCTTTGAGTATTTGTTCTGCTGCTACATCGGCCATTTCGTAACCTGGTGCGACCAAGCCATAAATCATGTTGTGGTATAACGCTACTTCTCCAATAGCATAAACAAAAGGATCCGATGTTTGCATTTGATTATTGACTACTATTCCTCCACGATCACCAACAACTAATCCAGCGACTCTACCGAGTTCGTCACGTGGTTTGATTCCAGCAGAAATGACTAGCATGTCAACTTTAAGT
>RRZU011526840.1_pt1 | contig 11411 bp, 10 predicted proteins | sample 2165561 | NCBI WGS metagenome assembly RRZU01 (sample SAMN10456909, study PRJNA506462) | wastewater metagenome | isolation source: wastewater sludge | place: USA: Moscow, Idaho | reverse complement strand
CTGCTGCCCGTCCCGAACCTGCTGTGACGCTCGAACCCGCTGCCCGTCCCGAACCCGCTGTCCGTCCCGAACCCGCTGTCCGTCCCGAACCCGCTGTGACGCTCGAACCCGCTGCCCGTCACGAGCCCACTGCGACGCCCGGACCGACTGTCCGTCCCGGGTTTGCCGCGACTCCCGAACCGGCGGCTGCGCCTGCGTCCGCAGGTCCCGGGCCGCAGTCCGGAACGTCCGTGCCGCAGTCCGCGGCGGAACCCGTCACCGTTTCGGAAGCGCCTGCCGCCGCCGAGCCGGAGGAGGCCGAATCCGGAGCGAGGGAGGTTGCGGTCCCTGTCGGGGCCGTGCTGGGCGAGGTGATCAACCACGACGTGCAGACGCTGGCCGACACGATCGCTCCGCGGCGCGACATGGCTTCGGAACTGCGCCGCGGCGAACCGGTCGCCGACCTTCGCAACGCCATCGGCATCAACGACAAGTTCCTGCTGATCCGCGATCTGTTCGGCGGTGACGGCGAAGCCTATGAAGAGGCGATCGCGACGCTCAACGCCTTCGACGATTTCGACGAGTGCATGATCCACATTGCCGAGAACTACGCCTGGAATCCCAATTCGGACGGCGCGAAGTTTATGATGGAACTGCTCGAACGCAAATTCGCCTGACACGATGGCCAAACTCTATATCGTACCTACGCCGATCGGGAATCTGGACGACATCACGCTGCGCGCGGTGAACGTCCTGCGCGAGGTGGATTTCATCCTCGCCGAGGACACGCGCACGACGTCGTTCCTGCTGAAGCACCTCGGCATCGAGCAGAAACTCCGTTCGCACCACAAGTTCAACGAGCACGCCACGGTCGAAATGGTCGCCGGGGCGATCGCCGCGGGACGCAATGCCGCCCTGGTGTCGGACGCCGGGACGCCCGGCATTTCGGACCCCGGGTTCCTGTTGGTGCGCACGTGCGTCGAGGCGGGGATCGAGGTCGAGACGCTGCCCGGCGCCACGGCGCTGATTCCGGCGCTGGTGCAGAGCGGGTTTCCGTGCGACCGTTTCTGCTTCGAGGGCTTCCTGCCCCAGAAGAAGGGGCGGATGAAGCAGTTGCAGGCGCTTGCCGGCGAGGAGCGCACGATGATTTTCTACGAATCGCCCTACCGCGTGGTCCGGTGTCTCGAGCAGTTGGCCGAGGTTTTCGGCGAAGACCGCCGGGTTTCGGTGTCGCGCGAGATCACCAAGAAGTTCGAGCAGACCGTGCGCGGAACCGTCGCCGAGGCGCTCGGGCATTTCCGCACGACCGAACCCAAGGGCGAGTTCGTGATCGTCGTGGCCGGAAAACCCAAAGTCCGCCGCGTCCGGGAGGACGGGGAGGAGTAACTCAAATCGAAACGCAATTGATGGAAGAGAACCGTACAGACGATACACAAAAGGTAAAACGTTCGTTTTCGGCGTGGCTCGGGGAGCTGCGCGAATTTATGAAGGGCCGTTTCAGCCTCGACGAGGACAAGGCGCAGCGCGACGAGGTCGTGGCCTCCGTCTCGAAGGGCGTGGAGTTCCGCGGCGTCAACCTCTGGGTGCTGATCTTCGCCACGATGATCGCCTCGCTGGGCCTGAACGTCAATTCGGCCGCGGTGATCATCGGCGCGATGCTCATTTCGCCGATCATGGGCCCGATCATGGGTGTCGGCCTCGCGCTGGGCATCAACGATTTCGAACTGCTCAAGAAGTCGCTGCGCAACCTGGCGCTGATGTTCATCGTCGCCATCATCACCTCGACGGTCTATTTCTTCATCTCGCCGCTCTCGTCGAACAGCAGCGAGCTGCTGGCGCGTACCGTGCCTACGACCTACGACGTGCTGATCGCCCTGTTCGGCGGCCTGGCGGGCATCGTGGCGCAGACGCGGCAGGACCGCACGTCGACCGTCATTCCCGGCGTGGCCATCGCCACGGCCCTCATCCCGCCCCTCTGTACGGCGGGCTTCGGACTGGCCACGGGGCAGTTCCGCTTTTTCATCGGCGCCTTCTACCTCTTCTTCATCAATTCGGTGTTCATCGCGCTGGCGACCTATGCCATGGTGCGTTTTCTGCAATACGAGAAGAAGGTCTTCATCGACAAGGTCCGCGAGCGCACGGTCAAGCGGCTGATGATGGTCATCACGCTGGTGACCTTCATCCCGAGCGTCGTCATCGGGTTCCACATGGTCCGCGTCTCGTTGTTCGAGGCCGTGGCCGACAAATACGTGTCGCAGGTCTTCAACTTTCCGCATACCCGCGTGATCGAGTGCAACAAACACTACGCGCAGGGCAAGAACCCCTCGCAGATCGAGCTGCTGCTCGTGGGCGAGCCGCTGGGCGAGGAGGTGATCGAGAATGCCCGTACGCAGATGCGCAATTTCGGGCTGGAGGAGGCCGAACTGGTCGTCCGGCAGGCCAATACGGAGGACAAGGTCGACGTGGTTTCGCTCCAGAAGAGCTATCAGGAGCTGCTGGAGGAGAAGAACCGCCGGATCGGCGAGATGTCCTCGCAGCTGAAACGCTACCGGGTGACCAACGTCGAGGTGAACGACATCTCGCGCGAAGTGGGGGCCATGATGGACAACATCGGGGCCATTTCGCTGACCAAGGGCATCACCTTCGACGTCGAGGGCACGCCCGGCGATACGACGCTCGTGTGCGTGGTGACGCCCCGGGATTCCGCGCTTCCGGTCGACCGTGAAACGCTGATCCGCTGGTTGAGAATCCGCACCAAGGTCGAGAACGTCAAACTTTTCGTGGAACCCTAATCCGGGCGGCAGGCATGAAACGAACCGATCTGACCATTTTGCAGCGCTTCTGGCTGGAGACCCTTTGGCTGGGCGCACGCGTGTTCGCCGTGATGCCTTACTGGTTCAAGTACTACGTCGTCGAAAACCTGCTTTTCGTCCTGCTCTACTACTGCCTGCGCTACCGCATGAAGGTCGTCAAGACCAACCTGCGGAACTCGTTCCCCGAGAAGAGCGAACGCGAACTGGCCGTCATCCGGCGGCGGTTCTACCGCACGCTGTCCGAAATCTTCGTCGACACGATCAACATGGCCTACATGAACGAGGAGAAGGGGCGGACGGTGCTTACGGTCAAAGACGTGGAGAAACACGTGGAAGCGGTGCACGGCCGCGACTGGATCGCCATGACGGCCCATTTCGGCTGCTGGGAGTACTGCTCCTACTGGGGGCTTTACGAGCGGTCGCAGATGCTGGTCGCCGTCTACCATCCGCTGCGCAGCAAGGTGATGGAGGAACTCTACCGGCGGCTGCGCAATTACGAAAATTCGATGACCGTCTCGATGAAGGAGAGCCTGCGTTTCTACCTGCGCAACCGGACCGGAGGCATCGCCGGCAAGAACCTCGTGATGGGGCTTATCGCCGACCAGAATCCCCCGCGGCGGCCCGACAGCCGTTGGTTCCGCTTCCTCAATCAGGATACGATCTTCTTCGACGGCGGCGAGAAACTGGCCCTGCGCTGCAACCTCCCGGTCTACTTCGTGAAGATGAGCCGCCTGCGGCGGGGACGCTACGAAATGTCCTTCGAACTGATTTATGACGGCAAAGAGGAGGTCGCCGAATACGAAATCACGCAGCGTTACGTTCGTAAGTTGGAGCGGATGATCTGCGAGTGTCCCGAACTGTGGATGTGGTCGCATCGCCGCTGGAAGCACAAACGAACTCATGCCGGTCGCTAAAATCATCATACTCAACTGGAACGGCGCGGACCACCTGCGTCGTTTCCTGCCGTCGGTCGTGGCCGCGGCTCCCGCCGGCGTCGAGGTCATCGTCGCCGACAACGGTTCGACGGACGACTCTCTCGCGGCGCTCGCCGCCGGGTTTCCGTCGGTCACGGTCCTGCGCATGGACCGCAACTACGGCTTTGCCGGAGGCTACAACCGCGCATTGGAGTATATCGAGGCCGATTATTACCTGCTGCTGAACTCCGATGTCGAGACCCCCGAGGGGTGGCTTGCGCCGATTCTCGACTGTCTGGACCGGAATCCCGACGTGGCGGTCGCCGCGCCGAAGCTGATCTCCTGCGCCGACCGCACGGAGTTCGAGTATGCGGGGGCTGCGGGCGGTTTCATCGACTACCTGGGCTATCCCTTCTGCCGGGGGCGCATCCTGCGCTGCGTGGAGAAGGACCGGGGCCAGTACGACGACGAGCGCGACGTGTTCTGGGTGAGCGGCGCGGCTTTCTGCTGCCGGGCCGACGTGTTCCGTGCGCTGGGCGGCTTCGACGGCGATTTCTTCGCCCACATGGAGGAGATCGACCTCTGCTGGCGGATGCAGCTGGCGGGTTACCGGGTGCGGATCGTGCCCCGGAGCAGGGTCTACCACCTGGGCGGCGGCACGCTCCAGACCGATTCTCCGGCCAAGGTCTTCTACAATCACCGGAACAATCTCGCCATGCTTTACAAGTGCGCCTCGCCCGCACAGCGGCTTTGCGTGGCCGTTGCGCGCCCGGCGCTCGACCTGCTCGCCGCGCTGTCCTACCTCATGCAGGGCCGCCGGGACAACTTCCGCGCCGTGTTCCGCGCCTGGCGCGACTTCATCCGCTGGCACGGGGCGCTGGCCCGCAAACGGCGTGAGATCCGCGCGAACCGCAAGGGTTCCGCCGCGGAAAACATCTACCGCGGCTCGGTGGTGCTGCGCTATCTTTTCGGCCGGCGGACCTTCGGCGGCATGATGCGCTGACGCGGAGCCGATGTCGTCGTTTTCGCAACGGGACTTGTGCGATCTTCGTTTTTTGCGTATCTTTCTGAAAAATACCCTCGCTTATGATACGTGCGGCTCTTCTGTTGTCGGCAGTCGTGTGTTTTTTGCAGCCTTTTCGCGCGTCGGCGACAGGGCAGGCTGCCGAACGGCTTGTCGTCGGGCGCGATACGATGCAGTTGTTCGCACTGCCGCTGGCGACGGCGGATTCCGCCGTGCTCGCCCGGCTCGAAAAACGGCTGGACGAACTCGATGCCTCCGGCTCTACGGCTTGCTGGCGTCGCTGTATCGGTGTCTGGCGGCTGGACGACGAGGGCATCTTGTGGCTTGAGTGCGTGAACACCGAGGACGGCGACGTCGTATTTTCCGGAGCGGAGCTGGTTCCCGAATTTGCAGCGGGATCACGCGCCCGGGCCGGCTGGTTCAGCGGAGAGATCCGCTATGGCACGGGGAATCTGGTGTATTACCAACACGACGGATTTATGCGGAATCTCGAACGCGAATGGGTGGCTGCGGTGTCCGAGGGGCGCGTGAGGGAGACGAAAGCCTACCGGAACCGGCTGTATGAAAGAGGTGCGGATGCGACGGACAATGCGCAGCGTGTGGCCGCGGCGTTCGACAGCCTTCATGTCGGAAAGTCGCCCGATCTGCTGTCGCTGTATGTGGTCTTTGCAGCCGATTCCACAGGGCGGGTGGTTCGGATCGACCGGGCGCGACTGTTGTCGGAAAAGGGAAGTCCTGTTGTCAGCGATCCGGCTGACCCGCTGTTGCAGGCAGCTCTGCGGGCGTTTCGCTCGGTGTCGCGCTGGGATGCCTGGTGGGTCGGAGAGACCTGGAAGGAACAGGCGTATTTTATTCCGCTGCGCAGGGCCGGGAGGGTTTGGAAACCGCGAAGAGGATAACGATGCTTATTGCTCCGGCTTGCAGGGGAGCGTGAACCAGAAGGTCGAGCCTTTGCCCGGTCGGGATTCGACGCCGATGCGGCCGCCCATCGTTTCGACGATCGACTTCGAGATCGCCAGTCCGATGCCGATGCCCTGCCTGAACGATCCCGCCTTGACGAAACGTTGGAAAAGCTGTTCCCGGTGTTCTTCGGGGATGCCGGCTCCCGTGTCGGCGACGTAGACGTAGAGTTCCCCGCCGCGGATTTCGAATCCGAAATCGACGGAGCCTTCGGAGGTGAATTTCACGGCGTTGCTCAAAAAGTTGGCGATCACCTGAATCAGCCGCTTGCGGTCCGTGCGGATGTAGCGGACGGGATATTTTCTGTGGAAGGTGATCCGCACCGGGCTGTTCTCCGGCTGCCGCATGCGGAAACCGCCTTCCAGCTCTTCCATGACGGCATTGAGTTCCACGTCGGTATATTCGTAGCCGAGGGTTCCGGCTTCGATCTTCGAGAGATCGAGGATGTCGCTGAGTTGCTGCATCAGTACCTCGCCGTTGGAGCGGATGATGCGCCTGTACTCCTGTTTCTCGGTCGGGGCGGGGTCGTCCATGAGCAGTTCCGAGAATCCGATGATGGCGTTCAGCGGCGTGCGCAGTTCGTGGCTCATGTTGGCCAGGAAGCGTGATTTCGTGCGGTCGGACTCTTCGGCGCGAACGCGGGCTTTCTCCAGTTCGCGCTGGGTGCGTTTCTGGGCCGAGATGTCGCTCACGGTCAGCACCACCCGGGGCTGTCCTGCGACGGTGAGGAAATTGCCCGCCACGCTTACGTCGCAGTCGACGGTTGCCGTGCGGTCGTCGGAGGTGTAGAGCACCATCGGGACCTCCAGTCCCGAGAAGCCTTTCTTCGTCCGGAACACCCCGGTGATGGCCGCGCGGACGGGACAGTCGGCGCACAATTCGTGTGTGCCGCAGATGCCGGCGTCCTCGCCGTTCTTGCAGCGCAGCTGGTTGCCCACCTTGGGCGGTGCGGCTTTCGGAGCGGTTCCCGTCGTGGAGCGATAGTTGGTTTGCAGAACGTTGAAATCGGGGTCGATCAGCAGCAGGTAGGCGGCTACGTTGCGGAATATGCAGTCGTTGATCCGGTCGCTTGTTCGGATGTACCGGCGCTGGTAGCAGATACGGACGGCCAGGAGGACGCAAAACGCCGCCAGCACCCCTGTTCCTATTACGTATAACAACTGCATCCGATTATTCCGTTTTCGTTTCCGATCCCAAAGGTAGGTAAAATCCGGTGAAATAGGAGGGTAAATGATAAAAAAGACATCCGGAATCGTCCGGATGTCTTTTTTTGTCGGTGGGGGATCTTTCTATTTGTTGATCTTGGCCCACGAGTCCTTGAGCGTCACCGTGCGGTTGAACACCAGATGACCGGGGGTCGCGTCGGTGTCGGGGCAGAAGTAGCCCACGCGCTCGAACTGTACGGCCTGGCCTACGGGGATGTCGCGCAGCGACGGCTCGAGGTAGCCTGTGATTTTGACCATTGATTCGGGATTGAGGTTGTCCTCCCAGGTCTGCCCTTCGGCCACGTCGTCGGGGTCCTCCTTCGTGAAGAGCGGGTTGAACAGCCGGATTTCGGCCTCCACGGCATCCGCGGCCGACACCCAGTGGATGACGCCTTTCACGCGGCGGCCGTCGCTCGACGAACCTCCGCCCGACATCGGGTCGTAGGTGCAGCGCAGTTCGGTGATGTTGCCCCCCTCGTCCTTGACGACCTCCTCGCACTTGATGAGGTACGAATAGCGCAGGCGCACCTCGCCGCCCGGCGAGAGGCGGAAGAACTTCTTGGGCGGATTCTCCATGAAGTCGTCGCGCTCGATCCAGATCACCTTCGAGAAGGGAACCTGCCGCGTGCCGGCGGCTTCGTCCTCGGGGTTGTTGATCGCCGTGAACAGCTCGGTTTTGTCGTCCTCGTAGTTCGTGATGACCACCTTCAGCGGATTCAGCACGGCCATGCGGCGCTGGGCGACCCGGTTCAGGTCTTCGCGCACGCAGTATTCCAGCTTCCCGAGGTCGATCACGTTGTCGCGCTTGGCGACGCCCACCATCTCGGCGAAGTTGCGCACCGAGGCGGGCGTGTAGCCCTTGCGGCGCAGGGCGCAGATCGTCGGCATGCGGGGATCGTCCCAGCCCATCACGGCGCCCTCCTGCACGAGCTTCAACAGCTTGCGCTTCGACATCATCGTATAGGTGAGGTTCAGGCGCGCGAACTCGTACTGGTGCGAGGGGAAAATGTCGAGCGCCTGGATGAACCAGTCGTACAGCGGACGGTGCACGTCGAATTCCAGGGTGCAGATCGAGTGGGTGATCCGCTCGATCGAGTCGCTCTGGCCGTGGGCGTAGTCGTACATCGGGTAGATGCACCATTTGTCGCCCGTGCGGTGATGCTCGGCGTGGATGATGCGGTACATGATCGGGTCGCGGAACAGCATGTTCGGATGGGCCATGTCGATCTTGGCGCGCAGCACCTTGGCTCCGTCGGGGAACTCGCCGTTCTTCATTCTCGTGAACAAATCGAGGTTTTCCTCCACCGAACGGTCGCGCCACGGCGAGGGCGTTCCCGGCACGGATACCGTACCGCGGTTTTCGCGGATCTCGTCCTGCGTCTGGTCGTCGACATAGGCCAGCCCCTTCTTGATCAGTACGACGGCCCATTCGTAGAGCTGGTCGAAATAGTCCGACGCATAACGCTCCAGCTCCCACTGGAAGCCGAGCCACTGGATGTCGCGCTTGATCGAGTCGACGTACTCCACGTCCTCCTTGACGGGGTTCGTGTCGTCGAAGCGCAGGTTGCACTTGCCGCCGTATTTCTTCGCCAGTCCGAAGTTGATGCAGATGCTCTTGGCGTGGCCGATATGCAGGTAACCGTTCGGTTCGGGCGGGAAACGGGTCTGTATGCGCGTTTCGCCCCCGGCGATCGACTCTTCGATGATCTCTTCGAGGAAGTTCAGCGACTTCTCCCGTGTTTCGTTTGTTTCGCTTGCCATATTATTTTTTATGATTTTTGCTGTTGTAAACGGTTTTGAGCAGTTTCACCCCCACGACCAGCATTTGCTGGGTTCCCAGGGCCGTGCCGTCGTGGTGGGCGGCGAACTCCGCGCGGACCGAGACCGTGTCGTTGAAGAACGAGCGGCGGTAGGAGAGCGCCGTGCGGCTGTACACCTTCTGGTCGGTGCGGAAGAAACTCTCGGCGGGGTACAACTCGCGGCCGTAGGGGAGCGGTGTGCCGTCTTCGAGTTCATGTCCGTAGAAGAAGGGGTGGATGTTGTCGCCGACATAGAGGCGTTCGTCGAGCGACAGTCCCCAGCGGCTGATCCGGAAGGCGAACTCGCCCATGCAGGGCTTTTCCCACGAGTGGCCGAAACTGCGGTCGCGCTGGGCCGTGAGCAAAGCTCCCAGTTTGATGTCGAAATCGAAGAAGGCGTTGAACCGCACGCCGACGCAGGGGTTGAGCAGTTGCAGGTCGACGACGTTTTCGATCGGCGCGCCCTGCTGTCCCGCATAGTGGAACATCGAGTAGTTGAACCCGTAGTAGAACGTGTCGAGGTAGTGGCGTCCGGCGAGCAGGATGCGGAACTTTTCGCGCGAGAGGGTCGAGTACATGCCCTCCCAGTCGCAGACGAACTCGACGTAGGAGTTCCTTTTTCCGTTGTACTGCGCCAGCACGCCGTTCATGCGGTTGTGGAAGAAGCGTTCCGACTCGGAGAAGAATGCCGTCGAATAGTCGTCGTCGTGCATCATGTCGCGCGTGAAGATACCGGCCGCGGCCGTCACCTTGGGCGTCTGGAACTGGTAGTAGAAGACGGGTTTGATCTCCGAAAGATAGGCCGATTCCTGGGTTCCGAAATTCTTGATCATGTCCGCGGCGATGACCAGCGTGTTTTTCTCGTCCCACCGGATGCCGACACGGGGCGTCAGCCGGGCCGCGAAGTCCGTGCCCGATTCGATGTCCAGTCCCGGCACGGCGAACTCGTTGCTGCCGAATTCCTTGTTGTCGAAATACATTTTGAAATCGGTTCCCAGCAGAATCTCCTGTGCGTGTCCTGCGGCGACGCATCCGGAAAGGGCGAGCAAGAGTAAAAGTTTTTTCATAGGTGTCAACGGAATATAGCTGACAAAAGTAAGGAAAAGATTTTAATTTTATTTACTTTTGCCCCCGAAATCAATCGTTCCGAACCCATTATGCGCAAAATCACCAACGAAGAACTCGGCAGGCCTTCGGCCGAGGAGTTCGCCGCGATGGAAAAGATGCCTGTCACGGTGGTGCTGGACAACGTTCGTTCGGCCCAGAACGTCGGGGCCTTTTTCCGCACGGGCGACGCTTTCGCCGTGGAGCGGATCGTCCTGTGCGGCATCACCGCCACTCCGCCCAGCCGTGACATTCACAAAACGGCTCTGGGGGCCGAGATGACCGTGCCCTGGAGTTATTGCGCTTCGACCGTCGGGTGCATTGCGCAGCTGCGTGCCGAAGGATATGCGGTCTACGCCGTGGAGCAGGTCGAGGGGGCCGTGATGCTCGACGCGTTCCGTGCCGCGCCGGGGGTGAAGTATGCGCTCGTCTTCGGCAACGAGGTCGACGGCGTGGGGCAGGAGGCCGTCGACCGGTGCGACGGGGCCGTCGAAATCCCGCAGGCCGGGACCAAGCATTCGGTCAACGTCTCGGTGTCGGGCGGCGTCGTTTTATGGAGTTTCTTTTGCCAAATCCGTCCGAAGCGTTAACTTTGCCGCGTTGTAAAACTTAAAATCTGAAAAAATGTCAGTAGAAAGCACCGTCCGCGCGGTAACGACTTACCGCCTGACGGAGATGAAACAGCGGGGCGAGAAGATCGCCATGCTCACCTCTTACGACTATTCGATGGCGAAGATCGTCGATGCCGCGGGTATCGACGTGATTCTCGTGGGCGACTCGGCCGCCAACGTGATGGCCGGTTACGAGACCACGGTTCCCATCACCCTCGATATGATGATCTACCACGCCCGTTCGGTCGTGCGTGCCGTGGAGCGGGCGCTGGTCGTCGTCGACCTGCCGTTCGGAACCTATCAGGGCAACTCGAAGGTGGCGCTCGATTCGGCCATCCGCATTATGAAGGAGACCGAGGCCGCCGCCGTGAAGATGGAGGGCGGCGAGGAGATCCTCGAATCGGTCCAGCGCATTCTCTCGGCCGGCATTCCCGTCATGGGACACCTCGGCCTGACGCCCCAGTCGATCCACAAGTTCGGAACCTACGCCGTCCGCGCCAAGGAGGAGGCCGAGGCCGAAAAGCTGCTGCGCGACGCGCACCTGTTGAGCGAGGCGGGCTGTTTCGGCATCGTGCTCGAAAAGATTCCCGCGGCGCTGGCCGCGCGCGTGACCGCCGAGATTCCGACCCCGACGATCGGCATCGGCGCCGGCGCGGGCTGCGACGGCCAGGTGCTCGTGATCCACGACATGCTGGGTATCAACAAAGGGTTCTCGCCGCGCTTCCTGCGCCGCTACGCTGACCTGCACACGGTGATGACCGGTGCCGTGGAGCAGTATGTCAGGGATGTGAAGGAGTGCGATTTCCCCAACGAAAAGGAGCAGTATTAGTCCCTGATTCTTTATACACGCAAGCCCCGGTTGGAACATTCCAGCCGGGGCTTGCGTTGCAGAAGGCTAAAGACGGCTATTGGATCGTCTTGTGCAGGGCCTCGTAGAAATCGGGTCCTTCGCCCGCGTATTTTCCGATGATGAGGCCGTCGGGACCGATGATCACCTTGGTG
>RRZU010015119.1_pt1 | contig 11412 bp, 8 predicted proteins | sample 2165561 | NCBI WGS metagenome assembly RRZU01 (sample SAMN10456909, study PRJNA506462) | wastewater metagenome | isolation source: wastewater sludge | place: USA: Moscow, Idaho | reverse complement strand
GCCGGATGCGGCTTTACCGCGACGGCGCGCTCTCTGAACCGCTGAGGGGCCTGCCCGAGGTCGCGGATGCCGGTCAGGGCGGCTTGCTCGACGTGGCGGTCGCGCCCGACTTTGCCCGGACGCGGCAGGTCTGGTTCAGCTTTGCCCAGCCGCGCGGAAATCGCGAGAACGCGACAGCGGTCGGCACCGGCCGGCTGTCCGACGACGATACCGCGCTTGAGGATGTGCAGATCATCTTTCAACAGCAACCGGCGGTCGAATCGCCGATCCATTTCGGATCGCGGCTGGTTTTCGATGCAAAGGGCAATCTTTATGTCACCACGGGCGAGCGCGGCCTGTCCTCGGCCGAAAATCCCGCCTCGCAGGATCTTTCGAACCACCTGGGCAAGGTGCTGCGGCTGGACGCCGCGACCGGTCGCGCCGCATCCGGCAATCCGTTTTCCGATCCAGAGGCCCGGCCCGAAATCTGGAGCTATGGCCACCGCAACCTGCAAGCCGCAGCACTTGACCCCGAAGGCCGGCTCTGGACGGTCGAGCATGGCCCGAATGGCGGGGATGAGCTGAACCGCCCGCAGGCCGGGCGGAATTACGGCTGGCCGGTCATCAGCTATGGCCAGAATTACGACGGCAATCCCGTCAATGGCGGCATCACCGCACAGGCCGGGATGGAACAGCCGGTCTATTACTGGGATCCGGTGATCGCGCCCAGCGGCATGGTGTTCTATCGGGGCGACATGTTCCCGGAATGGAACGGCAATGCGCTGATCGGCGGATTGCGGGCCGGTGCGGTGGTCCGGCTGACGCTGGATGGCGACCGGGTCACCGGGGAACAGCGTCTGGCCGAGGGGCTGGGCCGGATCCGCGATATCGAGATCGCGCCGGACGGCGCCCTTTTGGTGCTGACGGATGAGGATCCGGGCGCGCTGATCCGGCTGTCGCGCATCGGCGCGCAGCCCTGATCGGCGGCGTGGGGCCGGGCGCGGGCCTGACCTAGACCGGGCGCTGCAAGGCGTCCTCGGTATCCTCGGGGGAAATCCCAAGGGCGTCCATGCCGGCTTCGAGATAATCGGCCAGTTGCGGCTCGCCCATGAGGTAATCCTCGGTCGGCGAGCTGCGTTCCACCTTGGCGGTTTCGATCGCCTCGTCCAGTTCCTCGGGGCCAAAGGTGTCACGGCCGATCCACATGACCGCGACCAGACTGGCCTGTTCGTCCTCGTTCAGGCTGGCGATGAATTCATGCAGTTCGGTCCGCGTGCCATGGCCTGTCCGCTGGCCGCTATGCGCCCAGGCGTTGACACCGCTGTCATATTCCCGCGCACGAATGATGACATGGGCGATCTTGTCGGGACTGATTTCCAGCATGCGATTCTCCGTCTATTGCACTGCTGTTGCGCCAGACCCTTGTCGCGCGGCCGGCCGTGCGGGTCAATGTGACGGGCTAACCGCTGCGCCCGAAAAGCCGCTCGATATCGGACAGCTTCAGCTCGATCCAGGTCGGGCGGCCGTGGTTGCACTGGCCCGATTTCGGCGTCCGCTCCATCTCGCGCAAAAGCGCGTTCATTTCATCGGCGTTCATGCGCCGCCCCGACCTGACCGAGCCGTGGCACGCCATCGAGGACAGCACCGCATCCACCCGCGCCCGCAGCCGGTCCGAACTGCCCTGATCCAGCAGATCGTCCAGAATGTCGCGGATCAGCCGCGGCGCGTCGATGCGGGCGATCAGCGCCGGCACCTCGCGCACGGCGATGGCGCCGCCGCCAAAAGGCTCGATCACCAGCCCCAGCGCGGCCAGTTCATCGGCGATGGACAGGATGCGCGCGGCGTCGGGTTCGGACAGCTCGACGATTTCCGGGATCAGCAACGCCTGGCTGGCGATGCCGTTGACCTCGGCCTGCGCCTTGAGCCGTTCATAGACCAGCCGCTCATGCGCGGCGTGCTGATCGACGATGACGATGCCGGTCGCGGTCTGGGCGATGATCCAGTTTTCGTGCAATTGCGCCCGCGCGGCGCCCAGCGGCGCGTCGGCCGGGGCGGTTTGTTCCGCCGGGGGTTCGACCCGCGCGGTCGGGGCCTCGGCGAAACCGGGGGCCTGAAAGCCAAGGCTGGCCGCGACGGCCGGGGCCGACGGCCTGTTGGGCGCAAAGCCGGGCGCGGGCCGGTAATCGGCCTGATAGACGCGGGGCTGCATCGGTTCGGGCTGGGCCACGCCAAGCGCCGCTGCCGCCACCGTGGTCGACGCGCGATGCCCGGCGCCCGCCAGGGCATGGCGCAGCGCGCTGACCACCAGCCCGCGCGCCAGCGCCGGTTCGCGGAACCGGACCTCGGCCTTGGCGGGATGCACGTTCACATCGACCAGATGCGGATCGCAGCTGAGAAACAGCACCGCCGCCGGATGCCGCCCCGAGGCCAGCACATCCATATATCCCGCCCGCAACGCCCCGGTCAGCAGCTTGTCGCGCACCGGGCGGCCATTGACGTAAAGATGCTGCGCCACCGCCGCGCCCCGCGAATAGGTCGGCAGCGCGGCAAAGCCGGTCAGCGTGATCTCATCGCGCGTGGCATCGATGGGCAGCGCGTTTTCGATGAAATCGCGGCCCATGATCCGGCCCAGCCGGGTCTGCATCGCGCCGAACAATTCGCCCTGTTCGGCATCGGCACGCAGCAGGGTGCGGCCCTCATCCTCGTCAATCAGGGTGAACCCGACATAGGGTTCGGCCATGGCCAGACGGCGCAGCGTATCGGCCACGGCCTGGGTTTCGGCCCGGTCGGTGCGCAGGAATTTCAGCCGCGCGGGGGTGGCAAAGAACAGGTCGCGCAACTCGACCACCGTGCCGCGATTGCCCGCCGCCGGCCGCACCGGCCCGATATGGCCGCCCGCCACCGTGATCTGGGCGCCGTCATGGCCCGGCGCGCGGCTGGTGATGGTGAGCCGGCCCACCGCGCCCAGGCTGGGCAATGCCTCACCCCGGAAACCAAAGCTGCGAATATCCAGAAGGTCGCTGCCGTCGATTTTCGAGGTCGCGTGCCGCGCCAGCGCAAGCGGCAGATCCCCGGCGGTCATGCCGCAGCCGTCATCGGTGACGCGGATCAGCGATTTGCCACCCTTGGCGATGGCGACCTCGATCCGGGTGGCGCCGGCATCCAGGGCGTTCTCGACCAGTTCCTTGACCGCCGAGGCCGGGCGCTCGACCACCTCGCCGGCCGCGATGCGGTTGGCGGCGGCCTCGTCCAATTGCCGGATGATGGGGCGCATATTGGGGGCATGACTGTTCATGCCCCCAAATCTAGCAGGTTCCCAAGGATGGGAAAAGGATTCGTCACGGACTGGCGGTGATGCCTTCGGGGCGGCCGACCAGCACAAAGCGGATCTCGCCGGAGTTCAGCAAACGCTTGGACACGCGGGCGACATCCTCGGCGGTCACGGCCTCGACCCGGGCATTGCGGGTGTTGACGTAATCGGCGGGCAGGCCGATCAGCTGCATCGCGCCCAGAATGCCGGCGATGCGGCCATTGCCGTTGAAACGCAGGGGATATTCGCCGGTCAGATAGGTCTTGGCATCGGCCAGTTCCTGGTCGGTGACGCCGCCCTCGGCGAAACGATCCCATTCCTGACGGATCAGATCGACCGCCTCGGCCACCTTTTCATTGGCGCTGGCCATGCCGCCCACCCAGTAATCGCCATAAAGCTTGTTGGCCAGCCCGGTGCTGACGCCATAGGTCAGACCGCGCTTTTCGCGGATCTCATCCATCAAGCGCGACGAAAAGCCGCCACCGCCCAGAATGTGATCGGCCACCGCGGCGGCGAAATAATCCGGGTCGGAAATCGGCAGGCCGGGCTGGGCAAAGGTCACCACCGTTTGCGGGCTTTCCCAGTCGATCACGGTGACGCCGCCGGTCAGTTGCAGCTTGGCCGCCTGCGGCAGGGGGGTGCTGCCCTGTTCCGGCAATCCGCCCAGGATCTTGTCCAGAAGCGCCCCCAGTGCTGCGGCAGAAATGTCGCCGGCGGCGGCCACCACCACGCGATCACGGGCCAGAATCCGGTTCTTTGCGTCGATCAGATCGTCGCGGGTCAGGGCCGCCACCGATTCGGCGGTACCGTTCACAGAGGTGGCATAGGGGTGATCGCCCCAGGCCTGTCGCGCCAGTTCCTTGGCGGCGATGGCCTCGGGATCCGTCGCCTCGTTGCGGATCACGGATTGCAGCTGGCCGCGCACGCGTCCGACCGCATCCGCGTCAAAGCGCGGCTCGGTCAGCGCCAGACGCAGCAATTCTGCCGCCTGATCCCGGTTTTCGGTAAGCGCGCGCGCGCTGACAATCAGCGAATCGTCACCGGCATCGAAATCGAGCCGGGCGCCCAGCCCCTCGACCGCTTCGGCGAACTGGACCGAATTCATCTCGCCCGCACCTTCTTCCAAAAGCGCGGTCATCAGGCTCGTGGCGCCGCGCTTGCCGGGTGCATCCAGACTGGCGCCGCCCTTAAAGCTCAGCGAAAGCGCGGTGAAGGGGATCGAGTGATCCTCGACCAGCCAGGCCTTGATGCCGCCGGGCGAGGTGATCTGCTGGATGTCGATGGCGCGTGCCGGCAGGCTGGCCAGCGCCACGAAAGCAAAGGTGACAAGAGCGCGGATCATTCGGTTTCCCCTGAATTGGCTGGGACGGGCATGGCATCGGCGGATGCGGGTCGGGCACCGGCTTCGGCCGTGCCGGGATCGGCGGGCATCAGCCAGCCGGTCACATTGGCCGGGTTTTCCAGAACCAGTTTGGCGGCGGCACGGATATCGTCGGGCGTCACCGCGTCCAGGATTGCGGGCCAGTCGTTCACATCCTCGATGCCCAGACCGACCGACAGGCCCTGCCCGTATTCATAGGCGCGGCCATGGGCGGAATCCTGGGAATAGATCTGCGCGGCGCGCAGCTGGGTCTTGACCCGTTCCAGCTGTGCGGCATCAGGGCCTTTGGCCAGGAATTTGTCCAGAGCCGCGTCCAGCGCCGCCTCGGCATCCGCGTTCGAGACGCCCTGCGCCGGGATCATCGACAGGCCGAACATCGTCGGATCGACTGTCAGCCCGTCGTAATAGGCGCTGACGCTCAGCGCCGTGCCCGGCAGGACCAGATCATGGGTCAGGACCGAAGTCTGGGCAGATCCGGCCAGCAATTCCGCCAGCACGGTCAGCGCCGCCGCCATCTTCTGATCGCCCGGATTGCGTTCCGGCGCCAGCACGGTGCGGATCATGACAGGCTGGGCGACGCGCGGATCCGAACGCTCGATCCGGCGCGCGCTGTACTGAACCGGCTCTTGCGGGCGCGGCTTGCGGGCGACATCCGGCTTGGCCGGGATCGGGCCGTAATATTCCTGTGCCAGCTCGCGCGCGCGCTCGGGGGTCACGTCACCGGCAATCACCAGAACGGCATTGTTCGGGGCATAATAGTTGTCGTACCAGGCAACTGCATCCTCACGGGTCAGTGCCTCGACCTCTTGCCGCCAGCCGATGATCGGGCGGCGATAGGGGTGGTTATAGAACTGAACCGCGCTGCGCTCTTCGGCGAATTGCTCATCGGGGCTGCTGTCGGTGGTCTGCGAACGCTCTTCGAGCACGACCTGGCGTTCCGCCTGCCAGTCATCTTCGCCGATGCGCAGGTTCTGCATGCGGTCGGCCTCCATCTCCATGACCAAAGGCAGCCGGTCGCTGGCGATGCGTTCGAAATAGCTGGTGAAATCGTAATTGGTAAAGGCATTGCCCATACCGCCATTGGCCGTCAGGATCCTGAACAATTCGCCCGGGGCCCGCTTGTCGGTGCCCTTGAACATCAGGTGTTCCAGATAATGGGCGATGCCGGATTTGCCCTCTTGTTCGTCGGCGGCACCGATCTTGTACCAGACCATCTGCACGACGACCGGGGCGCGGTGATCCTCGATCACCACGGCCTCAAGCCCGTTATCCAGCGTGAATTGGCTGACCCCGGGCGGCATCTCGGCAAGCGCCGGCGTGGCGGCCAGAAACAGCGCCAAGGGCGCAAAAAGGGGGGGACGTATCATCATCGGCAGGCTCCGGTTCCGGGTTGCGCAGAACCTGCCCGCAGGCAGCGGGCCGCACAAGCCCGCGACCAGTCATCTAACCGTGATCGAATCGCGTTTTCGCGAGCCGGTAAAAGGCCCCGCAGCGATCAATCGCCGCGCAGCACCGGTGCGTCGTCGATGGGGCTGGCCACCGGCTGGCCACGATCGCGCGGCGGTGCGGCGGGCAGCTGCACCCCGGTCGGGCGCCAGCGTTCCAGTTCCGTCCAGCTGTCCAGCGTCATCGGCTGATAGGCGCGGTAATAGACATTGCTGCGCGCCAGAACCTCAAGCAGGCGGCGGCCATTGCGGCTGCGCCATTCGACATCCTCTTGCGCAGTGACCTGGCGGATCGCCGGATCGCGGCCAAAGCGCGAGGCATAATTCACCAGCCCGCCATCCGAGGCGCCGATACCCTGTGCCGAGAGCTGGCCGGCATTGCCGCCAAGCGCCGCAACCGCATCGCCCAGAGGCGTCGGATCGGTCAGGTTGCCGCCGCCCGGGGTCGGGCTGGGCAGAACGTTCAGATCGTCGGGCATCTGCAAGGGTTTGGTCGGCACGATGCCGAATTCATCCGGCCCGTCGCCCCCGTTCGAGGTGTTCATCAGATGCGGATCGGTGCTGCAGCCAGCAAGCAACAGCATGGTCATGGTCAGCGCGATTGCCCGCATCATCCGTCCCTCATATCCTTGTGGCGCCGTTCTAGCGTGAATTGCCGGCCTCGTCACGGGTCTTGTCGTCAAGCGGCAGTTCGGCCTGTTCCCCGGCCGGACCCGACTGGGACCGCGCGGTCTGGGGCGCAGCCGTCCGCGCTTTGGCGGTCGCCTTGCGTTTGCGCGGCGCGGGTTTTTTCTCTGGCGGTTGCAGCACCAGACCCAGCGCGCCCAGGAAAATCGCAATATCGGCGACATTGAAGCTGAACGGATTGCGCCAACCGGGCAGCGACATGTTCAGAAAATCCGCAACCGCGCCATAAAGCACCCGGTCGACCACATTTCCCAGTGCGCCACCGATCAGCAACCCCGCCGAGATCTGTGCGAAACGCGAGGGTTTCGCACGCCCGACCCAGATCCCGACCCAAAGACAAACCGCAAGCGCAATCGCGATAAGGATCCAGCGCGCCATGTTGGCATCACTGGCGAAAAGGCCGAAATTCATCCCCTGATTCCACGCCATGCGCAGATTGAGCCAGGGGTCGAGCACGTCGATTTCGCGCACCCGATCCAGTCGCATCACATGCACGACCAGATATTTCAGCGCCTGATCCAGCAGAAAGATCACCGCCGCCGACAGCCCGACATTGCGCCAGACACGGGGCTGCGGCTTCTTGCGGCTGCGGCGTTTCGCGGGCGCCTTGCGCGGTTTGTCGGGACTGTCGCTCATCAGTGTCGGAAATGCCGCTGTCCGGTAAAGACCATGGCAAGGCCCAGCCGGTCCGCCGCCGCGATCACCTCGGCGTCGCGCATGGATCCGCCGGGCTGGATCACCGCCTTTGCGCCCGCCGCCGCCAGGGCCTCGACCCCGTCGGCAAAGGGAAAGAACGCGTCCGACGCGACCGAGGACCCCATGGTCAACGCCTGCGCAAGGCCCAGCGCCTCGGCCATGTCCTCGGATTTGCGCTTGCCGATGCGGGTCGAATCAACCCGGCTCATCTGGCCCGCGCCGATGCCGACGGTGGCCATGTCGCGCGCATAGACGATGGCGTTGGATTTCACATGTTTGGCCACGGTCCAGGCAAACAACAGATCCTCCAGCTCGGCCGCTGTCGGCTGGCGCTGGGTCACCACCTTCAGATCGGCGCGGCCGACATGCCCGTTGTCGCGTCCCTGAACCAGAAACCCGCCGGCGACCTGACGAAAGGCAAGACCGGGCGCCGCCGCATCGGGCAGCCCGCCGGTCGTCAGCAGACGCAGGTTCTTTTTCGCGGCAAAAATTTCGCGCGCCTCGTCGCTGGCCTCGGGGGCGATGACGACCTCGGTGAAAATTTCGGTGATGGCGCGGGCGGTTTCGGCGTCCAGCGCGGTGTTCAACGCCACGATGCCACCAAAAGCCGAGGTGCGGTCGCAATCATAGGCACGCCGATAGGCATCGATCGCCGTCGCGCCACGGGCCACGCCACAAGGATTTGCGTGCTTGATGATCGCGACCGCCGGTCCCTGTGCCGGGTCGAATTCGGCGACCAGCTCAAAGGCCGCATCGGTGTCGTTGATGTTGTTATAGCTGAGCTCTTTGCCCTGCCACTGCCGGGCCGTGGCCACGCCCGGCCGGTCCGAACCGTCGCGATAGAACGCCGCCGCCTGATGCGGGTTTTCGCCGTAACGCAGCGGTTGGGCCAGCGTGCCGGAAAAACTGCGGCGGCGCGGCATCTCGTCGCCGATCGCCTGCGCCATCCAGCCCGAGACCGCCGCGTCATAGGCCGCCGTCCGGGCATAGGCGATCTGGGCCTGACGCTGGCGGAACCCATAGCTGGTCGCGTCGTCATTGGCGTCCAGTTCGGCCAGCACGGCGGGATAGTCCTGAACGTCCACGACCACGGTGACAAAGGCGTGATTCTTGGACGCGGCGCGGATCATCGCCGGGCCGCCAATGTCGATATTCTCGATGCAATCGTCATAGGACGCGCCCTTGGCCACCGTTTCCTCGAACGGGTAAAGGTTCACCACCAGAAGGTCGATCATCCCGATATCGTGCGAGGCGGCGGCCGCCATATGCTCGGCATTGTCCCGCAACGCCAGCAACCCGCCATGCACCGCCGGATGCAGCGTCTTGACGCGGCCATCCATCATTTCGGGAAAGCCGGTGACATCGGCCACATCGCGCACAGTCAGCCCGGCCTCGCGCAGCGCCTTGGCGGTGCCGCCGGTCGACAGCAATTCGACCCCGCGCGCCGACAAAGCCCGCGCAAATTCGATCAGCCCCGTCTTGTCGGAAACGGAAATCAGCGCGCGTTTCAATGGAATGCGGTCGGTCATCGGTCAGGCCTCCGTTCATGGATCCCCGGCCAGGGATCGCGGATTTTGCCCGTCACCTACCCCCGGAACGCGCCAAGGTCCAGCCGATCTGGATCGCACGCCCCTGCAAGACCGAGGAAATCACGATCTGCCGCGAGGGGCGGGGCGCCGCCAATGCGCGGTCCAGAAGACAGGATGCCTCAAGCCGGGCCTGCCCGACACCGTCATGGGTGAACAGCCATTCATCCCCATTGGGCAGGCTCAGCACGACATCCTGCGCCCGCATCCGGGCCTGAATTTCAGGATGCAGATGAAAGCGGATGTCAAAGGCCAGCCCCTCATCGGGGCGGATCCTGTCGAGATGGGACTGGGCGCTGGCATCCAGCGCGGCCAGCGAATCCTCGCCCCGCAGGCTCAGGCCGTCGGGGTCCAGCCACAATTCGCGCAGATGGGTCAGGCCATGGCTGACCAGCCAGCCGTCATGGCCCGACAAAAGATGCGCGGTTTCGGGCGAATGCGCCGGGCCGGTATCGGGTGCGGTCAGATTGCCAAGGGCATCGCAATCGCCCGCCCAGACCAGCTCGGGCCGTTCGGTCAGGATGTCGGGCTCACCCTCTTGCCGGTTGGGGTTCAGGCGGGCGCTGGACAGCCCGGCCAGACACAGCGCCGAATGACAGGGCGTGGCGCGACTGGCCTTGGCCCAAAGCGGGCCGAACCCGTCGCCGGGGCCGCAATTCACGATCAGCGGCTGGCGCTGCACCGTCAGTTCGAACCCCAGGGTCGAGGCATGCGCCCGCACCGATGCCGGCCCGCCCGGCGGCGCCGCCGCATCCAGGATCAGCGTCGTGCGCGCCCGCGCCATCCGCGCATATCCCATGGCCAGCCCGTGCGACGGCAGCGCCGCCCCGTCCGATGCCCGCAAACAGCGATCCAGCCGCCCGGCAGCCCCCCGGCCACCGCCATGAAAGCTGGGCAATGCGCCATCGGCATGGCGCAGCGCCCGCAGGATCGGCGCGATTTCGGAAATGACCCGGCGCAGTTCCGGGGGCGCGTCCAGCCCGGCCTCGGTCGCGACCTCTTCTGCCCAGACCAGAAGCGCCATCGCCTCAAGCAGGGTTTCGGGCGCGCGGCTTTCCGAAAGGGTGTCGACGCCCATGGCGTCAGCCTCTTCGGCAAGGGCGATCAGGGCGGGTCCGGCCACGCTCTGGCGGTCGCGCAGCGACATCGCGCCGATGGCCAGCCCGGCCAGCGCCTCAAGCCGGTCGAGCCCGTCGACCGCCTCGTACCAGCTGCCGCGCAAATGGTTCAGATGCTGGTCAAGCGCGCGGAAAAACGGCTCGGCCCCGTCGCGATCCAGACCGGGCAGAATCATCCCGGCATGAAAGATCCAGCGCAGCGCGCGGCGCCCGGTCAGTTCGGGCGCCCATTCCAGTTGATCGCCATGCGGCACCCGATGGCGTTGCAGCCAGCGCATGACGTGATCCTGTGCAAGCGCGCGCGCCTTGGGCGTGCCGACCGCCGCCAGATCGTCCAGCCAGCCGAAACCATGCAGCTCGGCCGCCACGGTCGGCGGCAGATCGGCGGCAAAGAAATCCCCGGTCAGGGTCACACCGCCCAGATGCAGCTCGCCCGCGACGATCTGTTCGCCCCGGCCGGGATGGCCGATGGCCTTGGGTTCAGGGCGGCGCAAAAACCCCTTGGGCGCGACGGTGGTATCGATCATGGGCGAGGCATCTGTTGAAACGGCGCAACCTTAGGTCTGTTCAGCGGATTTCCGCAAGCATACGATAAAGAACCCATCCATGCCGCCGCGTTCCGGCCACATGTCGGGGCGCAGGCGCAGCGCACCTTGCGCGGTCGTCCAGTCCGGCCCGATGCCGGCCGCTTGCGGCGGCAGAACGGTCAGGCCGGGATGGCGGGCCAATGCGGCGGTCAGCTGATCCTCCCCCTCGGCAGGCAAAAGCGAGCATGTGGCATAGACCATACGCCCTCCGGGTTTCAGAATGCTTAACGCGTGATCAATCATGCGCGCCTGCAATTCTGTCAGCTCGGCCAGACCGGCGCCGTCGCGGATCAGCGGCAATTCGGGGTGACGCCGGATCGTGCCGGTGGCCGAACAGGGCGCATCCAGCAGCACCGCGTCCATGGGCTGGGGCGGCCGCCAGTCCAGCGCATCCCCCGCAACCAGTTCCGCCGCAAGCCCGCAGCGGGCCAGATTTTCCGCCACCCGGCCCAGCCGGGAGGGCGAAATGTCCAGCGCCGTGACCTCGGCCCCGGCGGCGGCGAGTTGCAGCGTCTTGCCGCCCGGCGCGGCGCAAAGATCGGCGATCCGTTCGCCGGGTTTCGGGTCAAGCAGGCGCACCGCCATGGCGGCGGCCGCGTCCTGTACCCACCAGTCACCGGCCG
>RRZU013299100.1_pt1 | contig 11413 bp, 13 predicted proteins | sample 2165561 | NCBI WGS metagenome assembly RRZU01 (sample SAMN10456909, study PRJNA506462) | wastewater metagenome | isolation source: wastewater sludge | place: USA: Moscow, Idaho | reverse complement strand
TGAAAGAAATTATATTCTAATTGTTTCTATGATAGTTTTAGGACTTTCAATTTTCTTGGCATTTATTTTATCTATTATTCCAAATTTGTTAAATGATAAGTTACATAAATTAAAGGATACTTTAGAAAAAAAGATAAGAGTAATTGATGAGTATGTAAACTTATGTGTTACAGATAAAAATGGTGTAATTATTGATGTATCTAAATCATATTGTACTTTGACAGGATATTCTAAAACTGAATTAATTGGTAAAAGACATAATATATTAAGGTATGAAAAAACTGAAAATAGAATATATAAAGAGTTATGGGAGACAATTAATAATAAAAAAATTTGGGAAGGTGAGATTACAAATGTTAAAAAGGATGGAGAAATTTTTAATACAAAAATATTAATAACTCCAGAATTAGATGAAAATCAAAATATAGTAAATTTTATTGCATACTCTCAAGATATTTCTTATCAGAAAAAAATAGAATTAATATCTGTAACTGATGAGTTGACAAAACTTTATAATAAAAGAGAATTTAATAATATATTTACTCGTTCGGTTGAAAATGCGAAAAGATTTAATAACCCTTATACTATGTTGATGATAGATATAGATTTTTTTAAACAGTATAATGATAGTTATGGGCATTTAAAGGGTGATTATGCCCTCGAAAGTGTTGCAAAAGCAATGAAAAAATGCTGTACAAGAAGTACTGATATTAGTTTTAGACTAGGTGGTGAAGAATTTGGTTTAATATATATCGCTTCAAATCAAAAAGAGGCATTAGTTTTTGCTAAAAAAATACAAGATGAAATCCATAATTTGAAAATAGAACATAAATCATCAAAAGTTTCTTCATATTTAACAGTCTCAATTGGACTTTTCTTTAGTGAAAATATAAGAGACTTCTCAAAAGATGATATTTATCAAAGATGTGATGATGCTTTATATTTTGCAAAAAAAGCTGGAAGAAATAATATTTATTCAATAGATACGTTGAGTTTCTAATAGTATGATTTTATTTTAAATAGAAGAAGTTTAATTTAAAATCTTTTTTATTCCTTCAATTAAGCTTACAATCTCTTCTTTTGTTTGAGAAAAATGAATAGAAATTCTAACCCATCCTGGTTTATTATTGATATCAAGTGTTTGAATTCCTAATAAATCATGTCCATAAGGCCCTGCACATGAGCATCCTGCTCGTGTTTGGAAGTTATTTTGAGTTGATAGTTTATTGCATAATTCATAAGGATTAAAGCCTATTATGTTAAAAGAGACTATACCTATGTTCTCAACTTCTTGATTTCCATAGATTTCACAATTTGGTATCTTTTTTAATTCATCTATGAAATATCTTTTTAATTCATCCTTTTGTTTTTTTATAAACTCAAAACCAATTTCATTTCTTAGCTGATATGCTAAGCTTGCTCGTATTAGTTGTAAGATTGGAGGAGTTCCTGCATCTTCTCTTGTTTCTATATTTTTTTGATAAACTTGAGTTTCTTTATTTACATATTCAACTGTTCCTCCACCTGCAAATGATGGAGGTATTGAAGTATCTATTAAATCTTTTTTGATGATCAATAATCCACAAGACCCAGGACCTCCTAGAAGTTTATGGGGGGATAAAACTAAAGCATCATAAAGATGGCAAGGTACATTTATATATGGACTTGAGGCTGCTGCATCAAATAAAACTTTTGCTTTATAGTGTTTAAGAAGTTTTGATATTTCTTCATAGGGTGTTATTATTCCTGAAACATTTGAAGCAATACAAAAACAACCAATGATCTCTCTATGTATATTTTCTTGTAAAATCTCTTTTAATTGAACAAGGTCAACTAATCCATCGCTTGTAAGTTTTATTCTTTTTACTTCACATAATGCTTCCCTATAACTTACTTCATTTGAGTGATGCTCATAAGGTCCTACTATGATAAGAGGAAGTTTCTTTTTAGCTATTGTTATTCCAAATCTTTTTACAGTTGCAGGAGGAATATATATTCCCAATAATTCTTGAAATCTTTTTATGGCAGCTGTTGTTCCACATCCACTTGGAAGTATTGCAAATTCATCATTTAATTGCAAATTTTTTGCCAAATTTCTTCTTGCCTCTTCATAATAGTTTGATGTAGTATCTGCGTTTGATGCTTCTTTTGAGTGAGTATTCGCATAAGTTTCAAGTACATCATGGATTCTATTTTCTATTTGTCTAAAAGCTAATCCTGAGGCTGTATAATCAAAATACTCTTTTTTATTTTTCCCAATAGTGTTGTATTTAATGAAATTTAATACATCCGTATTCTCATTGAAAAAAGGTCTAAAAATATTTTTGTTCATATTGTTTGGCTCATTTAATTTGTTTATCTTATTAATCTTATAATTTTAAGTTATTTAGCATAAGAGCTTGCTTGAATAAAAAAGCTTTTAAAAAAAGCTTTTTTATCAGTGCTTTAAGAAAAAGGATTAAATCCTATTTGTTCTAGTTCTTTTGCTAAAGTATGTGCATTTTTAGAAGGAGCATCTAAAATTATTATATTTGCTTTATGAGTAATTTTTATTTTAGAAGCTTCATGTTTTTTTAGTAGTTGATGTAAAGAATCAAAAGTTGAACCTTCCATGGTACTTAAATTAAATCTACATCCTATATAGCTTTCATTTTCTATTTTACTACTGTTTATTCCCATTCGAGGTTTTCTTGGGCTTGGATTATTTTTGATAAAAATATTTTTCTCAATTTTATAATTAATTGATGCATTTAAAATATCATAAAATTTATCATATCCCCAACTGTTTACAAGTGCTCCAAAAGAGTTATTTTGGGGATTTTCTCTATCTCCATAATCTTTATAAATACGAGCAATACTTTTAGCAGTATTTAAAACTTGAGGAGGCGTTACATATCCTATTGTTCTATCCATTATTTTTACTGCAAAAATGATTTTTTCTTTTAAATCTTTTGTTGCATTAAAACTAACATCAGGAGTAAATTGAACATCACAACCTTCTTCATATCCACTTATTGCCATTTGAAGTTTATTTGGTAAATTATCAAATTTTTTATTGCCAATAAATGTTTTATTTAATCTACTTGCTAAATCTGTTACATCAAATAATTGTGTTTCATCTATTCCATTTACGGGACAAGTTAGTACTCTTCTTACTGTATGACCTGCTTCAAATTCTGTATTTAATCCAACATTGTGAAGCATATTAAAAATATTTTGTAAATTATGTAGCTTTAAATTTCTTAATTCTATTTTTTGAGAACTTAATAAGTTTAATGAATTATTTGCATAGTTTTTAGAAATTTGACTTAATGTTTCTATTTGTACTAGGTTCAATTCGCCCATTTCAAGTGGAATTTTTAGCTCAAAAAATTCTTGTTTTTCATCTTGTGCATAAAGTCCATACCATTTGAATCTTTCTAAATCACTAGGCGTTATTTTTTCACCAAAAATAGAGTAGATATAGATATCAGCTAAGACATCTATCCCACTCTTTTCTTTTTTTATTTGTTCTATATTTAATGCTAAATTATTAGACATTATATTGCCTTACAATCCCACTGTGGGTAATTTCTTCTAATGAATTCATTTAGTTCAATTTCAGCTTGAGTATAAACTTTTTTCTCTTCTTCTAAATGAGCAAAACCTTCAATAGAAGAAACAATCATACCAGCCCCAACAGTAGAGTTAGTATATTTATCAATAATTATAAAACTTCCTGTATATCTGTTTTCATGGTATGGATCAACTGCAATTTCTCTATCTAAAGAAATTGTACATTTTGCTATATCATTTAAAGCAAGTTGTGTTGCATCAATCTCTTCAAATGTATTAATGTTCTTTTTAAACTTAATTGAATTAAAAGCTCCATTTAATACAGAAGTTGCTCTTTTGATAATATAGTTTTGGTTTAGTTTAAGTGGAGTTTCATCCATCCAAACTACCATTGCACTTAAGTGATTTGATACTTTTGGAATATCACTTGATTTTACAATCATATCACCTCTAGATATATCAATCTCATCTTCAAGTGTAATAGTTGTAGCCATTGGAGCAAAGGCAGTTTGAATAGTTTCTACTACTTCATCTTTTCCAATTGGTCTTAAATCTTTGATATCATTTGATACTATTGATTTTACTTTAGATGTTTTTCTTGAAGGTAATACTGTAATTTCATCGCCAACACTAATACTTCCACTTGAAATCGTCCCTGAAAAACCTCTAAAGTTTAAGTGAGGACGAACAACATATTGAACTGGTAATCTAAATGAAGAAGACTCTTGTTTATGTATTTCTGTTTGGTCTAATAATTGCATTAAAGGAAGACCTTTATACCAAGAACATTTAGGTGAAATAGTTAAAATATTATCTCCATCTAAAGCAGAAATAGGAATAAACTGAATATTCAAATCATTATGATGAGGAAGATATTCAATAATATCATTATAATCTCTTTTGATATTTTCAAAAACTTCTTCACTAAAATCAACTAAGTCCATTTTATTAATTGCAACAATTAGGTTTTTAATACCTAATAATGAAGCAATATAAGAGTGTCTTTTAGTTTGAGTTAAAATTCCCTGTCTTGCATCTATTAAAATAATAGCAATATCAGCAGTACTAGCACCCGTTGCCATATTTCTAGTATATTGCTCGTGACCTGGAGTATCTGCTATGATAAACTTTCTTTTTTCAGTTGAGAAAAATCTATAAGCAACATCAATAGTAATACCTTGTTCTCTCTCACTTGCTAATCCATCAACTAAAAGTGCTAAGTCAATTTTATCACCCGTTGTTCCACTTTTTTTACTATCTTTTTCAATTGCTGCTAATTGATCTTCAAAAATCATTTTTGAATCATATAAAAGTCTTCCAATTAAAGTACTTTTACCATCATCAACACTTCCACAAGTGATAAATCTACATATCTCTTTATTTTCGTGTTCTTTTAAATATTGTTCTATATTTTCTGCTATTAAGTCTGATTGATGTGCCATAAAATTTTACTCCGTTAAATTTTTAGTATTCAGTGCTCAGAGTTCAGTACTCAGAGCTTAATTTTAGTTGTAATCCAACTATCATTTTTAAAATCTCTTTTATCTCTTTTTTCCAAGATAAGCCTATTTGTTTTTCTATATAGTCAATCTCTATGCCTATATAAATTTGTGTTATAAGTTCAGCACAAGAGCCTTTTGCTATTTCTAAAAATCTATGTTGTTCTTTTTTAGAATCTTTTTCCATACCCTCAGCAATATTAGAAGGAACAGATAAACTGCTTCGAGTAATTTGGTCTTTAAATCCAAAATCTTTACAAGATGCAAAATGTTTGTAAATCTCGACACTAATCCTAGCACTTCGCTTCCAAACATCAAGTTTTTCACATCTCATATCTTTTCCCTCTGAACACTGATTGCTGAACTCTGAACACTATTTAAAGCCAAAGCTTAAAAATATCCTTCTTGTTTCTTTTTCTCCATTGATGCGTCACCATCACTATCTATTAATCTTCCTTGTCTTTCACTTGTAGTACAAATTAACATCTCTTGAATAATCTCAGGTAAAGTAGTTGCTTCACTGTTAACAGCACCAGTTAGTGGATAACATCCAAGAGTTCTGAATCTTACCATCTCTTTTTTAGCTGTTTTTCGTAACTCTTCAGGCATTCTTTCATCATCTACCATGATTTTAGTTCCCATATATTCTACAACTTCTCTCTCTTTTGAAAAGTATAAATCAGGAATAGAGATATTTTCTAAATAGATATATTGCCAAATATCAAGTTCTGTCCAGTTAGATAATGGGAATACTCTAATAGACTCACCTTTTGTGTGTCTTCCATTATAGATATTCCAAAGTTCAGGTCTTTGAGACTTTGGATCCCATCTGTGATTTTTATCTCTAAAAGAGTAGATTCTCTCTTTTGCTCTTGATTTCTCTTCATCACGTCTAGCTCCACCAAATACAGCATCAAACTTTTGAATGTTTAACATATTTTTTAAACCTTCCGTTTTCATAACATCTGTATGTAAAGCACTTCCGTGAGTAAATGGAGAGATATCCATTTCAGCCCCTTTAGGATTGATATAAACTAAAAGCTCCATACCAACTTCTTTTGCTCGTCTATCTCTAAACTCTATCATCTCTTTAAACTTCCATGTTGTATCAACATGAACCAATGGAAGGGGAGGTGGTGCTGGATAAAATGCTTTTTGTAAAAGATGTAACATAACAGATGAATCTTTACCAACACTGTATAACATTGCTGGATTCTGGAATTCTGCTACTACTTCTTTCATTATGTGCATTGATTCTGCTTCTAATTGTTTTAAATGGGTTAATCTTTCTTTACTTATCATTTTTATTCTTCTCCATTAATTTTGACTAGTTCAAATTAAAAGTTTGAATTCATCTTTATATTTAAAATTAAAATTTATTTTTTGTGTAAACCACACTCTTTGTGTTCTGGGTTTTCCCACCACCATCGTCCAGCTCTTATATCTTCACCATCTTTTACAGCCCTTGTACAAGGTGCACATCCAATACTTGGAAATCCCTTATCATGAAGTTTGTTATATGGAACTTTATTTTCTTTTATATAATCCCATACATCTATTTCATTCCAATTAATCAAAGGATTAACTTTGATTACACCAAATGTTTCATCCCATTCAACTAAAGGCATATGAATTCTTGTCACACTTTGAGTAGCTCTTAATCCTGTAATCCAAACATCAAGGCCTTTTAAAGCACGTTTAAGAGGTTCAATTTTTCTAACACCACAGCAATTTTTTCTATTTTCAATACTTTCGTATTGTCCATTTACCCCTTGACTTTGGTACAACTCTTGTACTTTTTCACTATTTGGGAAAAATACATCAATCTTTACACCATATTTTAGATTTGTTGCATCCATTACATCATAAGTTTCAGGATGAAGTCTCCCTGTATCCAATGTAAATATTGTTGCATTTTTATTCTCTTTTAGCATCATGTCTGTTAAAACTTGATCTTCTGCTGCTAAACTCGAACTTAATGCTGTTTTTTCAAAATTTTTTAAAAAGAATTCAACTATTTCTTGAGTTGATTTATTTTCTAAATCTTTGTTTAATTTTTCTACTAACTCTTTTTTACTCATTATTTCACCTAAATTTGATAATCATTTGCAGGAGGTTTTACTCTACCTAAAGAGCATTTATTCCAAGCTCTCTCATGAAAATAATATAATGCCATTTTTGTTACAACTTCAATTGAACCAATTGATGCTGCCATTACTAAATTACCTGTAACAAAATATGAGATTATCATAGTATCAAGTGTCCCTAATGTTCTCCATGATATTGATTTTACCACTGACCTATACGGTTTTTCGTGCATTTATTCTTTCCTAATTTTATATATAAAAACAATTATGATAAAGAGTTTTTACTCTTCATCATAATCATATAAACCTGAACTTAGATATCTCTCACCTGTGTCACATAAAATTGTTACAATAGTTTTACCTTTGTTTTCAGGTCTAGCAGCTACTAAAGCAGCAACATGTGCATTTGCACCAGCAGATATTCCAACTAATAATCCCTCTGTTTGTGCAAGAAGTCTAGAACTAGCAATTGCATCATCATTTGATACTTGAATTATTTCATCATAAATTGTTGTATTTAAAATATCAGGAACAAACCCAGCACCAATACCTTGAATTTTATGAGGACCTGGTTTCCCACCACTTAAAACAGGTGATGCTTCTGGCTCAACTGCAATAATTTGAATATTTGGATTATGAGCTTTTAAAACTTCACCAGTTCCAGTTATTGTTCCACCTGTTCCAATTGCTGCTACAAAAATATCGATTTTCCCATCTGTATCTGCTAAAATTTCTTTTGCAGTTGTAAGTCTGTGAATTTCAGGATTTGCTGCATTTGCAAATTGTTGAGGAATAAAAGAGTTTGGAGTTGCCTCTTGTAATTCAACAGCTTTTTCAATAGCACCTTTCATTCCTTTTTCAGGAGCAGTTAATACTAAGTCAGCACCTAATGCTTTTAATAATCTTCTTCTTTCAATACTCATAGATGCAGGCATTGTAAGAATTAATTTAATTCCAAGTGCAGCACAAACAGAAGCTAATGCAATACCTGTATTTCCACTTGTTGGTTCAATTACTGTAGTACCTTCTTTAATTAATCCAGCTTTGATAGCTGCGTTAATCATATTTGTTCCAATTCTATCTTTTACAGAGTGTGATGGATTCATAAACTCACATTTTCCAAGAACCGTAGCTCCACTTGCGTCACTTGCACCTTGTAATTTTACTAAAGGTGTATTTCCGATTAATTCTGTTATATTATTTGCAAATTTCATATCATTTTCCTTTATTTATTATTTATATACTGTAATGTAAAAATTCATTATATTTATCTTGATATTCATCTAGTTTATCTAGGCTAATATCAAAAATCTTTTTCATACTATTCTTCGACTCATCAAAAAAGATATTTAAAATTGGATTATCTGCTTTCACATCTACAATTTTTATATCATCTTCTAATGCAATTAAAATATCAACTATTTTAATTTCACTAGGACTCCTTGCAAGAATATATCCACCTCTTGCTCCTCTTATACTTTTTACAAGTTCAGCTCGTCTTAGCTTACTTAATAATTGTTCCAAGTAATTTTGAGGAATGTTTGCATTAGATGATATATCCTTGATTTGCATAGGAGTATCTTCTTGATGCTTACTTAACTCGTACATGGCGGTTAGTCCATATACTCCTTTTGTTGATATTAATGGCATATCAAGTTCTTAATTTAATGCTTGATTTAAATCTTCAATAAGATCAACAGTATTTTCTAAACCAATAGAAAGTCTAATTGTCACAGGATTAACACCCGCTTTTGCTAACTCTTCTGGACTCATTTGAGAGTGAGTAGTTGAAGCTGGATGAACAATAAGTGATTTACTATCTCCAATATTTACAACAACAGAAAATAATTTAGCGCTATCAATTACTTTTCTTGCTTCTTCAAATGAGCTAACATCAAATGAAATTAATCCTGATGATTTTCCATCTTTGAAATATTTTTGTGCTTTTGCATAATATTTATTTGAAGGAAGACCTGGATAATTTACAGCTTTTACTTTTGGATGTGATTCTAAAAATTTAGCAACTTCAAGTGCATTATCAGAGTGTTTATCAACTCTTAAAGCTAAAGTTTCTAAAGTTTGAATTAGTAACCAAGAATTATGAGGAGATTGAACAGCACCAATATCTCTTAGTAATGCTAATCTAGCTCTTAAACAAAAGTTTGGTAATGGAACATCTGTATAAACTAAACCATGATATGAAGCATCAGGTGTTGTAAAATCAGAATATCTATTTTCATTTGCTTTAAAGAATGAAGCTAATCCATCTCTTTCAACAATGATTCCACCAATAGTTGTACCTTGACCATTTGTATATTTTGAAGTTGAGTGAACAACAACATCAACACCCCATTTAATAGGATTAAATAAAGCTGCACTTGCAACTGTATTATCACAAATTGTTAAAACACCATTTCTTTTTGCTATTTCTACTATTTTTTCAACATCAGCAACAGCGATTTGTGGATTTGATAATGATTCAAAGAAAATTGCTTTTGTTTTATCATCAATTTGTTCTTCTAAATCAGAAGCATCTTCACTTTTAAATACTTTTGCACTAATTCCAAATCTTTTAATAGTATGCGTTAATAAAGTAACAGCTCCACCATATAATTTATCAGAAATTAAAATATTATCTCCAGCTTGTGCAACATTTGCAATTGCATAAAAAATTGCAGATTGACCACTTGCTACACATAAAGCAGCAGCTCCACCTTCAAGCGCAGCAAATCTTTGCTCTAAAACATCTGTTGTTGGGTTATTCAATCTTGTATAGATTGGACCTAATTCTTTCAAGGCAAATAAATTAGCAGCATGTTCTGAATCTCTAAATGCATAAGCAGTAGTTTGTGTTATTGGAACAGCCATTGAACCATGACCTTCTTTTTTGTTATAACCAGCGTGTATTGCGATTGTTTCGTTTTGCATATTATTCTTCCTTTCTTCTTTTTGTTATTTTCTTTTTATGTTGGAATTATAGAACATTTTTTTATCAATGTCAAGTAATTTAATCACAATTAATATAATACCCTTTAAAATAGGGGTGATTAATTAACTTGATTAAATCAATCAAGATTATATCAGATGATTAAGAAAGTTTTGCTAAAATACCAATAAATCAATACTATGGATAGTTTATGTGTGTAGAAAAATACAATATTTTTGAGCAAATAATAGTAGATAAAAGTGAAGAAATTTTTTTTGAAATTTTTAAAAATGAAAGCATAAAAGTAGAAAAGATAGTTTCAAACGGCCAAAAATCACCAGAAAATTTTTGGTATGAACAAGAAAAAAGTGAATTTATATTGCTTCTTGAGGGATTTGCTATACTTGAATTTGAAGATAAGCAAGTTGAGCTTGTAAAAGGTGACTGTTTAAATATAGAAGCTTTTCAAAAACATAGGGTTAAGTTTACAAGTTTGGATGAACCTACGGTTTGGTTTGCGGTTTTTTATTAATACACATCATCATGTGAACCAATATCAATAGGAATAATCTCACCATCTTTGATGATAAAATCAATAATAACCCTATATTCCATATTTATAGAAATAGAATAAAAATCTGCTAATTTACCTTTTAATTTATGAAGTCTAAGGCTTGGGTGAAAAGGGTCATTTTCTAGTATAAATATGCATTTAGAATATCTTTCAAACATATCAGGATGTTTTTTTAGGAATCTTTTTAGTCGTTTTTTATATTCATCTGTGATGACTAACTTATAATTCATTTCTTAACTCATCAATATGTTCTTGTGCACTTTGAACTTTGAAGTTACCTTTTTCTATATCTTGAAGTGATTTTAGATATGCCAAATCAAGTTCATTTGCTCTTAATTCCTTATATCTTTCTATATCAAGTACGACATATTGGTTTTTCCCTCTTACATTAATAATTAGTTCATCAAATTTTTCAAGAAGACTAGCAAAGATTGAAACACCTTTTGTTTTTACTTCATTTGCATTTATAATCATATAATACTCCTAATAGTACTTTTAAAAGTATTATATAGAATATTATTGAATTTGTCAAAATTTTTTCTAAGAATTAAAAAATCACCAAAGCTCTACCAAAAGGAATTCTCTCTTTTTTATTTGATAATGCCCAAAGAACTTCATACGATGGTGGGATTCGAGGGAAGATACCATCTCCATCGGTGAAGTATAATAGCATACTTGACATTGGAAAGTTTGCATCAATGTATTCAAAAACTGGTCGATAGTCCGTTCCTCCTCCACCTTTTAGGGTAAACTCTATATCTTGGGCACCTCT
>RRZU012401901.1_pt1 | contig 11416 bp, 11 predicted proteins | sample 2165561 | NCBI WGS metagenome assembly RRZU01 (sample SAMN10456909, study PRJNA506462) | wastewater metagenome | isolation source: wastewater sludge | place: USA: Moscow, Idaho | reverse complement strand
TCGTCCCGGCTCGGCCAAGATGCCGCTGGCCGAGGCCCTTGCCAGCATGAGAAAGCCGCAATGAACCGACCCGAGCACGCCCCCGCCGACCATCCGCAACTGCCCGCGCGCAAGATCGGCGTGCTGATCGCCAATCTGGGCACGCCGGACGGGACCGATTACTGGTCGATGCGGCGCTATCTCAATGAATTTCTGTCGGACAAGCGGGTGATCGACTATCCGTCATGGAAATGGCAGCCGCTGTTGCAGACCGTGATCCTGACCAAGCGGCCGTTCAGTTCCGGCGCGAATTACAAGACCATCTGGAACAATGACGCCGACGAATCGCCGCTGATGACCATCACCAAGGAACAGGTGGCGGCGCTGCGCGACCGCGCGCAAACCCTGTGGGGCGACCGGGTGATGGTCGATTTCTGCATGCGCTATGGCAATCCCTCGACCCCGGACGTGGTGGACCGCATGGTCCGCGCGGGCTGTGACCGGATCCTGTTCTTTCCGCTTTATCCGCAATATGCGGGCGCGACGACGGCGACCGCGAATGACCAGTTCTTTCGCGCGCTGATGACGCAAAAGCGCCAGCCCGCCGCGCGCACGGTGCCGGCCTATTTCGACCGCCCCGACTATATCGCGGCGCTGGCCGCATCGGTGCGCCGCGCGCTTGGCGACCGCACGCCACGCAAGCTGGTCGCCAGCTATCACGGCATGCCCAAGCGCTATCTGACCGAAGGCGACCCCTATCATTGCCAGTGCCAGAAAACCTCGCGCCTGCTGCGCGAGGCGCTTGGCTGGGACGCGGGCGTGATCGACACCACCTTCCAGTCGGTCTTTGGCCCCGAGGAATGGCTGCGCCCCTATACGGTCGAGCATGTGGCCGAGCTGGCGAAACAGGGAATCACCGAAATCGCCGTGATCTCGCCTGCCTTTTCGGCCGATTGCATCGAAACGCTTGAGGAAATTCAGGGCGAGATCCGCGAGGCTTTCGTTCATGCCGGCGGGCGCGAATTCACCTATATCCCCTGCCTGAACGCCGATCCTGACCATATCGATACGCTGACGGCCATCGTCGCGGAAAATCTGGGCGGCTGGATCTAGCCGGCGCGGCAACGCGCCGCATTTTGTAAGCAAGGCGCAAGCTTCGGGACCGACAAGGCCCCGAAGCCGCCGGCAACCTGTCTCGCCGGTCGGCACGGGACAGGACATGACGCAGGAACATACGATCTGGCTGGCGGTGGGGTTCATCGGCCAGCTTCTGTTCACCTCGCGATTTCTGGTGCAATGGATCGCCAGTGAACGCGCCCATCGCAGCGTGGTGCCGCTGGCCTTCTGGTGGTTCAGCATCGCCGGGGGCGCGACGCTGCTGGCCTATGCGCTGTGGCGGCGCGATCCGGTCTTTGCCGTCGGGCAGGCATCCGGTCTGGTGATCTATGCCCGCAACCTGATGCTGATCGGGCGTCACCGCCGGGATACCTGCCCGCAATGACCCGTCTGCTGCGCCCATTGCCGCTGGCCATGCTGTGCCTGCTGGCCACTGCCATCGTCGGTCTGTGGCTGCGGCCGCTGACCGCGATCGACGAAACCCGCTATCTGGCCGTGGCCTGGGAAATGCACCAATCGGGCAACTGGTGGGTGCCAACCAAGAATTTCGCGCTTTACAGCGACAAGCCGCCCTTGCTGTTCTGGGCGATCAACCTGGTCTGGCTGGTGACCGGCGTCGGCGAATTCGCGGCGCGGCTGGTCGGGCCGATCTTTGGTCTGGCGGGGCTGTGGCTGACCGCGGTGCTGGGGCGCAGGCTGTGGCCCGAGGATGCCGGGATCGGCGGTCGGGCGGCGATGGCGCTGTCCGGGCTGATGGTCTTTGCGCTGTCCTCAAGCCTGACGATGTTCGATGTGCCGCTTTCCGTGGCCACGCTTTTGGGTCTGATCGCGCTGGAACGGGCGGGACATGCCGATTCCGGGCTACGGCCATGGCTGGGCTTTGGCGCGGCCATCGCGCTTGGCGTGCTGACCAAGGGGCCGGTGATCCTGTTTCATCTGCTGCCCGCCGCGATTTTTTTGCCGGTCTGGGGTGCCGATCCTATGGGCTGGCGCCGGCTGGCGCGGGGGCTGGGTTTCGGGCTGCTGAGCGGGCTGGGACTGATCGCGCTTTGGCTGGTGCCGGCGGCGATTCTGGGCGGGCCGGAATATCGCGCGGCCATTTTGTGGCATCAAAGCGCCGGGCGGCTGACCGAATCCTTTGCCCATGCCCGGCCGTGGTGGTTCTATCTGGCGCTGGTGCCGGCGCTGGGATTTCCGCTGTTCTGGAGCCCGGCCCTGCTGCGCGCGGGCTTTACCTTTGGCTGGCGCGCGGATCGCGGGCTGCGGCTTTGCCTGATCTGGGCCGGGACGGCGGCGATCCTGTTCAGCCTGACCAGCGGCAAACAGATCCATTACCTCGTTCCCGAATTGCCGGCGCTGGCGCTGATCGCGGCGCGGCTGGGCCGGGATGCGGGACGCTTTCGGCTGGTGCCGGCGCAGCTTTTGCTGGGGCTGCTGGCGCTGGCGGGGCTGGCGGCGGGTCTGGGCCTGTTGCCGCTGCACCGGATGCAGGCGCTGTTGCAGCCGGGCTATATGCTGATCCTTTGGGCGGCGCTGATCGGCGGGATCTGTCTGTTGGCGGGCCGCATCCGCGGGTTCGAGGGGGTGATGTTGATTTCGCTTGGCTTGCTTCTGGCGGGCAACCTGCTGATCGGCACCACCCAGACCGCCCGCATCTTCAGCACCCACCCCATCGCCGCGCGCATCGCACCGCAACAGGCACAGGGGCTGGCCTTTCTGGGCTCGCGCTATCACGCCGAATTCAACTTTGCCGCCCGGCTGACCGCGCCGGTGGCCCAGCTTGCCGACGCGCCGGCGATCGCCGGCTGGCTGAAACAGCATCCGAACGGCCTTTTGATCGGCCGTATGGACCAATCCCCTCTGCCCTGGCCGCCCCGTGAACTGGTCACCTTTCGCAATCGCGAATGGGGCCTGTGGTCGGCCGCCGATCAAAAGGAGCCCTGAGAGATGACGGATGTTTCCTGCAAGGCGGTCTCGGTCGTGATCCCCGCCCATGACGAGGCGACCGCGATCGCCCCCCTGATCGCCGAAATCGACCAGGCCCTGACGGGTCAGGATTACGAGATCGTCGTCATCGACGACGGCTCGACCGACGAGACGACGAATATCCTGCGCGATCTGGCCGGGCGTCACCCGCGGCTGCGCTGGCACCGGCATCCGCAGGCGCGCGGCCAATCCACCGCCATCCGCAGCGGGGTGCGGCTGGCGCGCGCGCCGGTGATCGTGACGCTTGACGGGGACGGACAGAACCCGCCCGACCAGATCCCCCGCCTTCTGGCGCGGCTGCGGGCGGGCGGGCCACGGCTGGGGCTGGTGCAGGGGCAGCGCGCGGCACGTCAGGACAATCTGGGCAAGCGGCTGGCATCGCGCTTTGCCAACTGGCTGCGCGGGTCATTGCTGCGCGACGGGGTGCGCGATTCGGGATGCGGGCTTAAGGCGTTCCGCCGCAGCGCCTATCTTGAGCTGCCCTTTTTCGACCATATCCACCGCTTCATGCCGGCGATGATGCTGCGCGAGGGGTGGGACATCGCCACGGTCGACGTCACCCACCGCCCGCGCAATGGCGGCCGGTCGAAATATTCGAACCTGAAACGCGGGCTGGTCGGGATCCCCGATCTGATGGGTGCGGCCTGGCTGATCCGCCGGTCGGGGCGCAATCCCGGCACGCCCGACCCGATGGCGGCGGCGATGGCGCATTGCCCTCATCCCGCGATGGGGCCGGTCACAGATCAAGAATCGCCTTGATGACGCCGGCCTCGGGGCGCGCCCAATCCTGAAACAGCGCCACCCCATCGGCCAGCGCGCCACGATGGGTATTGAGCGCATCGGCCGGCACCCGGCCGGCGCGCATCTGGGCCACCACCTCGGCGAAATCGTCGGGCTGGGCGTTGCGACTGGCGATCAGGGTGGCCTCGCGCTTGTGGAACTCGGGGTCCGAAAAGGCGATGTTCTGGCGCACGACCGACAACAGCACATAGCGCGCACCATGAGCCAGAAAGCCGAAGCCGCGTTCGATGGGCGCGGCAGCCCCGGTCGCGTCGATCACCACGTCGAACCAGTCGCCGCCGGTCAGGCGCCGGGCATCCGCCTCGGCCCCGGCATCGGCGGTCAGCACGGCGTCGGCGCCCAGCCGGTCGCGCGCGAATGCCAATCGGTCCTGGCGCATGTCCATGACGGTGACATGCGCCCCACGCGCCTTGGCGAATATCACCGCCGACATGCCGATGGGGCCGGTGCCGGTAACCAGCACGCGATCCCGATCCGAAACCGCGCCGCGTTTGACGCCATGCGCGCCAATGGCCAGAAACTCGATCATCGCCGCATCGCGCAGCGCAATATTGCCGGTCGGCACGACGTTCTGCACCGGGACCGAAATCATCTCGGCCATGCCGCCATCGGTATGCACGCCCAGCACCCGGATATTGACGCAAGCATTGCTTAACCCGATCCGACAGGCCTGACAGTCGCCGCAGGCCAGATAGGGCACGATATAGACCGGATCGCCGGGGTTCAGGCCGCTGTCTTCGGGCGCGGCCTCGACGGTGCCGGACAGCTCGTGGCCCATGACGCGGGGATATTCCAGAAACGGATGCTTGCCGCCAAAGATGTGGAAATCGGTGCCGCAAATGCCGACATGACGGATGCGGACCAGCACCTCACCCGCGCCGCGTTCGGGTTCGGGGCGCGAGATCAGCGCAAGCCGGCCCGGTTCCTCGCAGATCAGGGCCTTCATGGCGTGTCCTCCGTGCCGAATGTCAGCTGTACCTTGCAGGCAAGGCTGCGGTCGCCGGCCAGCTCAAAGGCCTCGCGCGCGCGGGACAGCGGCAGGCTGTGGGTGATGATCGGGCGCAGGTCGATCCGGCGGTCCCCGATCAAATCGACGGCCTCGGCGAATTCGGCATGGAAACGCTGGCTGCCGCGCCAGGTGATTTCCTTGCCCACCAGCGCGTTCAGCGGAAAGGTCATGTCGCCGGTCACGCCGACCTGAAGGATGGTGCCGCGCGGGCGGATACAGGCGAATGCGGCGCGCAGGGCGGGGCCGGCGGCGGAACAGTCAAAGATCAGATCGACCTGTCCCTTGTCCTTTTGCAGGGGGATCAGCGCATCGGGATCGGTCGCGACATTGATGGTGACCGCCGCCCCCATCCGCCGCGCCCGCGCCAGCGCCGCATCGGTCAGATCGGTGACGGTGATGTCGCTCACCCCCGCATGCCGCGCCGCCACCAGCACCAAAAGACCGATCGGGCCCGCGCCGCTGATCAGCACCCGCAGCCCGGCCAGATCGCCCAGAAGATCGCGCGCCCGCGCCACCGCATGCAGACAGACGGCCAGCGGTTCGGCACAGGCGGCCTCGGCCTCGGTCACGCCTTCGGGCAGGGGATGGACCTGCCGGGCGGGCACCACGAACAGATCGCGAAACATCCCCTGTTCATGCGGCAGCCGCATGGCCGAGCCCATGAAATGCATGTCCAGACAATGGATCGGCATGTCGCGCCGGCAATATTCGCAGACGCCGCAGGGCTGGGACGGATTGACCGCGACCAGCGTGCCGGGCGCAAGATCGACCCCGGCGCCGGTCTCGACCACTCGCCCGGCCGCCTCATGCCCGCAGATGATCGGTTCGCGCACGCGGACGGGGCCGAAACCGCCATCCTGATAGTAATGCAGGTCCGATCCGCAGATCCCCCCCGCCGCCATGCGCAACAACACCTCGCCCGGTCCGGGGGGCGCAAGATCCTGTTCCTCGACCCTCAGGTCATGGGCGGCGTAAAGACGGGCGACGCGGGTGCGCATGGGGCAATCCTTGGGTTAGCGGATCAGGCCAAGCTGCGTCGGCAGCCACAGCGTGAGCGCGGGAATGAAGGTGATCAGGATCAGCGCGATCACCAGCGGCGTCATCCATGGCAGGATCGCCAGCGCCGTGCGTTCCACCGACAGCTTTGAAATCCGTGACAGCACGAACAGCACCATCCCCACCGGCGGCGTCAAAAGCCCGATCATCAGATTCAGCGTCAGGATCACCCCCAGATGCACCGGGTCGATGCCATAACGCGCCGCCACCGGCATCAGGATCGGCACCAGGATCGAGATCGCCGCGATGGTGTCCAGAAACGCCCCCACGATCAAAAGGATAATGTTCACGATGATCAGAAACGTCCACCAGTTGTCGGTCAGCGCGAACATCGCATCCGCGAAAAGCTGGGCCGCCTGACTGACCGTCAGAAGCCAGGCAAAGATCGAGGCGGCGGTGACGATGAACAGGACCGAGGCGGTCGTCTCGATGGTGTCGAACGACGCCTTGGCCAGCGTCCGCCAGGTCATGGTGCGATAGCGCACAAGACCCAGAAACAGCGTCCAGATGACGGCGGCGACGGCGGCCTCGGTGGGCGTGAACCAGCCCATGGTCATGCCGCCGATCAACAGCACCGGCGCCATCAGCGCCATCACCGCATGCCAGTCGAAATACCAGTCCGCCGCGACCAGCGCGACCAGCGCGATCAGCACCGCCAGATTGACCGACAGCCCGGCCATGACCAGCACCCAGACGGCCAGCGGAAAGCACATGACCACCGCGACCTCAAGCCCGGCCCCGGCCAGTTGGCGCAGGTCAAAGGGCGTGTCCGATCCCCAGCCATAGCGGCGGGCAAAGACATAGACGGTCAGCATCATCAGCCCCGCCATCACGATCCCCGGCAGGATGCCGGCCATGAACAGCGCCCCGATCGAGGCATTGGCCATCATCCCGTAGATGACAAAAGGCAGCGAGGGCGGAAAGATCGGCCCCAGCGTGGCGGATGCGGCGGTGACGCCGACGGCGGCCTCGACCGGATAGCCGTGATCCTTCATCGCCTTGATCTCGATGGTGCCGATCCCGGCCGCATCGGCAAGCGCGGTGCCCGACATGCCCGAAAACACCACCGAGCCGACGATATTGACCTGTGCCAGCCCGCCCTTCATCCAGCCGACCAGCGACAGCGCGAAATGATAGATGCGCCCGGTCACCCCGGCGATGTTCATCAGGTTCCCGGCAAGGATAAAGAACGGCACCGCGATCAGCGGAAAGCTTTCCACCCCGGCGATCATGCGCTGCGCGGCAATGATGTCGGGGGCGACATTATAGATCCCGATATAGGCCAGCGAGGCCACGGCCATGGCGACCGCCACCGGCACCCCGATGATCATCAGGAAAAGAAACGCTCCGATCAAAAGCAGCATGGCGTCATACCCCCGTCGGGCCGGTTTCCGCGGCCTCTTCGCGCACGGTCTTGCGACCGGTCAGATCCTTGACGAAATTCTGCACCGCCCGCAGCAGCATCAGCACGAAGGCCACGAACACGGTGTAAAAGACAAAGCCGCGCGGCAGATCGACGGTGACCATGCGCTCGCTGCCCACGATGTCGATATAGCGCCACATCAGCCAGCCCATATAGGCGTAAAAGCCGATCGAGATGAGATCGACCACCACCTCGAGCCCGCGTCCCAGCCGGCGCGGCAGGAAATTATAGATCAGGTCCACCGCGATATGCCGCCCCATGCGCACGCACATGGCCGCCCCCATGAACACCACGATCACCAGACAGTTCGCGGCGATCTCTTCGGTCCAGGCCAGGCTGTTGTTCAGCGCATAGCGCGTAAAGAATTGCAGAAAGACACAGATCGCCATGCCCCAGAACACGGCCAGCGTCAGCCAGTCCTCGATGGCGTAATGCGACAGATCGACGGGCCCGCTTTCGTCCTCGAAGGCATGGGCCATCTCGTCGATGCTGACCTGAGGATGGTTCTGCTGGGTCATTTGCACCTCGGGGTTGGATCGGATGTCAGGGGGTCGGCATGTGGGGTCCGATGCGCGGATATGGGCCGCGCATCGGGGTCATGGCCTTATTGCAGGGCGCGAATGGCCTCGAGGTCGGCCTTGACATAGCCAAAGTCCTCGGGGGCGACCTTTTCGTTCACGGTCTTTTCGAAATCGGCCTTGTCCACCTCGTTGACGCCGATGCCATCGGCGCGGAACTTCTCGACCAGCGCCGCCTCGCGTTCGGTGACGATTGCGGTGGCGCGGGCTGCGGCCTCAAGCATGACCTCGGAAAAGATCTGCTTGTCCTCGTCCGAAAGGCTAGTCCACAGCTGTTTCGAGATCAGCGTGTTCAGGTGATCGACGATATGGCCAGTCAGGGCGATGTTCTTCTGAACCTCATAGAATTTCTTCGCCTCGATGGTGGTCAGCGGGTTTTCCTGTGCCTCGACGGTGCCGTTTTGCAGCGCAAGATAAACCTCGGCAAAGGCGATGGGCGTGGTGTTGGCCCCACAGGCGCGCGGCATGGCCAGATAGGCGGGCACGTCCGGCACGCGGATCTTCAGCCCCTGCATATCGGCGCAGGTCTTGATTTCCTTGTTCGAGGTGGTGTGACGGGTGCCGTAATAGGTCACGGCGGCGATATGGTTGCCGGTCGCATCCTCATATCCCTGTGCCAGCCGCTTGAAGACATCGCTTTTGGCGTAAGCCAGAAGATGCGCGGAATCGCGGAAGATATAGGGGTAATAGGTCACGCCGATCGGCTTGTAATCGCGCGCGGCAAAGCTGGAACCCGAGATGATGATATCGACCGTGCCCAGCTTCAGGCCCTGATTGATGTCGGATTCCTTGCCCAGCTGCGAGGCGGGAAAGACGTCGATCTTATAGCGGCCATCGGTGCGCTTGGCGATTTCCTCGGCGGCCCAGACCGATTCCGTGTGGAACGGTTCGGACGTCTCATAGACATGGGCCCATTTCAGTACGGTCTGCGCCTGTGCGGCAATGCTGCCGGCCATCACCATTGCGGCGGCCAGGGTCAGGCGGGTCAATCTGAACTTCATGCTTGTTCCTCCCTTTGCTTTTCGTTCAGTCGTCTTGCAGGATCGCGTGCTCGGCCTGTTCGCCCAGCACATTTTCGTTGAAACGGCGCTGCGATTGGGTCAGGTGGTGGCGCATCGCGGCGCCGGCGGCGGCGGGAGCGCGCGCGGCCAGCGCGTCGCGGATCAGACGATGTTCGGCCAGGGCCTCGCGCCAGGTGCGCGGCCCCTCGAAATGCGCCGAATAGCGCGCAAAGATCGGCGTCAGCCGCTTTTGAAAGATCTGCGCCACCAGCCCGGACAACAGCGAATTGCCCAGCCCCGATGCGATCAGATCGTGGAATCCGGCATCGATGCGGATGGCCAGCGGCGTGCGGTCCATCGCCGCCGCCATCTGTTTCAGATTGTCATCAAGCGCCGCGATCAGATCCGGCGTGACCAGCACCGCCACCTGTTCGGCGATGGTGCTTTCGATGATGCAGCGCGCCTCAAGCAGCTCCATCGGGCTTTCGGCATCGGCATGCAGCACGCCCGCCGCCCCCTCATGCCCCGGACGCAGCAGATAGATGCCCGAACCCATGCGGATTTCCACCTGCCCCTCGACCTCAAGCGCGATAAGCGCCTCGCGCAGCGACGGGCGCGACACGCCCAGCCGCTCGGCCAGATCGCGTTCGGACGGCAGGCGTTGGCCGGGACCAAGCCCCTGTCCGGCGACAAGCAACATGATCTGATCGGCCACCTGCCGGTATTGCCGGCGGGACCTCGGATCGTTGAGCACGCTTTCCTCCGTGAAATGCGCCGCCTCCCTGCGGCGCGGTCAAACTGGTTTGACCAATTTCAGGTTAGTGAGCGTTCGCAAAATCCGTCAAGAAAATTCTGCGATTCAGGCGAAACAATGCATACGTTGTTCTGTTGTGAATTGATAATTCGGTATTTTTATTCGACCCCCAACCGGGTCACAGACGGAATGCCCAGCTTTTGGGCCCAGTCCTCAAAGGCGGCCGCCGTCACCGGATCCAGAATCACGCCGGTCCGGTCCCGCTCGCGCGCGACATCCCATTCCCGGTCGCCGGGCGCCATCACCCGGCAATCGGCCCGCGCGGGCGATGCGCGCAGCGTCTCGACATAGCGGCGCATCCCGGCATCAAAGCCGTCCCGGTCCAGAAACGCCTCGGGGTTCAGCGCCAGCACGAAAGCGCCCATGCCGCGCGGCGTCGACATGTCCGGCCCACCCATGGGCAGAATATCAAAGCTGAGCCGCATGCCGGTCAGAACGGCGCTGAAAATCTCGGCCACGCCGGCCAGCGCGGCGCCCTTGAAGCCGAATTCGCCGCCAAGCGGGGCCAGCATGTCGACCCGTTCGGCGTCGCGCGTGTCCACACCCGCGCTGTCCGAGGCCGTGCCCTGCGGCAATTCGATCCCCAGACTGCGATACAGCTGCACCCGGTTATAGGGGATGGCGCTGGTCGCCATATCCAGAAACCACGGATTGTCCCCGGCCACGGGCACCGCCATCGAAATCGGATTGGTGCCGTGAAACCGCATCGCGCCGTCATGCAGGCGCACGAAACTGTCGGAATTGCAAAAGGCGATGCCGATGAACCCCGCCTCGGCCGCCGCCAGCGCATAGGCCCCGGCCGGGCCGAAATGCGAATTGTTGCGAATGGCGACCGCGCCCAGCCCGAATCCGCCCGCCAGCTCGATCGCCCGCGCCATGCCGCGATAGGCGCCCAGCGCGCCCTGGGCATTGTCGGCATCCAGCACCTCGACGGCGCCAAAGCCGCCGACCCGGCGCAGCACCGGATTGCGGTTCAGCCGCCCGCCCTGCAACGCGGTCAGGTAATGCGGCAACAGCCGCACGCCATGGCTGTCGACACCAAAGCGGGTGCCGTGCAGCATGGCGCGGGTCGCCGCATCCCCGGTGGCCCCGTCGGCGCCAACGGCGGCAAAGGCATGGCGACAGAACAGATCTAGCTGCGACAGCGGGATATGTTGATCAGGGGACAAAACCGGCTTTCCTATGATGGGTCGGAGAATGGGATCACGGCGGGCCGGATGATGAAGCGACCCGGCGCGCCTGTCCAGCCCGGCTGACCCGCGCCCAAAGCAATTGTCGCGCATTGACCTGGCCGCTATCGTGCCAGCACATGCCCATGACTGCGCCAGGCCGGCCGATCCCGCCCCAGCAAGGAACCGATGCCATGACCCAGCCCGTGATCGACACCTCGCCCCCGGTTTCGGATGAGGTGCGCCGGACCACCTGCTACATGTGCGCCTGTCGCTGCGGCATCAACGTCCACATGAAATCCGGCCGCGTCGCCTATATCGAGGGCAATCGCGACCACCCCGTCAACAAGGGCGTGCTTTGCGCCAAGGGCTCGGCCGGGATCATGCAGGTCAATGCCCCCTCGCGGCTGCGCGCACCCCTGCGCCGGGTCGGACCGCGCGGATCGGGCCAGTTTCAGGAAATCACCTGGGACGAGGCGCTGGA
>RRZU012063114.1_pt1 | contig 11416 bp, 14 predicted proteins | sample 2165561 | NCBI WGS metagenome assembly RRZU01 (sample SAMN10456909, study PRJNA506462) | wastewater metagenome | isolation source: wastewater sludge | place: USA: Moscow, Idaho | reverse complement strand
CGATTGTCTCCACGATCAGCATCCCGTGCTCGGCCTCCGATAATCATCGAAGGCACAATGGACCCAACCCCCGGTCGGTGGGGTCCATTTTGGACGCCGATCACCCCAGAAGCGGGGTCCTTATTGCAAGCCGTTCAACAAGCCGAGCGCGCGGTGGCGGATGAACTTTTCCGGTCGTTGCCCGCGTGCGAAGCCTGGCTGTCCAGTCGCAGCGCCTATGTCCGAATGGACAAGGAAGGGCTCCTCGGCCCGATCGCAGACAAGACGCCAAACCGAGGGCTGGCGGCGCATTTGCATACGGCCGTGAAGGAGGCCGGGGAGCTTCTCGACGAAATTGATCAGTTGATCGCGGCACCGGCGGAGGTCGCATAATGGCACCGCGTAAAGATCAGATGCGGATCATCCGTCAGGACGCAGGATTCTCGGCGAAGCTCGGGTTCGGTGGAATGTCTACGCCCCCGGCGGAAGTCGACAGGCCAAGCCCGGCGCTGCCGACGCTGTCCGATTCCAGGTCAGAGGCGAAGCCCGAGTTGCCACCCATTGCGGCCGTCAACTCCCAGGTCGCGCCCCCCTGTGATCACGATGGTCCGTGTGCCCGCATTCGGGAAGGAGCTCGGAAAGAGGAGGGGGACCTTCCGGGATCGACAGACCTTCCCAGGCAGGCTGCGGTGCCGGGCTCAGGATCGGCGGCGCGTGGGCAAGTTGTCTATGTCGCAGTGTCCTTGACGTCCCGGCAAGCACGCTTGGCAGAAACCTGGGCCGCAGTGGCGCGATGCTCGGTCCAGTTCCTGATCCGCCGTGTGGCGCAGGGACTGCGTGATCAGGTTTTTGACGATTGGGAGCGCGATGGCATGCCGGAAGTCAATGAGCCTCGCGGGGCGCGCGGCAAGCATCCAACAAGCGTGACATTGACCTTGCGACCGGCTTTCGCGGCCGACCTGGCGGCCCGACACGATCCGCTTGGATTCCTGGGATTGGCACGGGTCATGGGCCCAGCCTTCCGTGCGCGGTTCCAGGAGGCATTCGACATGGCTCTGGACAAGGCGCCGCTTCAAACAAAACCCGAGGGAGACGAAAAATGACCAACCAGAAAACGGAACCCCTCGAACCTGCCACGCAGTCCACCGAGATTGGTGTTGGCACGCCTGTGGAATGGATGATCGACCCGGATCAGCGCGAGAACATACTTGGGGTTACCTATGAGTTCAGCAATACCGGCGAACGCAAGACCGTCTGGTACACTCCAAACAAGAGACGCGCGAAGAGCTTCGTTGTCGTGGATGTCCCACACTCGCGGGATGTCGCAACCGTCTGACACTGGCAGGCCGCTAGGGGGCAACCCCTTGGTCGCCAGTGTACGCGGTCAGAACGGCAACCCATCAAGTTTCCGAATCGATCCGCTGGTTTCGATTCAGAAACGCAATTGGACTTGGAAAGCGTTAGGACGGATTCTGTGCGGGGGAGGACCACCATGGCTCTGGCACATCTGCACCGCATCGATCCCGAGGCCAACATGGCGCGGTTTTACCGTGTCGATATCGCGCCGACACTGTTCGGGGAGGTTTGTGTCATACGGACTTGGGGCAGGATTGGAACGCGAGGTCGGACATGTATCGAGACTTGGGAATCTGCCGCCGAGGCAGAGAGGGCAGCCGTCCGGACCCTTCGTCAGAAGGCGCGTCGCGGGTATCTGCTTACCCGCCCAATGCATCGATGAGTTATAGACCTTTCGCCTACCGCGCAGGCTTATCCTGCAGACGTCGGTCGCGTGCGGTGGTTGAAAACACATCCCATAACGACTATGGTGCTCCAACGGACTACCGGCGGAGAAAATGATGGGCGTACACAAGCAGAGTGTCAGCTTCACGGATGCAGCGTTCAACTTCGCTCGCGAGTTGGTTGAAAGTGGTGAGTATCCGAACATCAGCGCCGCAGTTTCAGGAGAGATGGCTCGCGCGCGGGCATCGCGGGAGAGAGAGCGTCTGCTCTTCGAAGCCGAAGTCCAGCGGCGCCTCGCGCTTCCCCTTGATGCCTGGGAACCTGTTTGCACGGGAGAAAGCATCACGTCAGGCGCGCGCGCGCATCTTGCTCGACTTGCAAAGGCTGCCGGTGGCACCGCTGCCTGATGCGCATCGTTCGACATCCCCTGGTCGACCAGGACCTTGCCGCTTTGGTTGATCACATCGTCGAAGTGACCGGCGGAGACTTCGACGCCGCTGGCAGGCGCCTTGATGAGATCGATGAACTTATCGCCGACATCTCTGCCAACCCGATGTCAGGTGTTCGCTTGGCGCCACCGCTGGACGGATGGCTGGTCCGCCATGGCGGCCGCGGCCATCGTCTTACCGTCGTGTTTCGTGCAGAACCTACCCAGAACTGCGTCTTTGTCGCTCTTGTTGCCTTCGGCGGGCAGGACTGGATGACCGCAGGCAAGACGAGGAAGTCCTTCAGCGGATGACCGAGGTGTGCCGCGGCCGGAGGGGCGTGAGCGACAGTTCTACTTTGCGCGTACAGAGCTGTGTCGCATAATGAAGATTATGTAATCTTTTCTCCTGAATCATGGCCCATAGTTGCCTTGAAGCACAGTCTCCCAAATATCGTCGAAATATTTGCCCGCTTTGAAGACGTTGATGGGTGCGAAGTTGGTCAACGAGTACTTTAACTGACACCGGCGGACCGGAAAGGCCCGCCGAGTCGTCGCGGCCTCAAAGATGACGATCCACAGAATCCCGAAGCTTGGCCCTCAATTTTTCACCATGGCCCTGAACTGCATCATCGTAGTAGATCCGGTGAATGTTGAAGGTGGCCGCACTGGCAACAATGGGCGAGATTGAAGCGATGTCCACAATCTTGCCGCCTACCTCGACGTTCATCTGCTGCGCTGTACCATTGATTATGTTCAGCGGCTTATAGATGGGGCGGTCATATTTGTCATAGTAGCAGCCTTCGATCCAAATTTCCTGATCGTCAGAGACCTCAGCAGCGACCGCTTGGCAGACGCCGTGAAGGAGTGCCACCCGTTCTACAGCATTCAGTTTCTGAACACTGGATTTGGACGCTGCGACCTCATCGGCCATCTTCCAAATATCGAGCATCGGATAGATTCTTCGTTCAGCGATCCGGCGAGCAATTGTGCTGATCGAAGGGTCGCGAGCTTCCTTCAATTGGTACAGCGATCCCCAGAACAAAGTATCGTCGAGAAGTAGCGCATTTTCCAGATTGTCAGGCTCTTTGAAAAACCGCGCGAACGGGTGATCGGGACCTAGTCCGGTGTCAGTCACTGCACCTTTGGCGATGAGTTCGAACACCCGGCTCATCAGCAAGGCGAACATATACTCTAAACCGCGGGTACGTTTGTGCAGATAGATGGTCGGGTACAGCTGGAACAGCGTTACCGTGAACTGTTCGAGTGAGATATAGGCCTTGCTGTCAATATATAGGAACTCGCCGCTTTCGCTATTTCCCTTCCTGAGGTTTCGTATCAACCAATCCAGGTCGATGCTACCTGACGAAACCCCCGCAAAGTAGGGATCACGCTTAGCGTAGTCGAGACGATCGGCATCAAGTTGGCCAGAAACAATCGAAGTGTAGACGCATCCCTTCTGGCTCTTGAGAACCATATCGGCAACAAGCTGCGGAAATCCCTCTCCGCCCAACTTCGTCAAACTTGCGGCGATCGATGATTGCGTAATGATCTTGGGGCTGACCTTCTCATGATGGACAGCATCCAGCAGCCCTGGGCTTTCGGTCCTCTGCTCCGGGTTTCGCTCGAAATAGAACTCCATCGCCTTCTCGAAGGCATGACTGAACATTCCGTGGCCTACGTCGTGAAGCAGCGCCGCCGCTAGACAAGCCTGACCCTTTTCTGACCAATTTCCATTTCGGGCGTCGGGCTCGACAACTGAAAGCATCCGCCGGGCCACAGAATAGACGCCGAGAGAATGGGCGAACCGAGAATGAGTGGCCGATGGGAAAACATAGTCGGAAAACCCAAGCTGCTTGACACGCCGCAATCGTTGAAAGAACGGGTCCGAAAGCATGTCTTTCAATTCAAGTTCGGCCAGTCCTTCGAATTCGATAAACCCATGAATTGGGTCTTTGATCATTTTTGATGCCATTGTTAGTCAGGATCCTCGATCTGTGATTAGGAATCTGTTCGCCTAGATCATTGAAATGTAGCTATCACTTCACAGCATATTGACAACACCGGCGTTCGGCGCATGGTTTAGTTATTGACGGCCGGCATTGCGAATTTCAAAATACAATTGACCCCATGGAAACATCGACTGCAACTCAGCATTAGATGCTCAATCTATCTTCAAAGTATCGGCAACCCATCTAAACCCGCACTGGAATTTCAACAACTGGTCGAAACGCTTCAAGGGTGGTCGAGTACTTCCTCACGACTTGATCGTATAAATCTCTGGCGCTCTTGGCGCGGATGGTCACCGCCAAGGCATAAGGCAGTTGTTGGTCGGGCGCAAAGTTTCTCCCCTCGAGCCGCGCGTTGTAGTGGAGGTCAAAACATGGATTGTTCAATGACTTACCTAAGAACCGTCGTTGTGCATGCAGACAGTTTTCCCACTTCCAAGCATCGCGCCGCAGTTCCTCCTCTTCGCCGGTACTCTCAGGCTTACTGAAGAAAGAAGCGGTATTAGCATGAACTTGACTGGCATCTCGGAATTTACCGTCGTGAGGGCGGAAAGTGACCTCCAACCCAGCGCGCGTGTAATTTCCCGGGTGGTGTGGATCTGTCAAAGATTTGTAGCAGAGCGTGCCCGTGATCTCGACGTAACCCTTCAGTGTTCCGTCAGGAAGAGGGATGGCTGCGCGGAGATACTTTGCAGGCGATATGTTGCCCTGGTAAATCACTCGGATAGTGTCGTCATCACACATCACGATATCTTCCAAGCGGCGGGCAACCCGACCCCAACCGACATCCTTCATGTCGTGGTCAATAAACTCTGCAGTGTGCACCAACAGCGTGCGGGTTCCCAACAAACTTATATTTGGCCCAATATGTGCTTTAACGCCTGCACCCAAGCGCAGCAACGAGGGAGCTGCAAAGGAGGTTCCGCCTGTAGCATCAAGTTGTCTTCCATCTTGGTCAGAAACGACCAAAAATGGACGCTGCATTGAACCGCCAAAATCAACCAAGTCGGGTTTGATGAGGCCTGGGCTGCGGCCAGGGCCAACTGAGCTGTAAGCCGCTCTTTTCCAGCCGTCGTCAGGGCGATCACACGCGCCCACGGCAAGTGCATTCACGCAGTCCGCCGGTACTTGGATGCGATTATGCCCCAGGGTTGCATCACCCTCTCCATCATTTCCTACAGCGATAGTGGCCAATGTGTCTGTGCGGGACAGTCGGTCATCCAACACTGCGGTCCAGGCATGTACGTCGTCATCTTCGATCGGCAACTGTGGTCCTAGACTCAAATTGATTAAGTCATACTCCGTACTATTGAGAACCCGATCAATGCGCTCCAATACTTCGTAAAGTTCGTACTTGTTCTGCCCTGGCTCCGCATCGAGGACCCGATAATGATCCACGTTCGCGTAAGGCCTCGGCGCTGGTGACCCAGGCTCAAGATGGCCAAACAGAAAGGCTGAAGTTACGCCTACGCCATGCTTAGTGAACTCGTGATAGCGGCGGCCTACGCCTGTCGCATCAATCGGGGTAGCCCAAGCCGTGACAGCGTGATTGTCGGGCAAACCACCGTCGAAGATGGCAACCCTCAAATTCGGGTCGATTGCAGGCTCGGTAGGAAGTTCCGTCGCGACTGACGGCATTCCAGCTGTCCTTACCGCAGGTCGGAACATCCGAAGTGGCGGCATTTCTCGGATCGCTCGTACTAAGGAAAAGTTTGCTATCAAGGGCGCAAGTTCCGCTGGCGCGTCAAGCTCAATAAAGCAAAGACCACCAGCGTAAAAGCGATGATCTAGGCCTGCTCGCACCCCTAAGCCAAGCAAGTATTGCTGGAATGTCGCAACCGTGAAGCGCTCCCCCGCCAACTCGTCAGCGTGCAGGACCACTTCAAAAACGACTTTACCTTTCGAAGCAGGGTGGCCCTTGATTTTGTCGTTGGCCGAAGGAGCTGAAATCTGCTCGATAGCGACGAGGTCGTTTGCACCGTTGGTTTCAATAACCCAATCCGGCAACGATCGATGCCACGAGCGAAATTTTTCCTTGTCGCCAATGACGAAGAATTCAGTCGTCAGCACTGGTTCAGGCGCCCGCTCTTTGGAACGCTTCTCCGGCGTAATACGCCTTGGTCGGCTTCCGACCGGCGACAACCCTGTCACCTTAAAAAGTTCATGGGGGTAGTACGACTTGGCTATATACTCTGGGTTAATTGTTAGAGAGGCCACAGCTTGGCCACCAGGGCAAGCGGCATCAGGCAAAGCGTCGATATGCTCAATAGTTGCAGCCAACATCGGTAGTAAACGAGATTTTGCTTCCGCAAACGTATAGGGCGGCACCTTGTTCGGTGGCCCCGATCTTACAATCACCGCTTCGGTAAGACGTTCTCCACGACCAAGAAGAAAATTCCGTTTAGCCATTCATCATACCACTCTGCCGAGGGCGCATTTCTGTATTGGATCGAGTTCGGATTGTGTCGCGAGAAACCCCTGTCAGTTCATGGGCAGCGCGCTGCGAGGCAAGACCGCTTTCCACCAGTTTCGTAGCCAAAACGATCCGATCCGCCTTGTTCAATTGATCACCCTTGATCAATGCGGCGATGTGGTCGTCAATGGACGATTTCGAAATGGCCGCCGCTCGTCTGGCAGAAAGCAAATCGCGCTCTATGTCGCTAAAAGAGCGCCCTTTGAAAGCAAGTGCGAGAATTTCAGCCCATTTTCGCTCGTCACTAACCCGACCTTTAAGCATCGCCTGAACAAACACGCGGATGGCTGCATCGTCGGGTAACGGAAATTCCACCGCCACGTCGAACCGGCGCCAAATTGCGGGGTCCAGTAATTCGGGGTGATTTGTGGCAGCCAACAACACCCCACTTGACGGCCAATCGTCGATCTCTTGAATTAGTACAGTAACAAGACGTTTAAGTTCGCCAAGCTCGCCCGTATCGTCTCGGCGCTTCGCGATCGCATCAAGCTCATCAAGAAGCAAGACGCAGTCAGTGGACTTGGCATAGTCCAACACGTGCCGAAGGTTGGTGCCGGTCCGCCCCAAATAGCTACTCATAACTGCTGCGAGGTCTAGCACAACGAGGGGTCGCCCCATCGATCGCGCAACCCAACGCGCTGCCAGCGTCTTGCCGACGCCAGGAGGACCAGTAAAAATTGCGGACTTGGTAGGTTCCAAGTCGTCATCTAGTAGTGCCTGACTGTGCTTCCGCTCATCCACAAGGCGCGTGAGCAGACGATTAACATTGTCCGACAAGACTGGCTCATGATCGATTGCAGGACGCTCCTCGACACGCAGCAGGTGAAATCTAGTGTCAACGTCCACGGGGAGGGCAGCCTCGGTCTGCCCTCGAAGCGGGGACGAGCGTGTAGGAGCCTCTCGCAACAAAGCGGTGACCTGCTCGGCAAGGTTCGGAGCCACTTCGCGGTAGCCCTTTGCGATCTTCCGAAGGAGCAAATGTACATCTTGCGGTCGCCCGGAAAGCGCTACGCGCGCAAGGTGGATTAGATCCGTTTCAATATTCTGCATGTCACCCATCGGGATCCGCCACCCCTTCTCTAGGCGCAGGCATAGCTCCAGCATGGACGAAAATCTACAAAATAAAGAACTATCTTCCGAAAATCTCATAAGATATTGTTTTTACGTATATTTCTTGTGGCCTATATTGGCGATACGCCCCTTTCTACTTCGCCACAATCGGCGCAGGCATCGCAAAGTCATCCAAAGCATAGACCAGGATGAGGATGTTAAATGTGGTGTCTAGGGCCTCGCCGATCACGATTTGTCTCTCGCCATTGCGGTCAACAACCGCAAACTCCGTGGGGCTGGTCATTCTGCGTCCGATTGGAAGCAGCTTTGCAAACGGGTGGTCTGCCGTGATTGCAGTATCCGCAGGAAGACCAAAACGCGTCAAGAAGCTCGGCGAGGCCTCGATCCGGCGAACATCAGCCGTAAACCCACTCATACCGAAGGTTGGTCGCTCCAAGACATACACCAAACATGCCCGCCTATTTGTTCGCGCGAACTCGCGGGCTGATGCATAGACCGACGCGCCAAACTTTCTTGACAGCCTTGTCACACTCTTGATCTCGAGGGCATGATCATCTGCCATCTTGGCGAACGTGCCACCTTGAAACAGCGTGTATCGCGCGAAGTTGTTTGCCTCGCGTTCGAATTGGTCAGCAATGTCAGGACGGAGGGTCTGCGCGCAATCCTGAAAGAAGCGGAAGATTTTGCGGTGCGCAGGCAGTTCATGATGGCCGGCTTCGTGTAGCTTCAGAAAGGTTTGACGAGACGCAGTAACAGTCGGATCAATGTGTATGGTCTTCTCTTCTGGGTCGTAGAGGCCCAAAATCTTCTCGATTGCAGATTTAATCACTTGGCCAGCTTGCGCTCCTTAAACGCGAGCATAGGCCATGATCGCAACCGGATCGAAGGCACTGGAGGCGGCCACCTTGAGTTGCGCCGCCTCCATCAAGTCGTCAACTCGCGTCGGAAACCGACCCCAAGCATCGGCACGATCAAGCAACTGTTTCGCGCGCACCTCGACAAACCGACGGTCCTCCGCGCCGAGGGAGCTATCGTCAGCCTTTGGCATTCACTTTCGGCTCCGAATGAACTGAAGGTACTTCATAAGCTCAGCCTCTTCCTCGTCAGAAAGATTGTGCTCAGCGAAGGTAGCAACCCTGCCATGCCGTTCGCCCTTTGCCTTCGTGGCGACAACATACCCCGCCATCTCCATCAATCGCTCATAGCTGATCTTGTATACTTTCGAGAGCGCCAAGAGCACGTTTGGGGAAGGCTTTCTGATCTTGTCGTTCTCGATCTGACTGAGGTACGCATTCGATACTTCTTTTGCAGTGGCCGTCTCGACGTCACGCAGAGTGAGGGTACGATCTCGGCGGATCGACGCGAGATACTGGCCCAAAGAGTGGGTCACGGATGTCCTCTCGTTAAGTTTCTCCAGCATTCCATTCCTCCTCGTTACGGCCTGGAAGCCCGTAAATTATAGACTTTTCGCTTGATTTGTCAAGCGTGCTAATTCTGCTTGACACATCAAGCACGCTTGCAGCATGATGCACTTATCGACCGGAACTACTTCTGTCGACATACAAACAGGATCCAAAATGAAGACGACGACGATCAACGGCCCGGACAAGGATCTGGGTGAAGAGCAGGTTCTCGATGAGATCATTGATATCGAGGAGTACGCGCGAGCCGGGAAACAGCCGCCGCTCGCAAAGGGATACCGCCTGACGATCAACGGCAAGCCCTATGTCATCACGAAGCCCATGCCGACCGGCCTGGAGATCCTGACGCTTGCCAATCTGCTGCCGGGTAAGGACTACACGCTCCGCGTGAAGGCCGCCGGCGAAGCGCCTCAGAAAGTCGGCCTCGACGAACATGTCGACCTTCGCAAGAAGGGGGTCGAGAAGTTCAAGGCACTGCCGCGCGACCAGACGGAGGGCTAATACCATGTCTCTTCGTCGCCAGTTCCGGCTGCCCGCGGAGGACGAGCAGTTCCTCGACGACTACGGCCTGCCTTGGGAAACCGTCATTGACGGTTCCCCTTGGCTCCTGATCCACAATTGGCCGACCCCAAAGGGGTACACCGAGTCCAACGTGTTGGCGGCCATCAGAATCGAGACTGGCTACCCAGATGTTGGACTCGATATGGTCTACGTTTTCCCGCACCTGAAGCGCGTGGACGGCAAGTTGATCGGCTGCGCCGACGCCCTTCAATCCATCGAAGGCAAATCCTTTCAGCGTTGGTCAAGGCACCGTACGCCTCAGAATCCGTGGATGCCCGGCGTGGACAGTATCGCAAGCCACATCTTCCTCATCGAGGATTGGTTCGAGCGGGAGTTTGAGAAATGATCCCAGTGACTCTTGCCATGTCTGGCGACCAGCACACACACTTGCAGAGCTTTCTTTTTCCAGGGGACGGCTTTGAGGCCGTTGCCATCCTCTTGTGCGGACGGCGCAATGGTGACAGGCGCCACCGCCTGACCGTTCGCGAAGTGCATGACATTCCCTATGATCAATGCGAACGCACACCAAAGAAGATCACCTGGCACACTGACGCCATCGCTGACATACTTGAACGTGCAACTGCAGAGAAATTGTCGGTTGTTAAGATTCATAGCCACCCGGGAGGCTATGCAAAGTTCTCAGGAATCGACGATGAAGGCGATGCGCGCCTTCTGCCCATGGTTAAGGGCTATGTCGAAGCCGACGTGCCGCATGGTAGCGTCGTTATGCTGCCGAATGGTGAAATGTTTGGACGGGTGCTTGGTGACGACGGCACCATGCGGGACTTGGCCAGCATCAGTGTTGCTGGCGATGATCTCATGTTCTGGTATCCCAACAGCGGTAACCTTGCGGCGCCTTCGTTCGTAGCTTCGCATGCGCAGGCATTCGACTTGGGCACGATTGAGCGCATGCAACGAATGTCCTTCGCGGTAGTCGGCGCGTCGGGCACTGGCAGCCCAGTCTTCGAACAGCTGATGCGCCTTGGTGCAGGCGAAATTGTTGCGGTCGACGATGACGTCACCGAAGAGCGCAACATCAACCGAATCCTGAATTCCACCTTGGAAGATGCTGCCGAGCAGCGGATGAAAGTTGATGTCCTTGCAGCCGCTGCGGCGCGGGCGGGACTTGGCACCAAGGTTATTCCGATCCGAAAAAGCCTCTGGGATGCCGATGTCATCAGGGCGGTTGCGCAGTGCGATGTTGTCTTTGGCTGCATGGATACCGTCGATGGGCGCTACCTGCTCAACGCCCTTTCGACACATTATCACATCCCTTACTTTGACATCGGCGTGCGTCTAGACGCAGTGCGTGACGGGCCAGAAGAAGGCCGCATCAGTGAAGCATGCGGCACCGTGAACTACCTTCAACCTGGTCGGTCTTCGCTCATGAGTCGCGGCTTGTTCAGTATGGCTGACGTGGCTGCAGCTGGTCTCAGGCGCCAGGATCCGACCGCGCATGACCGTCAAGTCAAGGATGGCTACATTCGTGGTGCTGTCGGTCATCGTCCCGCGGTGATCAGCGTCAACATGCTTGCTGCCTCTCTTGCTGTGAACGAGTTCCTCGCTCGCCTCCATCCCTACCGCGAAGCTCCTAATCGGTAAGCTCCCGGTGAGGACCGTCTGACGCTGAAGGCGGGATGGATGTAGGAGGCTGAAGCTATGGACACCCATAGCTTCAGTTCCCAAGTCGAGGTTCTCTCGGTGACCGATAGTGGTCGGCGGCGTCGCTGGTCGGCTG
>RRZU011443006.1_pt1 | contig 11416 bp, 10 predicted proteins | sample 2165561 | NCBI WGS metagenome assembly RRZU01 (sample SAMN10456909, study PRJNA506462) | wastewater metagenome | isolation source: wastewater sludge | place: USA: Moscow, Idaho | reverse complement strand
TAACTTGGAGCCGGTCGTGCCGGGCTTCGGCATCGACGTCCAGGTGCCCTCCGTGGTGGATGCAGCGACCTCGGGCACGGCGGCCATGCCGGCGCTGTGGGCCACGACCGATGTGTCCCTGAAGACCCCGATGATGAGCCCTCGGCGCACATCCCGCCTCGACAGCCGCAGCCAGCGCCGGGGGGCGAGGACGAGCAGTATCACCGCGGCGATCCCGAAGCGCCAGAGCAGGAAGTTCCCGACGCTCATCGTGTCCAGCGAGTCTTTGGTGACCAGGAAGGTCGAACCCCAGATCGCCGTGGCCAACGTCAGTCCAAGGAGGGCGGGCGCACGCGACGGCTGGGTCATTTGACCGTGATCCTACGCGCAGGGGTCGGTCGGAGTGTGTTCGCGGAGGCAGCCTTCAGCCACGGGTCAATGAGACCTCGCGCCAAACGCGGCGGTGAGTGGCGCGTTTGGCGCGCGGTCTCACCAGCTACCACGTGAACCGCACCACACGCGGCTTGTGGTGCGGGCGTTTGCTGCCTTTGAGCACGCAGGAGCCATTGGCGACCTTGGTCACGGTGCGTGCCTTGACGGTGCAGACGCCTGGGCTCAGCGAGCGGATCTTCTTGTACTTGCGCAAGGTCTTCGGGGCGGGGCGAGTAACCGGCGGCTGTGGCTGGACGGGTGCGGCGCCGACCGTCACCGGCACCGTGGCCAGGACGTTCGGAGTCTTCAGTGACACATCGGTCGTGGCCCACATCGCCGTCATGGCCGCCGTGCCCGAGGTCGCTGCATCCACCACGAAGGGCACCTGGACGTCGATGCCGAAGCCCGGCACGACCGGCTCCAAGTTGCTGACCACCCACTGCCCGCTCTCGGCGCGCACGGTGGTGCAGGGGATCGCGGTGGTCGCCACGATCGGATCGAACTGGCCACGTGTGCAGATCGTTGGCAGGCTCGGGTCGTAGCGCAGCGGCAGGCCGCCCGCATCCTGGTCGATTGTCAACAACACGTTCCCGGTCACGCTGTGCGGGGCGATCACGGCAGTGTGGGCGTGCACGTAGAAGGGCTGCCCCGCCACCGGGGTGGGGCTGACTCCGATGTGCTGAGCCGAGAACTGCCAGATCCAGATCATGCTGCCAGACCAGGCGGTGTAGGAGTTGTAGGCCTCCTCGCCGTAGGTGTACCCGGGGATCTTGCCCGTCGTCGGATCGACGTCGGCTGCCACGGCAGGAGCCGCGGACATCATCAGTGCGGCGGTTGCGAGGGCAATGACTGTCCTCATCGTTCCCACCTCCCATCTAGTGCAGGGAACGCAACTTCCTCATCCCCCGTTCGAACTGGTCGGAGGCGGGGAGCACGTCAACCCGCGCCTCCTGAAGTTTTTGGGTGGCAGTGCCGGTGTCGGCAGAGACCAGAGCGCTCTCAGCCCAGAACAGATCCTCATGCGCGGTGTAGAGGCTGCGGAACGCGCTCGTGACCTGCTGCACCCCGCCGCTGAACTTGGCCTGCCGGGAGTCCGTCGTGAAGCACTTGCGGTAGACGCGTTTGAACCGTTTGAGCTCGGCGTAATCGGTGTCGCGGCTCTGCGCGACGATGGGGAGCACGGTGTCGCGGAACTGCGCTGTCCCCGCCTCCTGCTGCGGGATGAGGTCGTGTAGTTGGGGGTCGCGCAGGAGGTTGTCCATCGCGGTGATCAACTTCGAGGTGGCCTCTTCGTGCGCGTCGTAGTAGGTCGCGTCGGCCTCCATGAGACGTACCAGGCGTTGCCGGTCGTGTTTGTAGGACTGCAGGCACTTGGCGTCCTGCGCAGTGGCGTCCGCAACAGCCGGTGCGCCCACCCCTACCACCAAGGCCACGACCGCGAAGACGGCTTGTGCGTACATGATGCGCCCCCAAACACCTCCAGCCTAGGTCGGCGAGTGCCGCATCGGCAGGTGGCTTAGCCCGTTTGCACACATCGTTGTCGAAGAGCAACGGCGCCTATACCGTCGCTCCATCTCCTAGGCAGACCCTCCTGCTCATCACCTCAGGACTATCCTCGAGGAGTGACTGAGAACGTGGATCTAACGTCGGATTACAGTCCCACCCGCGAGCAGTGGCTGGCGGCAGTCGACAAGGTGCTCAAGGGTAAGGACTTCGACAAGGTCCTCGTCGGCCAGACCCTGGATGGTCTGCGGATCGAGCCGCTGTACACCGCCGCCGATGTGCCCACCCTGGCTGACGAGGACGGGTTCCCCGGATTTGATCCGCTACTGCGAGGCGGGGATGTGGCTCCGCTCGCGGAGGGCCGCTGGGACATCCGGGCGCGCACGGCTCATCCCGACCCCAAGGTTGCCAATGCGCAGATCCTGCAGGACCTCGCCAATGGTGCGACCAGCGTGGAACTGGTGCTGGACCTCGGGGTCGGTGATGGGGTCAGTATTCGCACGGCCGCCGAACTGGGTCAGGTGCTCGATGGGGTGCTGCTCGATGTGGCGCCGGTGTCCCTGCGCGCCGGGGTGCACGGCGTGATCGCCGGCGAATGGTTCCAGCAGGTGCTGGCCCAGCGGGGGGTCACTGGGGTCGACGCCGCAGGAGAACTGGGTATCGACCCGATCGGGACGCTGGTCACCACCGGGGAGGCCGACACGGAGCTGACAGCAGCTGTGGCGCTGGCCGATCCGAGCACCCGGCTGCGGGTGTTCACCGCCTCCGGGGTCCCAGCCAGTGATGCCGGTGCCAGCGAGGCCCAGGAGATCGGCTACATCCTGGCGGTTGCGGTGCACTACCTGCGCGCAGTCGGCGATGCCGCCCAGATCACACTGGAAGTGACCGCCGACGTCGATGTGTTCGCCACCGTGGCGAAGATCCGGGCGCTGCGGCACTGCTGGGCGACCGTGCTGGACGCGATGGGTCAACCCGTGACCGCCACCCGGATCGTGGCCACGTCCGCTGACCGCTGGCTCACCGAGGTCGACCCGTGGGTCAACATCCTGCGCGGAACGGCTGCCACCCTGGGTGCGGTCGTTGGCGGGGCGCAAGCCGTCACGCTGGCACCGTTCGACTCCGCGGGCGGCCTGCCGGGTGACCTCGGTCGCCGGCTGGCGCGCAACACTCAGTTGCTGTTGCAGGATGAATCCGGGATCGGCCGGGTGCTGGATCCGGCCGGTGGCTCCTGGTACATCGAGAGTTTCACCGACGAACTGGCCAAAGCCGGCTGGAGCTTCTTCCAGCGCATCGAAGCGGCCGGAGGGGTGCTGGAAGCGCTCGACGAGATCGGGGCGGACATCGCGGTGGTCGCCGACCGTCGCGACGCCCAGATCGCCACCCGCAAGCGGCCCATCACCGGCGTCAGCGAGTTCCCGCTGCTCGGTGAGCAACGGCCGGAGCGCGGCCCCGATCCGCAGCCGGATGACAGACCGCCGGTACCGCTGTCAGGACTCGCGGTGGCCACGCCATGGCCAGTTGGGCGGCTGGCCCAGCCGTTCGAGGAGTTGCGCCTGGCTAACGATGGCGCCACGGTCTTCCTGGCCAATCTCGGACCCATCGCGGTGCACACCGCCCGCAAGACCTTCGCCAGCAACCTGTTCGCGGCAGGCGGTATCCAAGCGGTCAGCGACGACGGGCACTCGGACCCGGCCAGTGTGGCCGCCGCCTTCGCCGCCAGCGGTGCGGACATCGCCTGCATCTGCAGCAGCGACGATGTCTACGCCGAACTGGCCGAACCGACAGCCATGGCTCTCAAACAAGCAGGAGCTCGTCGGGTCTACCTCGCCGGCAGGGGCGACTACCCCAGTGTCGACGAATACGTCGGACTCGGCGTCGATGTTCTGGACGTTCTCACCCGGGCGGAGGCCGCACGATGACCGACTTCACGAAGATCAGCCTGCCCCCACGGACACCTCACCCAGACCGGGAGGCCTGGGAGGCCGCCGTCGCGCAGGCCACTGGCAGCACGCCCGACAAGTTGCTCTGGGAGACCCCGGAGGGCATCGACGTGGCGCCCCTGTACAGCGCGCAGGACCTGCTCGGCCTCACGCACCTGGACACCTACCCGGGCCTGCCCCCGTACCTTCGCGGGCCCTACCCCACGATGTACGTCAACCAGCCGTGGACCATCCGGCAGTACGCCGGGTTCTCCACCGCCGAGGACTCCAACGCGTTCTACCGCCGCAATCTCGCCCAGGGCCAGAAGGGCCTGAGCATCGCCTTCGACCTGGCCACCCACCGCGGCTATGACTCCGACCACCCCCGTGTGCAGGGCGACGTCGGCATGGCGGGTGTGGCGATCGATTCCATCCTGGACATGCGGGTGCTGTTCGACGGCATCCCGCTGGACAAGATGAGCGTGTCGATGACGATGAACGGCGCGGTGCTGCCGGTCATGGCCCTGTACATCGTGGCCGCCGAGGAGCAGGGTGTCCCGGCTGAGAAACTCACCGGCACCATTCAGAACGACATCCTCAAAGAGTTCATGGTGCGCAATACCTACATCTACCCTCCCACCCCCTCGATGCGGATCATCTCGGACATCTTCGCCTACACCTCTGACAAGATGCCGCGGTTCAACTCCATCTCGATCTCGGGCTACCACATGCAGGAGGCCGGAGCCACGGCCGACCTGGAGTTGGCCTACACGCTGGCCGACGGGGTCGAGTACCTACGAGCGGGCATCGCGACCGGCCTGGACGTCGATGCGTTCGCGCCCCGCCTGTCGTTCTTCTGGGCGATCGGCATGAACTACTACATGGAGATCGCCAAACTGCGGGCCGCGCGGTTCCTCTGGAGTGAGCTGGTCGCGCAGTTCCATCCGAAGAACCCCAAATCGCAGTCGTTGCGCACCCACTCGCAGACCTCCGGCTGGAGCCTTACGGCCCAGGACGTCTTCAACAACGTGGTGCGCACGTGCATCGAGGCGATGGCGGCCACCCAGGGCCACACGCAGAGTCTGCACACCAACGCCCTGGACGAGGCGCTGGCACTGCCCACTGACTTCAGTGCCCGCATCGCGCGCAACACCCAACTCTTCCTGCAGCAGGAGTCGGGCACCACGCGGGTGATCGATCCCTGGGGTGGTTCCTACTTCATCGAGCGGCTCACCCGCGAGTTGTCCGACCGCGCCTGGACCCACATCCAGGAGGTGGAGGAGCTCGGCGGCATGGCCAAGGCGATCGAAGCTGGTATCCCCAAGCTGCGTATCGAAGAGGCCGCGGCGCGCACGCAGGCCCGGATCGACTCCGGCCGGCAGGCGGTGATCGGGGTGAACACGTTCCGCCCCGAGTCCGCGGAGAACATCGAGGTGCTCAAGGTCGACAACGCCGCGGTGCGTGCCGACCAGATCGCGAAGCTCACCAAGCTGAAGGCAGAACGGGACCCCGGTGCCGTCGAGGTGGCCCTGCAGGCGCTGGAGAGCGCGGCGCGCGACAACACGGGCAACCTCCTCGACCTGGCTGTCAAAGCTGCCCGCGTGCATGCCACGGTCGGTGAGATCAGCGAGGCGCTCGAACGTGTCTACGGCCGCCACAAGGCGGAGATCCGCTCGATTTCGGGGGTGTACCGCCAAGAAATGGGAGACCACAACGCGCGCGTCGAGCAGGTACAGGCCAGCGTCACACAGTTCGAGGCCCAGGAGGGCCGGCGCCCCCGCATCCTGATCGCGAAGATGGGCCAGGACGGTCACGACCGCGGACAGAAGGTGATCGCGAGTTCGTTCGCCGACCTCGGCTTCGTGGTGGACATCGGGCCGCTGTTCCAGACACCCGAAGAGGTCGCCCGGCAGGCCGTCGAGAACGACGTGGACATCGTCGGCGCCTCGTCGCTGGCGGCCGGGCACCTGACGCTGGTGCCACAGCTCAAGCAGGCGCTGGCGGACTTGGGCCGCCCCGACATCCTGGTCGTGGTGGGCGGGGTGATCCCGCCGCAGGACTTCCCGGCTCTGCGGGAGGCCGGCGCTGCCGCGATCTTCCCGCCGGGTACGGTCATCGCCGAGGCCGCGGAGGGTCTGTTGGAGCAGCTCCTGTCGTGAGGACACCGCTGCCCCCACCGGGGGAACTCGCCGAGCTGGTGCGGTCCGGCAACACGATGTGGCTGGCGCGGGCCATCACGCTGGTCGAGTCGCGCAAGCACGCCCACCGGGCGCTGGCCTCAGAACTGCTGACCGCGGTGATGCCGGACACCGGCGGCGCCGACCGGGTGGGTCTGACCGGGGTGCCAGGGGTGGGTAAATCCACGTTCATCGACCAGTTCGGCACCAACCTGACGGCGGCCGGCAAGCGGGTCGCGGTGCTGGCCGTGGACCCCAGCAGCTCTCGAACCGGTGGCGCCATTCTGGGCGACAAGACCCGCATGGAACGGCTGTCCGCGGATCCGAACGCGTTCATCCGGCCCTCACCCGCGGGCCGCTCCCTGGGCGGGGTGGCCAGAGCCACCCGCGAGAGCATCCTGCTGTGCGAGGCCGCGGGGTTCGACGTGGTGCTGGTCGAAACGGTGTGCGTGTGCCAGAGCGAGACGACGGTCAGCGAGATGGTCGACATCTTCGTTGTACTCATGCTGGCCGGTGCCGGCGACGAACTGCAGGGGATCAAGCGCGGCGTGCTGGAGATCGCGGACCTGATCACCGTCAACAAAGCCGACGGGGACAACGTCAAACGGGCCCGGATGGCGGCCGCCGACTACCGGCGTGCGATCCACCTGATGACCCCGGCGTCGCCGAACTGGACCCCGCCGGTGATGACCTGCTCGGCGCTGACCAACGAGGGGCTGCCGCAGATCTGGGACACCATCGTGGAGCACCGGGAGCGGCTCACGGCCACCGGTGAGCGGGCCACCCGCCGGCAGCGCCAGCAGATCGGCTGGATGTGGTCGCTGATCGGCGACGGTCTGCTGGATGAGTTCCGCGAGTCCGCGACGATGGCGACGATGCTGCCCGACATCGAGGCGGCTGTTCTGGCAGGGGAGCTGCCACCGGCGGTTGCGGCGGACCGGTTGCTGGCCGCGTTCCTCAGATGACCGCCCGGAAGGTGGATCACGCGATTGTGACTGTGCCGTAGCCTGTGACGATGCGCGTGCGGATGGTGGTCACGGCCGTGGTGGCGCTGACGCTGGCAGCCACGGCTCCGGCAGCCGCGTACAACGCCCCGGGACCCAAGTGGCCCGGGGCCACGATCCGGTACTACAACGCGATGCCCGCGAAGTTCGACTGGGTCGTGCGCCAGGCGACGGCCAACTGGAACCGGTCCGGGGCGCGGGTGTCCTTCAAGGAGGTGCCGCGCCGCGGGGCCGCCCAAGTGACCATCGCGTTCGGTGACACCAAGGGGTACGCCGGATATGCCACGATCGGCCCGCAGCGCGGTGCCTACGCCCACCTCGCGCCCTACCAGCGCAGCGCCTCGCAGGGTGGCCCCGATCCCGTCCTCGGGCGGCTGCTCACGCACGAACTGGGACATGTGATCGGCCTGGATCACGTCGGATCGACCGGCTGCAAAGTCATGACTCCTGCCCCGGGCAATGGCTGTGCCGAGCCGCCCGCCGGCCATTTCAACTGCAGTTGGCTGGCCGCTGATGACATCCGCGGCGCGATCAGGCTGTACGGGGGTAAGCAGCGCAAGCCGGCCAACAAGTACTGCCTGCTCGAGCCTCGTCCGCCCGCACTCGACGTGCGGATCAGCGGCGGGGACAGTGTGGGTAGCCCGGTGCAGCTGCAGTGGAGTGTCCCCGCCGGCCTGCGCCGCGGTGTTCTCGTGAGTGTGCGGGTCTATCCGGCCGGCCGTTGTCAGGGGGACGAGCAGGTGGGCTGGCTCGACGGTGACGAGTCAGTGTCGCCCAACCAGGGCAGTTGGCGCGACGAGACTGGATCTGCCTCTCGAGCGGGCAGCTACTGCTATGAGGTGCGCTCGCGCAACCAGTTCGGCTTGGAGTCGGCGCCGGCCCGCTTTCTGGTGTCGCGGCCCGTCCCGTCGCCGGTCATCGGGGACATGATCGAGTACCCGAATCTGTATGACGACTACCACGTGTCCGCGACCCTTGCGGAGGGCACCTACTTGCAGGCGGCCGTGTCGCCGCCGGGGGGATGCGCGACCGCCTACGACCCGTCGGGCATCGATTACGTGTTCCGGCGTGGCTCCGGGTTGTGGGCCTTACGCGGGATCCCGGAAGGGGCGGCCTGCATCGCGTTCTTCGCCGTCGACTCCGACGGGGCCGCGAGTGCTGCCGTGACGCGCGAGATCGTGCACGCCGCCCGCAGCTAGGACAAGGGGGCGGCGCCGGCATCGGTCGGCTGCTCACGCCCCCCAACGAAGAAACCGACGACGATCAGCGCCGCGCCCACCCCGAACGTGATCCAGGCGGCACGGGCCAGATAGGCCGTAAGGACGTTCCAGATGTCGTCGGTCGCCCCGGCGAAGGCCGTGTCGGACAGGTTCGGTGCCAGCAGGCCCTCCCCGGTCATCAAGAACAGTGCCAGCAGGCCGGATGCGATCAGGACCCCGTACCCCATCCGGCGCACGTTCCCGGTCATGGCCACGTAGGCCACCAGCAGGGCCACCGGCAGGATCCAGAACCACTGCATCAGCGGGGCGGCCCAGGAGTAGACCCCGCGGATCTGGATCTGGGTGTCCTGGATCAGCACGATCGTCGGCGCCTGCAGGCCCAGATCGGGCAGGTTGATCCCTTCGGACTGTGCCCGCTCGCGCACAGTCTGGCCGACCACGTCGAGGTTCAGGACCAGATCGCCGTCCTGCACGGAAAGGCTGGGCGGGGGCTCATTGTTGAGCACCGCGACGGCGGCCTTCTGTACGTCGGCGTTCGCGGTGGCCCATAGTTGTGAGAACTGTTCGGTGGCCACCAGTTCCTTGACCACCGCGTTGATCCGGGTCACCACCGCCTGCGAGACGGTCTGCACCAGGCCGGTGGGCGCCTTGGGGAACCATTGCTGAACCTGCGCGGCGGCGCCGTCAGCGGTGATCAGGGAGTCGGTCACCGTGTCGGCGATGCCCTGCTGGATCTCTGGGCTCTGGGTCAGCGGGGCGACCGTGGCAACGAACTGGTCGGTGTTGGTGAAGGTGCGGTATGCCCAGTGCCCGATGACTCCCACGGGCAGGAGCAGCGTACCGATTATCAGGAACACCATAGCCAGACGTCTCATAGGCCTAGTCAAGCAGAAGTGACCCTGCCAGCGTTCGGATCGGGCCTCATTACCCTGGTGGTATGCCCCGTCCCGCGACCCCCGGTGATGCTCAGGCCCTGTCCCGGCTGGCTGGGCGAACGTTCCCGGCCGCCTGCCCGCCGGACACTCCCGCGGAGGCCATCGCCGCCCACATCGCGACGCGGTTGTCCCCGCAGCAGTTCCTGGCCGACATGGCGCAGACCGAGATCTTCGTGGTCGACTCCGGTGACGAACTCAGCGGATACCTGATGCTCGCGTTCGGCACTCCGCCGATCGCGACGACCTGGCGCGACCCGATCGAGTTGCGCCGCATCTACGTCGACGCTCCGGGGTCGGGCGTCGCCACCCAGTTGATGGCCACCGCCCTCGAGCAGGCGATCGGCCACGACGTCATCTGGCTGGGCACCAACGAGTTGAACGCACGCGCGATTCGCTTCTACGAAAAGCATGGTTTCACGATTGTGGGGAATCGCACCTTTGTGGTCGGGGGCGTCGAGGAAGCGGATTACGTCATGGCACGTACGGTTGATTCATGAGCGATTTCGATCTTGTCGTCTACGGTGCAACCGGGTTCACGGGCAAACTGGTCGCGCAGTATCTGGCCGAACGCGGCGGGCCCGAGCGCATCGCCCTAGCCGGTCGCAATCCCGATCGGCTGGCCCACGTGGCCGCCGACCTCGATGTCAGTTGGCCCATGATCGTGGCCGACGCGAGTGATCCCAAGTCGTTGGCGGCCCTGGCCGAGTCCACCAAAGCGGTCGTCACGACGGTGGGCCCCTACATGAAGTACGGGCTGCCGCTGGTCGAGGCGTGTGCCCGCGCCGGCACCCACTACGCAGATCTCGCTGGTGAGGTCCTGTTCATGCGGCAGAGCATCGAACGCTACGACCAGCTCGCCCGGGAGACCGGGGCCCGGATCGTGCATGCCAGTGGATTCGACTCGATCCCCAGCGATCTCGGGGTCCATCTGCTGCACGAGGCGGCTGAGGGTGAACTTGGCGAGACGGTCATGGCGGTGCGCTGGGCCAGTGGTGGTTTCAGCGGCGGCACGATCGCCAGCGGGATCGGCCAGATGGAAGCCGCCCGGCAAGACCCGAGGCTGGCCAAGATCATGTCCGATCCGTATGCGCTCACTCCGGGTGCTGCGGGCCCCGACGCCGGTGATCAGGTGTGGGTGAACTACGAACCAGTGCTGGATTCCTGGACCGGGCCCTTCCTCATGGCCATGATCAACACCCGCGTGGTGCGGCGCTCGAACTTCCTCTCCGACTTCTCCTATGGCCGCGGCTTCCGCTACAAGGAGGTTGTGGCGACCGGTCCCGGCTGGGGTGGCCGGGCACGGGCGACCGCGCTGGCCGCTGGCACGACAGGTGGGTCGATGGCCCTGTCCTTCGGTCCCACGCGTTCGCTCGCCCAGCGCTTCCTGCCCGACCCCGGCGAGGGTCCGGATCAGGAGTCCCGCGAGAAGGGTGGCTTCCGGGTGGAGTTCCGCAGCACTCTTGACGACGGCACCGTCTACGGCGCCGAAGTGATGGGCAAGGGCGACCCCGGTTACGCGGCCACGTCCCGCATGCTGTCCGAGGCCGGGCTGTCCTTGGCGGCCACGAAGGGTGAGGGTGGAGTGCTCACGCCCTCCACCGCAATGGGTGATGATTTGGTCGATCGGCTGCGATTCGCCGGGATGACCTTGCGTGCATGGCAGGTGCGGTAGTAAGCCTGCTGCTATGAGCGATGATATGCGCGCGGTGGCGGTCAAGCGGATCAAAGCCAAGCGGGACTTCTGGCGGACCTTCGGCATCTTCGTGATCGTGTGGTTGATCCTGACCGCGGTCTGGGCGTTGTCCGGCGGTGGCTACTTCTGGCCCATGTGGGCGATGTTCGGGATGGGGATCGCGCTGCTGTTCATCGGGTTCAGCGCGTACGGCCCTTCAGAGCGGCCGCCAAGCGAGCAGGAGATCACCGACGAGATGCGAAAGATGGGCGGCTGAGTTCTAGGCCACCATGGCGACCGGCGCCAGACTGAGGCGCAGTCGGCGGGCGCCGTCCTCATAGCCGAGCGACTCCACCGGCGCCAGCTTCTCCAGCAGTGCCAGCATGGGGTCGTTGCTGGCGAGCACGTCCGCGTTGAGGGTGTCGATGCCGTCGTCGGCCGCCTGCATCAGCAGGACCGACAGCAGGGCTGATCCCAGACCGCGACCCTGGTACTTGTCGCAGATGAGGATCGAGAGTTCGTACTCCCCATCGAGAGCCCGGATGTAGCGGGCATCGGGCACGAGGCGCCCCCGC
>RRZU010768325.1_pt1 | contig 11416 bp, 7 predicted proteins | sample 2165561 | NCBI WGS metagenome assembly RRZU01 (sample SAMN10456909, study PRJNA506462) | wastewater metagenome | isolation source: wastewater sludge | place: USA: Moscow, Idaho | reverse complement strand
CGGCCCCGAAGCTCTCAACGCCCTGGCCCGCCGCGACATGGCCTACGACAACCTCGGCGACGCATCGCTGGTCGATGCTCAGCGCACGGTCAAGGTCGCCACCGACGCAGGCGTGCTGGCGCAGCAGAAGCAGACGGTGTCCGATGCAGCGACCGCCGACTACCAGCGCGCCCACGACACGCTGGTGGCCGCGCGACGAGAGGTATCAGCCGCGGAGCGTGAACGTGCGGCCGCCACCAGCGACATCCGCGCCGCCAACGCCGACGCCGCCAAGACCGACGCGCGATATGACAAGGCTCAAGAGGTGTACAAGGTGTCGCTGGAGAAGTCCCTGGCCGAGTCGGGCAGTTCAGCGCCGATCTCGCAAGGGCCTGCAGCCGATGTCGTGTGGAAGATGTTCAAGGCCGAGGGGTTCTCTGAGGAATCCATCGCGGGAATCCTGGGGAACCTCCAGCAGGAATCCGGCGTGGACCCCACCGCGGTGCAGGCCGGCGGACCCGGCCGCGGACTCGCGCAGTGGTCCATGGGCGGCCGCTGGGACAACGGTTCGTCGAGTTTGATCTCGTTCGCGTCGAGTCAGGGCCTGGACCCCTGGTCCGCCCGCACCCAGGTGCAGTTCATGCTCTACGAGATGCAGAACGTGTTGTCGTTCGATGTGGAGTCGTTCAAGGACATGACCGACATCCTGGCCGCCACCGTCTACTTCCATGACGTGTTCGAAGGCTCGGCCGACAGCGCCGACTTCGTCCGGGCGGTCCGCGGCAACTACGCTCTGCAGTGGTACGCCCGGCTGAGCTGACGCTCCGAACGCACCCACCTGGCTGACCCCGCGACAAGCGGGGCTTAGTGTCGTGGGATCAGGTTCGGATGTCAGACATCGAAGGGTCTGCCGATGAAGCGACTCGCAGTGATCATGGTGGCCGCGGCCACGGCAGTCTCCGTCGCCGGTGTTCCGGCAGCTCAGGCCGCACCGGGCGACTACGGCAAGAACGACGGCGGCGGCTTCCGCAATGTCCTCCCGCCAGGGTCGGATGGCGTGGATACGGCTGCGGAGTTCGGCGCTTTCGCCGCCGACGGCACCTTGCCCCGCTACTGGGCCAACCAGCAGTCGCTGTACGAGGACCTGCTGTACGCCGCCCCCGACCTGACCGACAGCCAGATCGGTGACTACTTCAAGGACGCCACCTTCGGGGTGAAGAAGGCCCAACGCGCCGACACCGTGCGCCCCCGGTCCGGCGTCACCATCATCCGGGACAAGAAGTGGGGAGTCCCCCGCATCTACGGCAAGACCCGCAAGGACACGATGTTCGGTGCCGGATACGCCGGCGCAGCCGACCGGCTGTTCTTGATGGACGTCATGCGGCATACCGGCCGCGCGACGCTGTCCTCCTTCCTGGGGGGCGGCAATCTCGGCAGCGACAAGGAGCAGTGGCAGTTCGCGCCGTACACCGACAAGGATCTCGCCCGTCAACTGACCCTGGCCAAGAAGACCCAGGGGCGGCTGGGCCGACGCTCGGTGGGCGACCTCAAGGCCTACGTCGCGGGCATCAACTCCTACATCGCACGGGCGCGAACCGATGCCGACCTGATGCCCGTCGAGTACAGCCTCATCGATCAGCCGCTGCGCAACTGGAAGAACACCGACGTCGTCGCCACGGCGTCCCTCATCGGCGGCATCTTCGGCAAGGGCGGCGGCGGATCCGTGACCGCCGCTGAGATCCTGAACACCCTCGAGAAGCGGTTCGGCAAGAAGCAGGGCCGGCGGATCTGGACCGGGTTCCGCGCCAAGAACGACCCCGAAGCGCCCACCACGATCAACAAGCGTTTCCCTTACCTCACGGAGAACTCCTTCAGCAAGAAGGGACTGGCGCTACCCGCCCCAGGCTCCGTCACGCCGGCGCAGTTCGTGTCGGGGTCCGCAGTGTCCGCGGCTTCCGGCACAGGCGCCACGGCAACCGGTACCTCACTGTTCGACCGAGGTACCCCCCACATGTCCAACTGGGAACTTGTGCCCGCCCGACACTCACGCAACGGTCGACCACTGGCCGTGATGGGGCCGCAGGTGGGGTACTACCTGCCCCAGATCCTGGTCGAGGAGGAACTCCACGGACCCGGGATCGACGCCCGGGGAGTCGCATTCGCCGGGGTGAACCTGTACGTGCAGATGGGACACGGCCGCGACTACGCCTGGAGCGCCACATCGGCGGGCTCGGACAACGTGGACACGTTCGCCGAAGTGCTCTGCGGGAAGGGCCGCACTCACTACCGATACAAGGGCAAGTGCCGCAAGATGCAGAAGCTGACACGGGACAACTCGTGGACTCCCAACGTCATCGACCCGACACCGGCAGGGTCGGCCAAACTCACCGCCTACCGGACCGTTCACGGCATCGTGCAGTCGTACGGCAAAGTCGATGGCAAGCGTGTCGCGTTCGCGCTTGCGCGCACGACCTACATGCACGAGACGGAATCGGCCATCGGCTTCGCCAAGCTCAACGACCCCGGCATCGTGGACAGCCCGCAGTCCTTTCAGAAGGCGGCGATGAGCATCAACTTCACCTTCAACTGGTCATACACCGACGCCGATCACATCGCCTACTTCCTGTCGGGGGCCTACCCGCAGCGGGCATCCGGGACATCACCTGACTTCCCCATCCTGGGAACCGGCAAGTACGACTGGCGGGGATTCGACGCCAAGACGTGGACCTCGGACCTGCTGCCGTTCGACCGTCACCCGCGTGCGATCGACCCGAACGTGCTGGTGTCATGGAACAACAAGCCGGCTCCGGGTTGGGGCGCCTCCGAGGACCAGTGGGGCTATGGCCCGATCTACCGGTCCCAGATGATCGAGAAACGCGTCCGCAAGGCGATCTCGAACGGCCGCAAGATGCGTACGGCGCAACTGGTCCAGTCGATGGCGGAGCCCGCGACCCAGGACATCCGTGGTTTCGCCCTGCTCCCCCGGTTGTTCGATGCGGTGGGTGAGCCCACCGATCCGACGTTGGCCAAGGCGGTCTCCACGCTCAAGCGATGGCGGTCCGACGGATCGCACCGACGCGACCTGGACCGCGACGGCTCATACGAACACAACCGGGCAGTCGAGATCATGGACGCCTGGTGGCCCAAACTCGTCACTGCCCAGTTCCGGCCGACCATGGGCCGCGCGTCGTTCGACGCCGTGCAGTCGATGATCCGGTTCGGCGCCGTCCAGGGTGAGTCCCCGAGCGCGCCGGGGTTCTCCGACGGCTGGTGGGGGTACGTGGACAAGGATCTGCGCACCCTGTACACACCAAACAAGGTGGCCGGCGGCGAGTTGGGCCGGGTGTTCTGCGGTGGCGGATCCAAGAAGGCTTGCCGGACAGCGATGCGGTCCAGTCTGAAAGCCGCCCTGGCCGTGACACCCGATGAGCTGTACGGCCGCGGAGCCTGCACTGACGAGCCGACACCTGCGTGTTGGGATCGCAACCGACCTCGAGTGACCGCGGCGATCAACAAGCCGGGGGCGTTCCCGTTCCAGAACCGGCCGACGTTCCAGCAGGTGGTCAGCGTCAAGCGCCCGGTCAAGCGGTGATCCCGGGTGCCGACCTTGACCTTCTTGCCAAGGCGGTACTGAGCCGGTATCCCACCACCGATTTCCCCTGCCTTTGGGACGTGATCCAGTCGACGGAACAGCCGCTGGCGGGGCAACGCGTGCTGTGCGGCTTCCCGGTGTTCCGCAACACCCTCCCGTTGTACTGGGCCCTGCGGGCCGCAGGCGCGGACCTCGAGGTAATCGCTGCCCCAGGCGTCCCCATCGACCCTGACGTCCTGACCCGCCTGCCAGGGTTGGGGCTCACCGTCACCGATGACCCAGGGTCGTCGGCATTCGACATCGTCATGGACTGCGCGGGGCCGCTGTCGCACGTCCCCGCCAGCAGGGGTTACGTCGAACTCACCAAGTCAGGCGAAGCTGCCTACACCGACCATTCGCGACCCGTGTACCTGGTTGACGCCGGCAGCATCAAGCACATCGAGACCTCGCTGGGCACCGGCGACGGATTCGTGCGCGGGCTGCGCCACTATGGCTACCGAGACCTGACCGGACACAGCATCGTGATCTTCGGGGCGGGCAAGGTGGGTTCGGGCGTGGCGGTTCGGGCTGCAGCCGAGGGCGCCCGTGTGACCCTGATCGACAGCCGTTCCCCGGTGGCCGCAGACCAGTTCACCCGGCTTTCCGCCGACGATGAGTCGGCGATCCGCCAGGCGGTGTCGACGGCGTGGTGCATCGTGAGCGCGACCGGAGTCGAGGGCGCGCTCCACCGCTTCGCACCTGACCTGTGCGCGAGTTCGGCAGTGCTGGCGAACATGGGCGCCTTCGATGAGTTCGGTCCCGAAGTGCCCATCGAGCGGGTGTTGAACGGCAAGATCCCCGTGAACTTCGTCCTCGACGAGCCCACCCGACTGCGCTACATCGACCCCTCGTTGGCTCTGGCCGTCGCCGGGGCCGTAGAACTCGCGGCTGGGCGGTTGCACCCTGGCATCAACGTCCCGACGCGAGCGGTGGAGCGCCAGGTGCTCGAGCCTGCGCGTCGACACGGCGACATCCGCCAAGAACTGGCCGCAGTCGGGATCTGACAGTTGTGGCTGGTGAGGTCCGAGTTCCGGACCGCCGAGCGTCCAAGGGCGCACCGACCCGATAGGTTCGCAGGAAAGGAAGGACGACGATGAGCATGACCAAGACACTGGCGGACAAGCAGCACCAGGTGGAGTCGTTCCGGGCGGAACTGAACCAGGTGCAGGAGGCACTGGCACAGGCGGACGGTTACCTGTCCAAGACCGACGAAGCCCTGATCGGCGCCCAAGAGGTGGCCCAGCAGACCCGACGCCTGGCACCGGCCCTCGGCATCGCGATCGCAGTGACGACGGCCGTCGTGGTGGTCGTGTTCGTCGTGCGCCGACGCAAGGCTCGACGCGAGGGCTGATCGGACTCAGCCACAGTTCCCCGGGATGGAGCGCCGCTGCCCGGCAGGAACCGAACCAGCCAGGAACTCCTGAACGAGGCCGGCGAACGCCAGAGGTTCCTGGAAGAGCACGGAGTGGCCCGAGCCACTGATCGTCTGAAGCGCTGCGCCGGAAATCCCCCGGGCCAGCACTCGACTGTTGGCCGGCGGGGTGATCACGTCACCGGCGCCGACCATGACCAGCGTCGGCAGCGTCACGCGGCGCAACTGCCGCAGGTTGCGGTCGGAGCGCAGCCAAGGATCCTCCGCCGCCACCATGGCGTCGTAGGTGGGTTCGGGCACCCTGCCTGCCGGATACCGACCTGACTCCACCGCCGCCGCCTGACGGCGCAGGAAGGCGCGCCCGGCTCGGCGGGCACAGGTCGTGTCCGGGTAGTTGGTGCGCAGATATGTGCGGGTCGTGTAGTTCGGGTCGCTGTCGGCGCGCTGCACCCATTCCGGCCCAAGCGTGGTGCGCCGCCCGCCGGGGTTACCGGCGACCAGGATGACCTTGCTCGCGCTGGCGGGATGCCGGACCGCGAGGCGCTGTGTCACGAACGTTCCCATCGACCAGCCCAGAACAGCCGGCTCCGTCACGTCGATGCGCTGCAGCCATTCGGCCACCACGTCAGCCAGGCGGTCGAACGTCAGTTTTCGGCGCAGGGCCGTGGAGCCCCCGAGCCCGGGGTAGTCCATCACGATCACGCGGTGGCGGGCGGCGAGCGCCGACAGCAGCGCCGGGTCCCACTCCGCCATGGGCGATGCCGTCCCGTTGAGCAGCACCAGCGGCGAGCCGCTCCCGAGTTCGGCCCAGGCGATCCTGCCACCCGCCACCGGCGTCCTGCGGACGTCGAGTCGGACCCGGTCGGACGCCACCGCGGTAACGGGGTCTGCACTCACCTCGGCCGCGTCCGGGGCGGAGGTGTTGACCGGCTGCGCCTGCCCGCATGCGGTCAGTAGAAGAAGGCCGGCCAACGCCGCGGTACGGCGCCTCACATGTGCCGCTCCGCGTAGATCGTCACCGCGTCGCGCACATATGACGCACCTTGCGGTCCCCCGTAGTGACGACCGAAACGCTCATCGTCCACGTACATCTGCGCCAAGCCGGTGAGTGCCTCACCGGGCACCTGCCGGCCACCCCAACCGGTGGTGACCCACCGGTGGTGGCGCCGAGCCAGCTCCTGCACTGCGTCCGACGCCGGATCCAGCCCGGCCTCGCTGGCAGCACGCCACGAGGCAGCCAGTTCCTGCGCCTCGGTCAGGAACGCCTGTCGCCCCGAGTCGTCCAAACTTCGCCACCAGGCGTCGCTGTCGGCGTAGGCGGACTCGCCCCATCGTTGCTCGACCTCGCCGCGGTACTGCGTGTGGTCGAATCCGTCGAACATCTCGTCGGCCATCAGATCCTCTCCGTTCTGCATCCGGGTCACGGTTGCGGTGACACCGACGATCAGGCGATCCAGCCGCTCGCGTTCAGTATGAAGTCGCGCGAGGTGCTGTTGCAGCGCATGGATATCGTCGGTGTCCGCATCGAGGAACGCGGCGATCTGCCCCAAGCCCAGGCCCCAGCGCCGCAGCAGCAGGATGCGCTGCAGTCGCACGAGTGCGGCTTGGTCGTAGTACCGGTAGCCGTTGGCCCCCACTCGGCTGGGCGGCAGCAGACCTGTCTCGTCGTAGTGGCGCAAGGTGCGGCTGGTGGTTCCGGCAAGCCGGGCCACCTGCTGGATGGTCCACTCCACGTCACACCTCCGATCGTCCCTGTCCACGATCGACGCTAGACGTTGCCGCTACGGCAAGGTCAAGCGATCAGCGCGAGCGGGGCCGACCGCTGCTGGAAGAGCGATGGTTGCCGCTGTTGCGGGCAGGGCCCTTGCCGTAGCGGTTGCCGCGTCGTTGGCCCTGGTTGTTCTGCGGCTTGCGCGCCGGCCGGTCGCTGCGAGGCTCCGCTGCCGGGACGTTCTCCAACGGAGTGCCACCGGACGCGATGCTGAGGACCTCCGGGTGAGCGGGGTGCACCGTCACCGTCGAATGGTCCGACGCGGTGTCCCGGTGCATCTGGCGGTGCTTGCCGGCTTCGTTGCTGAGCAGCAGCGACAGCACCAGGCCTTCGCGGCCGGCGCGGGCGGTGCGACCGCTGCGGTGCAGATAGTCCTTGTGGTCGGCGGGCGGGTCGTAGTGCACGACCAGGTCGACGCCATCGACGTGGATGCCGCGGGCCGCCACATCGGTGGCGACCAGCACCGGACGACGTCCCGACGCGAAGTCGGCCAACGCGCGGTTGCGCTGGCTCTGATTGCGGTTGCCGTGGATGGCGGCGGACTCGATGCCGCGCTGCTGCAACTGCTTGGACAGCCGGTCGGCGCCATGCTTGGTGCGCACGAAGAACAGCGTGCGACCGTGGCGGGCAGCCACCTTGGCGGCCACTTCCACCTTGTGTTCCCGATCCAAGGTGAAGGCGCGGTGTTCCATCGTCTCGGCGGCGGGAGTGCCGACAGCGGCGGCATGGATGGCCGGATCTGTCAGGTGGGTGGTCGCGATGCGTTCGATGCCGCGGTCCAAGGTGGCGGAGAACAGCAAACGCTGCGCAGAGGCCGGGATGGCCTGGAAGATGCGGGTGACGGCGGGCAGGAAGCCCAGGTCCGCCATGTGGTCGGCCTCGTCGATGATGAAGGTGTTCACGCGGGACAAGGAACAGGTGCCGCGCGCCATGTGGTCTTCGAGGCGGCCGGGAGTCGCCACGACGATGTCGATGCCGCGATCCAGCGCCTTGATCTGGGCGCCCATGGGGGCACCACCGTAGATGGCCACAATGGACAGATTCACCGTCCGAGCCATCGGACCGATCGAGTCGGCCACCTGCTGAGCGAGCTCTCGGGTCGGAGCCAGGATCAGCGCGCGGGGATGGCGCGAAGCCGCGGGTCGCCCCTCAGCTGCCAGCTTGGTCACCAGTGGGAGCCCGAAAGCCAGGGTCTTGCCGGAACCGGTCTGGGCGCGGCCCAGGACGTCGCGGCCGGCCAATGCGTCGGGGATGGTGCGGTTCTGGACTTCGGTCGGCTGGTCGATACCGGCCGCGGCAAGTCGCGCCACGAGGGCCTGCGACAGGCCCAGTTCGGCGAAGGGCCGGGCGGGCACCGTGAGTGCTGCCGACGCGTCGAGCGCCTGCTCCAGCGCTGACGAGCGCGGCTCGGGACGCGACGCCTGGGCGGTTCCGCGAGAGCGATTGTTGTGGTTGGGACGTTTGCGGGCGCGCGAACGCGCGCCACGAGATTCAGACATGAGAGCTTTCCTTTGTCGTGTTTGCTAGGCCTCGAATACGAGTGACCATGGGCCGAATCAACGGCAGCGGAAACACGAACGGACCTCACGGGAATGGTTTCCCGCAGTGGCGGCCAATGGCGGCCGCTCTCCCACCATAGGGCACCGGTGCCCGCTCTGTATAGGCCAGACCGGGCGCCCCGGCTCAGGTGGCAGGTCGTCCGGTCACCCGTTGGCGTTCGCAGTGCAGGTCACCTTCGCCCTGCGGTCCACTCGCCACTGGCGCCGCCAGATGTCCCGTTCGCACCCGAAGCCTGCCTACGAGGGTTATGCCCGGATTCACCATGTTGGGTGGCTACCGGACGCCTGTGGACGCCGGGCCCACCCATCGCGCCGCGCCCGTCAGGATCAGGTTCTGGCCAATTCCGGCTCACGAAGTGGTCACGGAGATATGTCGGGCTTGCACCTGCGGGTTTGGCAGACAGACTGGGAGGGGAGGTAAGACCTGTGAGAAGGACTCTGGCCGCAGCCATGGCCGTCGCCGTGGCATCGTCGGCTGCCCTGTGGCCCGCAACAGCTCAGACCGATAGCACCAGTCCGCTGGCTCCCGGAACTGCCGCCGACCGCCAAGACGCGCCGATCGCGGTGCCGGATGCCTCCGGCACCGGCTACTTGGTGACGACCCGGCCCGCCGCCGAGCCGATCGCGGTCATCGCCAAGGCCGCCCCCGATGCTCCCGTCGCCGAGGTGACCGGCCCGGCCTACAAGGGTGCAGTCGTGGACCTGACCGCCGACCAGGCGAGAGCCTTGCTGCAGACGCCCGGCGTCGTCGCCGTCGAACCTGACCAGCGTTTCACGGCAGCCGCTGATACCCGGGCCACGACCGCACAGACATGGGGACTTGACCGCACCGACCAGCGCGCGCTGCCGCTCGATGGCCGCTACGTACCGTTGGGCACCGGACGGGGCATGCACGTTTACGTGGTCGACAGTGGCATCACGGCCAACAGTCCCGAGTTCTCCGGCCGCATCGGCGACGGAGCCTTCACCACCGGCGGTAGCGTGACGGACTGCTTCGGTCACGGCACTCATGTCGCCGGCATCATCGCGTCGAACCGGTACGGCATGGCGCCGGGCGCCACCATCCATCCGGTCCGCGTCCTGGATTGCGCCGGTGGCGGCTCGACCAGTTCGATCGTGACGGCACTGAACTGGGTGGCGCGCAACGCCCCCCGCGATGCGGTCGTCAACCTGAGCCTTCGCGGTCCTCACAGCGCCGCGCTCGACCGGGCCGTACGGACCCTCGTCGACAGTGGCCGGGTCGTGGTTGTCGCCGCCGGAAACGATGCCGGCGACGCCTGCAACTGGTCGCCGGCAAGCGAAGACTCGGCGGTGACGGTGGGAGCCACCGACAAGCGCGACCGTGAGGCAGCGTTCTCCAACTACGGTCGCTGCGTGGACATCTACGCTCCCGGTGTCGGCATCCGATCCACGGACTTCCGTGGCGGGACCTCCGGTCGGGTCGATATGGGCACCTCGATGGCGGCCCCTCACGTGGCCGGGGCTGCTGTTGTGCTGTGGAGCGCTGACCGTGACCTCACGGGCAAGCAGGTGTCACGGGCGTTGCTGAAGCGCTCCACCCGCGACGCGGTGCGATTCCCCCGGGGCCAGGGTGAGTCCCCCAATGTGCTGCTCTACGCAGAGCGGGCCCAACTCCCCGGGGCCGTGGCGCGCATGACCGTGCGCCCCGGCGATCGACAAGTCAGGCTGCGCTGGCGCCGTGCGGTGTCCAACACCGCTGAAACGTCCTACACGGTCACTGCGACCCCGGGAAACCAGTCGTGCCGCGTCATCAACCGGACCCGGTGCACGATCAAGGGCCTGGCCAACGGGACCAAGTACACGTTCGCCATCCGGGCCTCCAACCTGGCCGGCCGCGGGCCGGTCGCGACGGCTGACCCACGGATCAGCGCCACGGCGAAGATCAACGCAGCGGCTCAGTCGGTCCGGACTCGTCGACGCTGACGACCCGTAGGTCAGTGAACCGGATCCATGTCCCGGTTGATGACCTTGGCGAACACGAACAGCACCACTGCGATAGCGATCGGGATCGCCGCGCTGAGCAGGAACGTGTTGACGGGGTTGTCGGCGGTGAACTTGCCGATCTGGCCGCCGATGCTGGTACCGACCGAGGTCGCCACGAACCACAGGGCCAGCATCTGACCGCTGGCGCCTTCGGGGGCCAGCTTGGTCGTTGCTGACAGTCCCGTGGGCGACAAGAGCAGTTCCGCCCACGTCTGCAGCAGGTAGGTCCCCAGGATCCAGAACAGGGCCGCTTGGGCGCCGTTGTTCTGATAGGCGGTCATCGGGATCACCAGGACCAGCACCGACAGGCCCACACCCACCAGGGCGATCGCGAACTTGATCGACGTGCGAGGAGCCCGGTAGGCGAGCTTCGTCCAGACCGCGGCGAAGATCGGGGCGAAAATGATGATGAACAGTGGGTTGGCTGACTGCAGCCACGCCACCGGCATCTCCCACGTGCCGACGGACATGTCGGTGACGTCCTCTGCGAACAGGGTCAGCGTGGAGCCGGACTGTTCGAAGACCATCCAGAATGCCGCCGCGGCCACGAAGATCCAGATGAAGGCTTTGACGTGGGCGCGCTCACGAGCGGTGTAGTCCGTGCGGCGGAACAGTTGGAAGAAGTACACGAACGGCACGATCAGGATGAAGATCGTGATGGCCGAGGCGATGCGATCGAAGATCGAGGAGTCACCCAGCAGCCCCAGCACCACGGCGATGAGGGCCACGAACACGACTGAGCCGGCGATGATCAGGAGGAACCGGTTGCGCTCATGGGCTGTGGCCGGGTCGGGAGCGGTCTCGCCCACACCGTGCAGCTTGCGCCAACCCAGTGCGTACTGGATGACGGCGAACGTCATGCCGATCCCGGCGATGGCGAAACCCCAGTGGTAGCCATGCTGCTGGGCGGCCCACCCGGTCACCAGCGGCGCCGCGAAGCTGCCGATGTTGATGCCCATGTAGAACAGCGAGAAGCCCGCGTCGCGCCGGGTGTCGGTCTCGGAGTACAGGTCGCCGACCATCGCGGAGATGTTCGGTTTGAGCAGCCCGGTGCCCAACGCGATCAGCAGCAGTCCGATCCAGAAGGTGACCTCGATCGG
>RRZU010234261.1_pt1 | contig 11418 bp, 4 predicted proteins | sample 2165561 | NCBI WGS metagenome assembly RRZU01 (sample SAMN10456909, study PRJNA506462) | wastewater metagenome | isolation source: wastewater sludge | place: USA: Moscow, Idaho | reverse complement strand
GTGCTCAACGGCACCGAGTCGGGGGGTAGTGGCGATATAGTTAGTTCCGTTTGGTATTTGGGCGATACGCCCATAGGCACAACACCGGTGCTAACATATACCTTTCTTGCGTCGGGCGAATACAGTATTTGCTTGGTTATAGCCACTGCCGACGGTTGCACCGATGAATATTGTCATGGTGTAGTGGTATCGGGCATTGATGACCCTTGCCCTGCCCTTTGGGTCGATTTTACCTACGAATTTAACGCTAATCCCTTATCTGTCCATTTTATTAAGTTCACCGAAGGGTCTGGTTCGGGGGCACAATGGTTGTGGAACTTCGGCGACGGAGGCACAGCTACGGCTGCTAACCCCACACACATCTATGACGAAGCTGGCACTTACACGGTTTGTTTGTCGGTTACGACTGCATCGGGCTGTACCGAGCAATATTGTCAAAGTATTGTGGTTAGCGATAGCGTTGGGGCTTGCGAAGCAGTGATTAGTTACACCTTAAATGGGGCAAATGCCGCCTTTAGTGCTGAGGGGTCGAGTGCCAATGGCAATATCATTGCTTATTCGTGGTGGCGCGGCGATAATCTGTTTAGCATCGAGCCTACTGCAACGTTGCATTTTAACACATCGGGTACGTACAACATCTGCCTAACTATTGCGACCGACAACGGTTGTACAGACGAGGTTTGCCAATCGATTGTTGTTAGTGTTGAGCCGCCGGTTGCCAATGCCTTAGCTATCAATCCGAACATTGTTAGTCAATATTTGCCTATTTCGTTGTCGTTGCAAACTGCGCAAACGGTCAATGTCATGCTTTTAAATTTGCAAGGGCAAGTAGCTTATGTGCAGCAGCTACCATTAGAGGTAGGTATCAACGAACCTATATTAGACTTGTCGCCGCTTATGTCGGGCATGTACCTACTGCGTACAAGTTTAGCCGATGGCACTGTTTTGACCCAAAAAGTATTAGTTGCCGAATAAACGTTATTGTTTACCGACATCAAAAAAGCCTTGACCGCTGTATGTGGTCAAGGCTTTTGTTGTTTTGAGTTATTCAGTGGGTGTTTTAGGTGTTTTGTTGTGTTGGTTTTATTATTCTTCGCAATGATTGGCAACCATTTCGCTGGCTTTGCTATATCCGTTTTTGACTGCGTATTGCCAGTCTACACAAGCATCTTGTGCATAGTGAAGTTGTTGTTTGCATAAGCCTCTATGGTAATAGGCTTCGCCGTATTGCTCGTCGATGGATACAGCCGTGCTATAATCTTCGATGGCACCGCGATAATCGTTGAAGTTTTGCTTGATGAGTGCGCGGTTATAGTAAGCTGTTTTTTGGGTAGGGTCTAATCCGATGATAGTTTCGTAGTCGTCGAGCGCACCTACAAAATCGCCGGCTATCACTTTCAAGTTAGCTCGGTTGTTATAGGCATCTAAGTAGTTGGGGTCTAAGTTGAGGGCTTTGTCATAATCTTCAAGGGCACCTTTATAGTTTTGTGCGGCTCGTTTAGCTAAACCGCGATAGTAGTATGCCTCTTTATCGGTGGGTTTTAGCTTAACGACAAAGTCATAATCGGCTATTGCGGACAGCACATCGTTTAGTTTTCGTTTTGTATGGGCTCGTTGTAGGTAAGCATCTGCCGATTTGGGGTCAATTTTTATCAGGGTATTGAAGTCGTTCATAGCCAAGTCGGAGCGGTTGGTTTGTAGATACAGCGTACCTCGTTGTAGGATTGGGTTTGTTTGTTCGGGTTTTAGTTTTATCATTTCGCTGAGGTCTTCAATGGCTTTATCGGGTTGTTTTTGTTTGATGTATAATGCGGCTCGGTCTGCATAAGCGTCCATATTTTGTGGTTGTAGCGACAAGACGCGTCCGTAGTCGGCGATGGCACCTTCGTAGTCGGCGGTGGTGACTCGGGTAATGGCTCTATTTTTGTAGGCAGCCACATATTGAGGGTATATGGCTATGGCTCGGTCAAAATCGGTGAGGGCATTGCGTATATCGCCTTTGGCGGCGCGTGCGATACCTCTATTATTGTAGCCCATTTTGTATTGCGGGTCTAATAGCAGTAGTCGGTCGTAGTCTTCAATGGCACTTTGGTAGTCGTTGTTGGCAGCTTTGGCTAATCCTCTATTGTTATATGCCGATTTATATTGGGGTGCAATTTGTAGGGCTTTGTCGTAGTCGGCAATGGCGGCGGCATAGTTGTTGTTGGCTGCATGTGCAATACCTCTGTTGTTGTATGCCAGTTCGTAGTTGGGTTGTGCAGCGATGGCTCGGTCATAATCGGCAATGGCATTGGCATAATTTCCTTGTGCTGCTTTCATTTTGCCCAATTCGTTGTGTGCTTCGGCATAATTGGGGTCAATTTTTATTAAATTGTTCAGGTCATTTTGTGCATCGTTGGGTCGTTTTGTCCGCACATAGGCAATCGCTCTATAAAGTAGGGCGGGGGCATAGTTGCTTTTTTGTTTCAACACGTTGTTGTATTGTTCAATGGCTTGTTCGTAGTTGCCTGTTGCTGCCATAGCCAGTCCTTTTAGTGTATTGTCGTAGTGTTTGTAGGCATTGTTGTCGGCTGTGGCTTCGGTTATGGCAACGGTTTCTACTCGAAGGCGTGTTTTTCGGTTATTGAAGTAGGGGTCTTCTGTTTCGGCGGTCAATGCAACTACTTGTTTGAAATCGCGCATAGCATGGTCGTAGTTTCCGAGTGCTACATGGGCATTTGCTCTATAGTTTAGGGCTTCTGCATCTTCGGGGTCGAGGCTAACTACTTGGTCGTAGTCGTTTTTAGCTCCGTTATAGTCTTTCATGTTGTGTTTGGCAACGCCTCTGTTAAAAAAGGCGGTTTTATATTTTGCATCTATGGCAATAGCTTCGTCAAAGTCGAGCAATGCGGCATTATAGTCGCCGAGTTTTGCTTTTGAGGTGGCTCGGTCTTGATAATTGGTGCGCGACATGGGGTCTAATGCGATGGCTTGGTCATAATCGGTTATGGCTCCTTTATAGTTGCCCATAGCTGCTTTTACGCTTCCTCGTTGGCTCCATGCGTTTTTGTTGTTGGGGTTTATTTCGATGAGTTTATCAAAGTCTTCGATGGCGGCTTTGTGGTTTCCGTTGGCGGCATAGGCATTTCCTCGTTGGCTTAGGGCTTGTGCATCGGTTTTATGGAGGCTGATGGCTTGGCTAAAATCGGCAATTGCCCCGTTTAAATCGCGCAATGCGGCACGACTTTTTCCTCGCATGGCATATGCGTTGTGGTTTTTGGGGTTTAGGGTAATTGTTTGTGTATAATCGGCAATAGCGTTTTCATAATTGCCTAACAATGCTTTGATGTCGGCTCGTTGGGCGTATATATTTTCGTTTTTGGGTTGTTCGTTTAACACACGTGCGCAGTCGTCCAATGCGCCGGAGTAGTCGCCGGTTTCTTTTCGGGCAGTAGCGCGTAGGGCATAGGCATCGGTTGGTGGTTTTATTTCCAATTTCATGTATTGATTGATGTCGTCTAATGCTGCACGGTAGTTATTTGTTGTTGCGTAGGTTGTTGCTCGTTGTAGGTAGGCGTTGGCGTATTGTTGGTTGGCGGCAATTGCTTTTCCGTAGTCGGCAATGGCTTGGTTATACTGTTTTTGTTGTTGATAGAGGTTGCCTTTGCCCATGTGTGCCTCGTAGTAGTTGGGGTCTATTTGCAATGCGTGGTTGTAGTCGTTCATTGCTTTTTCGGTTTGCCCTGCTGCGGCATATGATTTGGCTCTATCTGTATAAGCCCATTTATAATTGGGGTCTAAGTCGATGGCTTTGTTATAGTCGGCTATGGCGGCATCGTGTTTGCCTTTGGCTGCAAATGCGGCAGCCCGCCCCATGTAATTGTTTTTTTGTTTGGGTTGTTTGTCGATGAGGTAATTATAATCGGTTAGGGCGGCATCGGCACTTCCGGCGAGCTGCAATGCTTGTGCGCGGGCGGCATATAGGTCTAAGTTGTCGGGTGTTTGAGCAATGGCTATGCTCCATTCGTTGGCTGCGGCTTGATAGTTTTTGAGCATTATCAAACACTTAGCTCGTTCGGCTCTAAGTTGTTTATATTGGGGGTCTAAGGCTAATAATTTGTCTAAATCGTTGAGTGCTATTTGTGGTTGGTTTAGTTTTAGTTGCAATAAGGCACGTTGAAAGTAAGCGTCTTTGTTTTGGGTATTCAGTTGTAAGGATTTGTCGAAGTCGTTCAATGCTGTTTTGTCGTCTCCTTTTATAATTTTGGCTTTGGCGCGGTTAAAGTAGGCGTTAGCGTTTTGCGGGTCGAGGCGAATCAGCTCGGTAAAGTCGCGTATGGCATTGTCGTAGTCGCCTAATGCAAGTCGGGCAAAGGCACGTTCTATGTATGCTTCGCGAAATTGAGGTGCGAGGCGAATTGCATTGTCAAAATCGACAATAGCACCCATATAGTCGCTGCGTAGGCTTTTGCTAATGCCGCGTCTGTAGTATCCGTTTTCCGAGTTGGGATTAATTTCGAGGGCTTTGTCAAAGTCGAGTAGTGCTTCAAATGGTTTGTTGAGTGCTATTTGAGCTACACCGCGCCCTACGTAGGCATCGGCGTTTTGTGGGTTTAGGGCAATGGCATGGTCAAAATCTTCGATGGCTTCGGTATGTTTTTGGAGTGCGCCTTTGGCATTGCCTCTATTGGTATAAGCCATTTCGTTGCTCGAATTGAGCATGATGGCTTTATTATAATCTTCTAAGGCGGCATTATAGTTTTTTTGTCCCATATAGGCATTGCCTCTTCCCATATAGGCGGGTTCGTAGTTTTTGTCCAAACTTAGTGCGCGGCTAAAATCGTTTGTTGCGCCCTTGTAACTGCCCAATGCGTTTTTGATACTACCTCGTTTGGTGATACTTTCTTTATCTTTTGGGTCTAAGGATGATAGTTTGTTGTAGTCAATAATAGCACCGCGCAGCCTACCTAATCGCGTTTGCACATCAGCGCGTGCGCGGTAGGCATCACTATATTGTTCGTCGAGCAAAATGGCTTGCGATAAGTCGGCTAAGGCTTCGACATACTTGCCGGTGTTTAGGTAGGTGATGCCACGCTGATAGTAGGCGGCTTTAAAGTTTGGGTCGAGTGCCAAAATGGCATTAAAATCGTTAATCGCCTCGTCATATTTTTTGTTATTGGCTTTGGCAATGGCATTGGGCAACATACCTTGTTCTTCTGCTTCGCGCTGAATGGCAGATGTTTTTTTATTGTTGTCTTTTCCATTTTGTGTGGCGTTGTATTGGTTTAGTTGTTCGGCAGCAAGGGCAAACAAGCGTTTGGCTTCGTCATTGTTGGGGTCAATAGTTAATGCTTTTTCAAAATCTTTAAATGCTTTTTTTGCATTTTTTTGTAGTAAACCCACTTTACCTCTCGTAACATAGGCGTTTGCCCAATTGGGATTGGCTTTTATTGCTTGTTCGGCGGCAATAGCAGCTTTTTCGGCGTTGTCCAATGCCATTTCTATGTCGGCAAGGGTTGCATAGGCGGCGGCATAATTGGGGTCGGTTTCCAATGCAATTACAACATAGGCTCTTGCTACGCTGTAGTCTTGCGCTGCAAGTTTTGCTAAGGCTTTTTGATAATAAATATCGCGTTCTTGCACTTGTTCGGGACTGATAGCTTGCCCTACAACGGGCTGTATCGGTTCGAGGGGCTTGATGCCGCCACTTTGAGCGACAACAGACAACGATAATAAGCAACAAATGCTTAGGGGCAACAGGGATAACGGTTTCATGTGGAGGGCAAAGTGGGTTAAGCGTGAATATAAAAACAAGTTGCCGCCTACTTTATGGTTTCGTTGGTAGGCATTGTTTTTTCTTTGGGTTTGACAGATTTGGTAGCCTTGGGCGAGTCGTCAACAGACAAGCCCCAATCGCCGGCTATTTTGGGATTTTTGGCGTATATTGCCTTTATCAGTGCGGCGGCGTTGCGGGTTGCCTCTTTGATGTTGGTCAATATTTTGTCGCGTTCCCTATAATGTTCTTCGGCTTTGCGTGCGGCTTTTTCCGCTTCGATGTGGTGTGTTTCGCAGGTGCTTATTTCTGCCAATAAGCTGTCCCAATTATAATCTTGGGCTGCCCGCAACACAGAATTTGCGCCATCGGCTTGGTGTTTGGTGGCAATTTTTTTGGCTAATGCAAGTAAGTCGCTGGGGTTTTGAGGTATGTTAAACCTTCCTTTGGTTCTGTTCATAACATGAAAGATTAAAAATTAAGAATGGGGTAAATGAAAGTTATTGTTTAATTGTAAAACGATATACATTGTCTAATAATTACCTAATACCTGCGCTATAAAAAGCTACAAAGCAATCTAACAAAACAATAACGCTTTGTTTAGCAACAATATAGGGCTTTGTAAATGCCCACATATCATTTAACAATTGTTTAATGCTGTTTGACAATTGTTTTTTGGCATTAAAAACTTGTTTAGTGCTGTTTAACAATTGTTTTTTGGCGTTAAAAACTTGTTTAGTGCTGTTTGACAATTGTTTTTTGGCGTTAAAAACTTGTTTAGTGCTGTTTGGCAATTGTTTTTTGGCGTTAAAAACTTGTTTAGTGCCATTTGGCAATTGTGTAGCTTTTGTATGCTTTGTAAGTTTGTTTAGATAAGTTTGTATTTAGACATCATTGCCCTATTCTGGGTCACATCTTTATCTGTTATTGTTTGTTTTTTATTGCTTTATGTCAATTTGTTTTTGGGTATTGTCGTTTGTCGATTTTTTGAGCGCTTGTTTTTGTTAAATGGTATTGTTGTTGTTTTGTATAGCTGCCTTTGTTTTTTATCATTACTTGGGCGATTGGCAATATTCTTTAATAGCGGCTTGTGCTTGGTTGTATCCTTTGTCTAATGCGGTATTCCAATCGTAACAGGCATCTTCGGCATATCCAAGTTGTTGTTTACAATTGCCTCGAAAGCAATACGCGCTTCCGTTTTTGTCGTTTAGGTCTATTACACGGTCAAAATCGTTAATAGCACTTCGGTATTCTTTTAGTGTTTGCTTGGCTATGGCACGTTGGAAGTAAGCGTTTTCGTAGTTGGGGTTAATTTTTATGACCGTAGTGAAGTCTTTTACTGCTTGTTCGTAGCGTTGTGTTTTTCGTTTTACTACGCCTCTATTATAATAGGCATCGGCGTATTCGTTGTCTATTTCTATTACTTTGTCATAATCGTCAATAGCACCGTTTATATCGCCTGCGTTTTGTTTAGTAATAGCTCTATTAAAATAGGCTTCTTTGTTGGTTGGGTTTATTTCGACAACTTTGTTTAGGTCGGTGAGTGAGCTTTTGTAGTCTTGCTGTCTTCGTTTTAGGTTTCCTCTATGGTAATATGCGGTTGCCCATTCTGGCTTTAGTTGTATGGCTTTGTTTAGGTCGTTAAGTGCTTCGGGGTATTTTTCGAGTTGTTGCAAGATAAGGCTTCGGTAGCAATATGCTTCGGCGGTTTTGAGGTTGTTTACGGCATAGTCGCAATCGCTAATAGCCTCGTTAAATTGCCCGTTTTTGGCTTTTGCTTTTGCTCGGTTGTAATAAGCTTCGGCGTTGTTGGGGTTGTTTTTAATAATTATGGTATAATCGGCTATTGCGGTTTTAAAGTCGCCGATACTTTCGGCTATTGCGGCTCTTTTTTCGTAGGCATCGTTATATTGTGGGTCTATATTGATGGCAACGTTGAGGTCGGCAATGGCGTTTGCGGCATCGATGGCTTTGTGTTTGGCGTTGGCGCGTTGTAGGTAGGCTTGTTTATTGTTTGGGTCGAAGGTAATAATTTGTGAGAGGTCGGCAATGGCGTTGTCGGGGTTGCCTATTTTTTCGTATAGTGCGGCTCTTGATAGGTAAGCGTTGGCATATTCAGGCGATATGTCAATTGCTTTTATATAGTCTGCCATAGCGTTTTCGTAGTTTTTCTGCATTGTTTTTACATCAGCTCGTTGTTTGTAGGCGCGGCTATAATTGTTATCTTGTTCGAGAGCTTGGTTTAATGTGGTTTCGGCACCGTTTAGGTCGTTTTTTTTCCATTTGCTGTAGCCTTCTTCATACAGTTTTTGGTGCGGGGTCATGGGAGGTAAGGTTAGGTTTGCCTTTGCGTAGGCTTCGGTTCGTCTATTGATGGCGGTGTTATTTTCTGGATTGAGCAGCAATGAGGTATCAAAGTCGGCGATGGCGTTGTTATAGTTTTTGAGTTGCAAATAGATGATGCCTCGTTGCACGAGTGTTTCGCTGTTTTTTTGTAGTTTTAGGGCATTGCTATAGTTTTCAACGGCACTTGGCAAATCGCCTAATGCGGCTTTTGCTTTTGCTCGTGCTGTTTGTGCTTCGATGTTTTTGGAATTTAGCGCAATGGCACGGTCGTAGTCTGCAATGGCACTTTTGAGGTCTCCGAGTATGACATAAGTGTTTCCACGTCCGACAAAGATATCTTCGCCGGTGGGAGCTATATTAGCGGCTTTGCTAAAATCGGATAGTGCTTCTTCTTTTTTGCCTTGTGCTGCATAGCATATAGCTCTTTCGAGGTAAGCTTTATAGTTGTTGACATTAATAGCAATGGCGTTGTTACAATCTTCGGTTGCGCCGGTGCAGTCGCCCATTTTGTTTCGGAGCGAAGCGCGTTCTATGAGCGCGGTTTCATTTTTGTTGTCTTTGGTAATGGTTCGGTTATAGTCGCTCAAGGCACCTGCATAGTCACCTACTTTGTTTTTGGCAGCAGCCCTATACATAAGGGCTTGTTTGTCGTTTGGTATTTCTTGCAGGTATCGGCTTAGGTCGGCGATAGCGGCAACATATTTGGCGTTGGCAAAGAATGTTTTTCCACGTTGATAGTATAGTTCGAGGCGATTATTGTCCAATTCGAGTGCTTTATTTAGGTCGGCAAGGGCGGCATCGTATTTGGCGAGGTCGGCATATAGTTTTCCTCGTTGTATGTATGCTTCGAGGAAACTGCTGTCGTTTTTAATGGCATTATCGAGGTCGTTCATGGCTTCGTTGGGTTTGTTGAGGAGCAAAAAGGCGTTGGCGCGTCCGGTATAGGCATTGATACACTGCACATCCATCCCTAATGCGTTGTTAAAATCCACCATTGCATCGGCAAATTTTCCGAGTGCGGCATAGGCATCTCCTCGTTTGCAAATGGCGGTATAATCTTTTGGGTTAGTATTAATAACGTAGTTATAATCGGTTAGTGCTTCTTTAAATTTCTTTTGTGCCATGTAGGAATCGCCTCTAAATATGTAGAGTTCTAAGTTTTTGGGTTTCAATTCTATAGCTTTTGTGAAGTCGCTAAAAGCTTTGGTATATTCGTTTTGTATCATATGCTCGTTGCCCCTTAGCACGAGGGCATCGGTGTTTTGTGCATCAATGCGCAACAAGTCAGAGAGGTCGTTAATAGCAGTTTGGTGCTTGCGCAAATAGATATGTGCCACAGCTCGTTGGTAGTAGGCTGTTTTCATTAGTCCATTTTTTTGGATAGCTTTTGTAAAGTCTATCACTGCGTTTTTGTAGTCCTTAATGGCCATTCGCGATAGTCCTCTATCATAATAGGCGTTGGCGTTTTGTGGCATGAGGCGCGATACTTCGTTTAGGTCTTCGATGGCACTCACATGGTCTTCGAGGGCAATTTCTGCCTCGGCTCGTTTTTCGTAAGCGTCTTTATACTGTGGGTTTAGTCTGATGGCATCGTTAAAATCGACCAAGGCACCAATATTGTCTTTTCGCGCCATTTTGATAAGTGCGCGTTCATAATAGATATTGGGGTTTTCGGTTGCCAATGATACGGCAGTTTCTAAGTCTAACAGTGCTTTGTAATACTCTTTTTGTGTGGCATAATTGATGGCTCTACCGAGCAACGCATCAGTATTGGCTGGGTTCATGGCAACGGCTTTGTCGAAAGTTTGTAGTGCTTCGGTATGTTTTTTTTGCGCACTTAGGGCATATCCACTTTGTATGTAACCTTTTTCTGATTGGGGCATTCGGATAATGTATTGGTTGAAATCGAGCAAGGCGGCTTTGGCATCGTTGTTTTTTAGTTTGGCGTTTCCGCGTAGCAGCAGTAGTTCAGGGTCTTTGGCATCGAGGGTCAATAATTTATCGTAGTCCGAAATAGCTTGTACGTGTTGCTGTACTTTTTCGTGCAGTTGTGCGCGTTTTTTTAGTGCCTTGATGTCGTTTGGTTTGGCTTCGATAATTTTGCTATAATCGGCAATTGCGCTTCGCAATCTGCCTATTTGTACTAAGGCATCGGCTCTTTTTTGGTACATGTCCATATTGGTGGGGTCTAATTTGATGACTGCGGCAAAATCGGAGATAGCTTCTTCATATTTGCCCAACTGTTGGTACAAAATAGCTCTTTCGTAGTAAATATTTTTGTCGGTTGGTTTTTCGGCAATGCGTTGTTCGTAGTTTGTCAGCATGGCTTCGGTAGTTACTACGGGCGAAGTAGTTGGTGCAGAGACATTTTCGCTTGTGTTTGGGGCAGCATTGGGGCTTGGGTTGGCAGTTTTTGTTCCTGCCATTGGGGGCGGTGTTGTTGCAACCTCAATTGTTGTTCTGCTTGCGGAGGCACGTTCTGCTATATTGGGGCTGGGGAAATAATTGTTTTTGTATTGTGGGTCTAATTCGATGGCTTTTTTCATAGAAGCATTGGCGGTTTGGATATCGCCCATAGCTTTTTCTATTTCGGCTTTATGAAAATAGGCTTCGGCGTACTTAGGGTCTAAGTCAATGGTTTGGTCAATGATAATAAGGGCTTTGTTCCATTCTTTGGTTTTATACAAGGCAATGGCTTTTTGTAGCAAGGCTTCTTTTTGCCGTGTTGGGGCAAGCTTGGCAAAGGCATCGCAATCGGCCAGGGCAAGCTCATGTTCGCCTATTTTGTTGCGTGCCATAGCTCTTTGTATGAGTGCTTCGGCATTTTTGGGGTCTTTGACTAAGGCGTTGTCGCAGTGTTGAATGGCTTCGGTGTGTTCGCCCAGTTTGTTTTGTGCTTGGGCGATGCCGCATATAGCCGGGGCATAGTTGGGGTCTAACTCGACGGCGAGGGTAAAATAAGCCCTTGCAATACTATAATCAGCTGCTTTTAGTTTGACCATTCCTTTGTTAAAATACAGATCGCGTTCTTGTGCGGAAGCATTATCTTCGCTTGTGCCCGCCGATGTATTGTTGGTCGAGGATTTGGTGTTGTTGGCGGGCTGTGCCGACAAGAAAAAGGTACCTGCAAGCAGGCAGCAAGTGATAAATAAATGAGGCATCATACTTAAAAAATAAAATCGTATATGAGGGTTGTTAATGACAAATGTTTCGTTTTGCCGATGAAAGTTAGCTGTTTTTTACCTTTCCCTGACTGTTTTTGTGACACGGAACATAAATAATTTTAAAAAGAATACTGAAACATTTTGCTTAACTTGTCG
>RRZU010148214.1_pt1 | contig 11420 bp, 4 predicted proteins | sample 2165561 | NCBI WGS metagenome assembly RRZU01 (sample SAMN10456909, study PRJNA506462) | wastewater metagenome | isolation source: wastewater sludge | place: USA: Moscow, Idaho | reverse complement strand
TGCTCCAAGCCGCCGAACGACACCTCCTCGGCGAACAGCACACCGAGACCGGACCGAACAGTGGCGGAGACGCCGACGCAACAGAACCCAACAAGAAGCATCCCTCATGAAACGAGCCATCGCTCTCGGAGCCGGACTCCTGGCCGCCAGCGCACTCGGCACTGGCTGGACCATCGCACGGCGCCTCACCGCACCAGCCCGCCCTCGCATCTTCGACCTCATAGTTCGCGGCGTGGAGTACGACGGCGAAGGGCACCGGTTCGTGGTGCTCGACCGAACCGACCAGACCGACTCACGCGGTATTTACAACCTCTGGATCGAACGCGGAGGCTGGGCTCAGCTCTCCGCAGAGGTGACCGATGCTGGGTCGGATCGGATCGCTCGCTCCGTCACAGACACCTCGTCAGGACTGACGCTCGTGCCCGCTGACCGGGCCTCATGGAGTGGCATCTACTACGCCACCCCAGCCAACGCCGGACTCAACGCACGCGACATCACCATCACCACGCCTGCGGGTCGGTGCCCGGCCTGGCGAATCGACGGCGATCCCTCGACCTGGGCCATCCACATCCACGGACTGGGCAGCAGCCGCGCCGGAACCCTCCGCGGCGTCCGAGTCGCCGCCGAACTCGGCTACACGTCCCTCGTCGTCACCTACCGAAACACCATCGAAGGCACCCGCGTCGGCACCGGCCGATCAACCCTCGGTCGCACCGAGACCGCGGACGTTGACGAAGCCTTCGGATACGCCGTCCGACGAGGAGCGGAACGGATCGTGTTGTTCGGCTGGTCAATGGGAGCCACCATCGCCCTCCAGCTCGCCGCACGACCTCGCCACAACGGCCTCATCACCGCACTCGTCCTCGACTCACCAGTCCTCGACTGGGCAGAGACCATCAAGGCCAACTGCGCCCGCAGCGGACTCCCCGCCGCAGTAGGTCTCCTTGCCGACCCGTGGCTCAGCGCCCGGCCGCTCGCGAACATGGTCGGGCTGCCCGAGTCGGTCCCGCTCCGCCAGTTCGACCGGATCACTCGCGCCGCCGAGCTCACCACACCCGCGCTGATCCTCCACGGCACACGAGACAGCTCCGCACCCATCCGGCTCTCGGAAGCACTCCGAGACCGGCGCCCCGACCTCGTGACGCTAGAGACCTTCGATGCCGACCACACGCTCGCGTGGAACTCCGATCCTGAGCGGTGGCATGAGTGTGTTTCCGCCTGGCTCCAGGACCAACGCAGACCAGGAGTGACTACGTAGTGGGCTGGACTGGCTCCAGCACCTTCGTCGCGATCAGTGCCTCAAGATGATTGTGGAGCTCTTCAGGAAGGTTCCCGCCCGTGACGAGAACTCCGAGCTCCATGTTCCGCTCCATCGCCGCGGACGTGAGGTTCGCGCTCGTGCTGAAAGCGACTCGACCGTCGGCGACGGCGCACTTCGCATGGACCACGCCGGGATACTGGCCTGCAGCCCCCTTGTCGTGGGCCGACCATGCGAACAGTCGGGCTGGCGGTGCCAGCTTCCGCATCGCCTCCGCTGAGTCGTGATCGACTTTGCCGCCATGCGCAGTCGAGGCCTCAAGCAGAACGTCGATCTGGACCCCGCGCTGGACTGCCTCGGTCAACGCCTTGCCAATCGACTTCACTTGGTACGCCACGAAACTGACGATGAAGAGACGCCGCTGTGCTGCGTTGATGACTTCCATGAGCACCTGCTCGGTGTGCCGGACTGGCACCTGACCCGAAGCCGGCCCTGTCCAAGTGAGTTCGACAGAGCCGCGGCGCTGCTGCTCGACAGCCGTTGCCGATGCTCCTCGAAGTGCGGTCGCCACGTCCCGTGGCGACATCGAGTCTGCGCCGTGCCACGCCTGACCAAGCTTGGCGATGAGCATCTTGTCGGCGTTGGGCCCGAAGGCCGGGCGAGCCAGCGTGAACTGCTCCACTGATCCGAGGCCTTCGATCTTGGAGGCAACTACACGAACGCGATCAGGGTGGAGCTCCAGCCCCAGTTCCGCGACAACGGCAAGAAGCTCGTCCACGTCAGGCACTGCCGTCGTGGAACAGGCAGGCTTGTTCGTCCCTCAGCGTCGGGATCACGAGGGCCCGGTCGAGGTATCGGTTGCCGCGCTCACACGAGGTCTCTGAGACGAACGTGCACGAATGGCAAGCGGCTGCATGGAGCGAGCGGTCCTTGCTCGGATCGTGCTCGGAACACAGAGGGTCTGACGAGCAGATGGAGGCTCGTTCGAGCGCTTGGTCGAGTAGCCGACCCAGGAAGTCGGGTTTGCCGAGGTCAACGAGGCCTCCGAGCGTACCGTCCGAATCGGCAGCGGCGGTGTAGAGCAGGATGCCAGCCATCGGCGCCTCGGGGTCTGAACTCGCATAGACGCGCTCTCGGATGCTTGCGGCGTTGTATCCGCACTCAAGCGCGAGCTCGCGGACGAGGAGATGCGCGAGGGTGTGGAGCATCGTGTACCGGCTCGGGGGGAAGCCCACGTCCGGCTTCAGATGACGAGCGTTCCGCCAGCCCTGGTGACCCACGAACAGAGTCTTGTCACGGTCAGCTACATGAGCGTTCTGCTCCCACGACTTGATGACGGATTCGTTGAACTCGATGAAGATTCCTTCACCGTGTACTTCGCTGGCTGGAACCCACTCCGTTGTACCTCGCGTGAGCGCGGCCATGGGTGGGCGCTCGTCTGGATCGCTCGTTTCCTCGGGAGCTTCGACGCGGGTGTATCCGATGAGTGCGTTGACTTCCCGGAGGCGTTCGAGCAGAAGCACGCGCTCGACCTGGGCCTCGTATCCGACGGGCGGGTTGACGGTTGTACTCATGAAGTGGGGCCAGTCGCTCGGCGGACTGCTTGAGGTCAACACCTCCCACTCGGGGCCTTTGATGTCGCCTTCTGAGACGACCTCGATTCCTTTACCGGCTTTGCGATGCTCGATCGCCTGCCAGATGCTTGGAACGTCCCACTTGTCGATGCCGGGCAATGCGCTGGTACGGATCAGAGTCTTAACAATGCCCCTGAGCTCGGCTTCGTCCTCCACGTCGGCAAGGTGCTCCCAGCCATCAAGGACCAGTTGGCTGAGCTGGTTCTTCTCTAGCGGGATGGCAAGCACGGAGAGGGTAACCGGGAACCAGCTGTTGGTCGCGCCAAGCAGGATCGTACGCGGTTCTTGGGTGCAGTCCTCGTACGAGTCAAGGTGAGGATGCCGCCCGCGACACCCGGGAAGATTGTCCGCGGCATCCTTACCGAACGCGTGGACGAGCGAACGAGCGTTGTCGCAGGTATCGCACTTGACCCAAAGGTTCTCGGTTTGCAAAGACGCGCCCCGCTCGAAGAAACGGAATGTGCCCTTGCAGTCCGATCCACCGTGGATGAACCAGTTCCAAGGGAAGTCATCAAGATGCCCGTTACGGCAGGCAAGGAGGAAGCGAGCAGGAACCGCGTCCGCATGCTTCCCCTTGTCGCAGTTCGTGTGCAGAAAGTGGGTTCGTTCCGGCCGGTACGGAAAACTCTTGATGTCGAACAGGCCCGAGTCATACTCGGCGAGAAGTCCACACTTGATGCAACGCAGCCAACGCGGGAACGGGCTGACCGGGACGCCAACACGGCCTTCCGCAGAGAACGGGTCCGGGCGATCCTCCTGGAGGAATGGCGGAATGCGGAGCCGCTGCACCTGCGGACCAAGGACACGCTTGACCTCGGCGAGCAGTCTGGCTTCTTCGACTGGAGGGCACCTGTTGGGGTCCCACTTGTTCAGCCCCATCGTGACCACCGACAGGTTCGGCAGATCAACGATCGAACCAGGCCCGTAAGCCCACAGGAGCTGGCTCGGACGGACCTGGCCGACGACATGGTTGTTCGTGCTCATGCGGCGCCTCCGTCACTGGGTCGAGACCGTGGTTTCCACGGAGGAGCATCAGCCGAGCGTCTTGACGCGTCCATGACGAGTTGGACGCCGGGCTCTACCTCCCGCATGGACATGGGGACGGTGAACTCATCCCACGCCTGGGCACCAGGCTTCCTCAACAGCCCGACGACATCGCCCTGCCCGCGCTCAGTCTCATAGCCGAGGCGGCGCCCGCCCATTGCGGCTTCCTTCGCCCAACGGTCGGTCCGGTCACGGGCCATCCCGAGAACGAGGTCGCGCGCGGCCTTGTCTTTGGCTTTCCATGCCCGATCCGAGACGGCTTCGATTGCCCGGGTTGCTTCTGGCCCGGAGGTCTTGTCCATCAATTGCGCACCGAGATTCGGGTTCAGCGAGTCGTTACCGAGCCGCATCAGGCTGACCATGGTGCCCGTAAGCGCACGATCAAGTGCCCTGGGGGCGAACGGTGTGACGGACTGGGCCTCGACGTGCTTGTAGAACGTCGAGTGGTAGTGCTCGAACGTCTCGTAGTGCGACAGGTCGCGCGGCCTGCTCCAGGTGAGAACGGTGACAACAAGGCCGGGGAACGAACGGCCAACGCGGCTCGTGGCCTGGATGTACTCGGCGGTGTTCTTCGGTTGGCCATTCACGACCATGAGACCGAGACGGTTCACATCAACGCCAACCGACAGCATGTTGGTGGCAAGAACGATGTCGTAGGCGCGGGCCTCTCCGGACTCCCACTTCTCCTTGAAGGGCAACTCCAGCCGGTCAAGCTTCTGCGGAATCTCCTTGCTCGTCACTCTCGAGGTCAGCTCGTCCACCTGGTTCACCGAGCGTTGTGTCAGGCCAGGACGGCTCACGTCACTCATCTCAACCCGATATGCACGAGTCTGCACATCATCCTCGGCAAGGCGTCTCATACCGCCGAGTTCGCGTAGCGAGTTGAAGTAGCCGACGAGGGTCATGTAGGGGTCCGCAGCAGCACCGAAGTCTTGGAAGAGCGTCTTCGCAGCCGTGAGCAACGCGACGTACACGCGGATGAGCACCGCAGGCCTTGAGCTGCCCGGTGAGCAGATACCAAGGTACAGCCTGCCGGGCCGGTCTTCGGTGGAGCGCTGCACCGAGAAGAAGTTGTCCTCAACGTCCAACCCGTGCGGCGGGAAGATCGCTACTTGGCGCAGGAATACGTTGTTTACCTGTTCCTCGGCCTTTCGGACGGTGGCGGTCGAGGCGATGACCTTCGGCCGGACCTTCTTGTCGCCCAGGGTCCATGTGGACAGTTCATCGACGGCCGTCTCATAGACGCCTACCATCGTTCCAAGCGGTCCGCTGATGAGGTGGAACTCATCCTGGATGATGAGGTCGGGTGGCCGAAGCGGCGAGATCACCTTCACCCGGGTCGCGGGCTTGCCTCGCTCGGCCTTGTGGTTGCCTTGGCAAGGGCTCCCAGGCCACAGCAGGCCATGACGTGGGCACTCCGAAGTAGCCGCACCGAACAACGTCCGAGTCTGTCCGCGCCACGCCATCATCGCGAACTTGTCGACAGTGGCGATCAGCATTGACGGTGGACGCCGATAAATCTCCTCGTCCACCACAACGACTGGGAGTCCAAGCTCGGGGTACTGGGCCTTGGAGAACTCGCACCGGCCGTACTTGTCGCTGCAATAGATGAACGTCTGATCAGCACCAGGATACTTCTCGACAGTGATGTCTCGACCAGGGTTGATAGCAGAACCGCACCAGGGACAGCTGGTCAACTGCGCGGGCGATGAGCCTGTGTCGCGGCGGTTGTCGCGCTCCTTCTCGATCGCCTCGTGGCTGTCTTCTGTGCGGTTCGGTGTCACCTTCCCGCCAACCCAGAGACCAAGAGTGAAGGGCTCCGAGCCCCAGGTCTCGGGGTCTTGCTTGCGGAGCACCTCCATTGCACAGATGAGGGTCGAGGCTCGTTGGAACTGCTGCAAGGTAAGGAGGCGCAGCGTGTAACGCATGATGACGGCAAGACCGCGTGTGGCATCGAAGCCGCCAAGCATTCCTTGGAGGCGCCGGATCGACATCGCGAATGCCGCGACACCAAGGTACGCCTCGGTCTTGCCACCACCGGTTGGGAACCAGAGCAAGTCGGCGTACGCGGCCAGCGGTTCTGTCCGGTCCGCGTGCTCGGGGTCTGCCAACGCCGGGACAGATAGGAGCAGGAAAGCCAACTGGAACGGATGCCAGGTGCGGTTCGCAGGGATGTTCAACTCGTCCACCGTGACCGCCTCGCCCTGGCGACGTTTGCGGGCGTAGATGCCACGAACGCGCTGTTGCGCCATAGCGCGGTTGGCAAAGCGGAACGCCGACATGGCATCCGTATTCAGGCGCAGCGTCGAGATGCCTTCCTTGAGCCGTTCGAGGATGAGCTCACAACGCTCCATCGCTTCGTGAGCTTGGGCGTCATAGCCCTCGACGGATACCCCGATGGCAGCGCGGTTCTCTGCAATCCAATCCTCATAGTCCCCGGTGAGGACGGTAAGTGCTGCGAGTAGTTCGTCGTCGGATAGCTCGGCTGAATCAGATAGCTTCTCCATGTCGAGACGGCTGTGTGCCCTCAACTCGCGCAGGGCCGCACGGTCGGCTGGGTCGGCACCAGGGGCCTCCGTGATCTGGATTTCCTGATCGGGGATGACCGCGGTGCGTATCTCAGTCGCCAGTTCCGGGTCGGACGCACTAACCACCGCGTGAACCGAGGTTCCATGGCCTGTTGCGAACTCAACACGCCTCCTGTAGATCATCTCTAGCGACAACCGTTCTTCGTCGTGCTGCTCGACATCAAGCAACGGACGACGGCGGAAGACAGCGCCGCCAGCGTCATCTCGTACAACGATCTCCGGCTGGAAGACCCAGGCTTGGTCACGGTTTTGCTGCGGCTCGGCCTGCCCGTTGACCAGAAACAGCGTCACCAGTCGATCACCTTGACCCACCGGTCGACTCACGCTTCCTTGGAGACGAACCTCGGGGACCGCGTTGTCCATGGTGCATGGCGCGAGTGATCCTTCGCTCAGCGCGAGCGTGATCTTGCCGCCCGCAGGGATTCGCTTCCAGCAACGCTTCCCCGACTCCTCCGACTTGCTTCGTACGTAGCGGCCCCATGAGACCGCGACCTCGACAGCTTCCTGGTCCTCTGGCACGCAGAACGTCAGTCCCATGGAGGACGGAACCAGTGACTGGCTTTCGGAGGCGTTGACCTCTGGTTCGTCGTCCTCCTCGGCCGGGCTCGTGGCAGGTACGGAATCGCGGCTGATGTGTGCCTCATTCCCGTAGACGCGGAGATCGTCGGGCGTGTCACCGTCGGTGATCTCTTCCTCAGCGAACTCCGAGTTCAGTGGCGCGCTGTGCGTGGGGTCCATGGGCGCAAGCTTGCCCACCAGGTACCGGTCGCGCACGCTCATGCCCACGATCTCTTCGTGCGGCCCGTTCGCGGGTCCAAGCAGATCGTCGACGACAGCGAGGCGAAGCAGCTCGCGCACGTAAGCCTGCTCTACCTTTGTCTTGCCGGACAGCGCGGGGAGAGTTCCGAACCTGCTACCGGTCAGCCGAACCACGGCTTGCTCGAAAGCGCCCCACTCGAGGCGTGCTGTGCCAGGTGCCATCTGAACCTCAATACCGAGATTCCCGAGGAGAGTAGGGTCAGCTGCCCGAACGAGCAGGTCAAGGTAGATGACCTGCCCCTCGGACGTCTCCTTGACACGGTAGACGCGACCAACAGCGAACCCTGTGCCGCCCTCGACCAGGAGCAGACCGTCACCCGTGTGGACGCGCGGATCGCCTACTGACGAGTGGTGGGTGACCGAGAACCCGTCGAACTCAGCCTGTGCGACTTCCAGAAGCCAAGCGTTCTGCATAGTGTCCATTTACCCCTCCGCCAGTCGCGAGTCGTCCAGTAGCGACGGGATCCCTGCCAACGTGTCGCGTTGTCCATGCCTCCGCGCTCCGCGCCCCGCTGCCGCCTGTTCCTCGGCGTAACGCTCATAGTTGAGCGTTGAGAGACGCCTCAGCACTTCAATCCTGATTCGCGGGGAGAGCGTGAAGCGCACATTGTCTTTCGGTGAGAGGTAGTCCATCTCGTAAAACCCATGCGCAGCATCCAGGTCGGGCCAGCCGTACGCCCGCAAGACCGCCTCGTCCATATCCGCTTGGACCGCCCGCAGCTCAGAAAGACGTGCGCCGTTCTGGCTGGGGTCGTGAAAACGATTGTAGAAGTCCGTCAAGCCCACACCGAGCACCGCGAGCGCCTCTTCGCGCAATGAATGGAACCGCTCTCCCAAAAGCGATAGGTCGCTTGCTCCCTCGATAGCAGGCATGGGCCATGTCTCAAGAGAGGCCGACGTTGAGTAGTTCAGGCCGCCAGCACCCAAAGTCCCAGACGTCCAAAAGGCCCATTCCTGGTGGACGCTGGACTGAAGTAGAGCGAAGTCTGACCAAGCGTCAAAGAAATAGAGCTTCACCTTCTTGTTGAAGATGTTTCCTGTCTGGACGAAGCGAAACGCGACATACTTGGTCACGATCGTGGAAGCGAGCACCCTTTCACGATTCTCTAGTTCGAGGATAAGGGCCGGTCGCAGGTCCCAGAACTTCCAGAAATCCTTCTGATGTATTTGCCCTGTGAGCGAGTCGCGGTAGGGCTTTACAAGCTGCTCCACCCGCTCGAATGCCGCAGCGTATCGGCGAGCCTTCTCTTCGGGCCAATCCCGAAAGTAGATCACCCATCGATAGGGGGCCAGCGTAGGCATCTGGTTCAAGTCCTTGCCGTTGAACAAGGGGAAGATGACCTCGTCCAGTGCAGGGTCTGCTTGCAGAAGCGCAGCGCGCTCTGCCTCCGTTAACTCGAAGCCGCGTCCCATCACATCCTGGCCTTGGGCAAACATGCCCTTGAGTTCAGTCAGCCTATGGGGCCGCCGGAGTTGGTGGTCTTCTTCGAGAGAACTAGTGATCGAACCCACCGGCTCGTCACCCAAACGGACGATGCCACGCCATTGGCCGATGTGCACCCACACGACCGAGACAATGACCGATGCTTTCCCCGGCCAAGGTTGGCGCCGAATCGCGCGGCGGAACGAGTTCCCGCCTCGAAGTATCTGGTCCAGGCACACTACCCGCGACCCGGTCTCAGTTATCGATTTGGTCGCTAGTAGGCCAAGTTCACCGCCGGACTTGAGGAGTGTCGCCGCCCGGAGGAAAAAATACGCGCAAAGGTCCGGCGACCCCTTCACGTAGTTCCTAACCGACTGAAGGTACCGCGTATACGCCTCTCCCAGGCTCCGTCCGATTTTTCGACCTCCTGAGAAGGGTGGGTTACCAACGATGGCATCGAAGCCCCCGGCGAGGAAGACTTCCGGGAACTCAAGGGGCCAGTGGAACGGGCGCCTGCTGGCACTCGCTTCCGGGAGGTCCGTGTCCAGCGCGCCCTGCACTTGCCGCACGATGGAACTCTGTTCCGCCCGAGACGCGCTCAACAAGTCGGGCGCTCTGAGCGCAACAGAATCGGACACACCGTTGAGGCTCTTGGACTGAGGGCCGAGACGCACAACCTCACCCATGAATGCATCAGCAAGTAGGTCAACTCCGCGTACGATGCTTCGGGCCTGACGATCCAGGGCGGCAGAAGCAAGCACATCCGTGATGTCGAGTTCACGTGAGGATCGCAGCTGAACGCGGATCGCGTTGGCATGCTGCACCGCATCAGCAACCACGTCGTCCAGGAGTCCCGTCTGACGTTCATTCGGAACGGGGTTGAGGCGCATCTGCACGAGTTGCTCGGTCCGGTGGATTCCAAGCAAGCTATCCCCGGAGCGCAAGTTGTGATCGAGGAATCCGAACGGCTTTCCCTCTGACAGGGTTACCAGCCAGATCGACAACTTGGCGAGCTCGACCGCTAACGGGTTGATGTCCACTCCATAGAGGCACCGCAGTGCAACAAGCCTTCGCGCGATGTTGACTCGTTCGTCTTGCTGCCTGGGCATCGGGTCCCCAGCTCCGACGCCACTGACCACCTCGCCGCTCGCAATAATGCACTTGCCTTCATCTTCGGCGCTCGCCCATGCTTCGACAAGTCGTTCGGCCAAGTATCGGCAGGCTTGCACGAGGAATGCTCCCGATCCCATCGCGGGGTCACACACCTTGAGGTCGAGAATGGCGCTCGGAGCCTTGAGCACCCATTGCTCCCTCGGCTTGCCTTCGGCTGGGCCGACATAAATGAGGGGTTCGAGTGCAGTGTCTACGATCTGCTCGGTCAGCGAGCGCGGTGTGTAGTGTGTGCCGCTTTCTCGGCGATCGGCCCCAGGCGTCACCATGAACGAGTTCGCGCCGTAAATGATCGGCTCGCCCCAGGCATCGCTTCTCACAAGGTTGGCGAACGGGGCGATACGCTCAAATAGAGCGCTGTTGCCATTTGATGCGTTGAGGAGAGCGGCCCGAACTGTATCTGAAGCCGGTTTCGTTAGTGCTTTTCCGATCGTCGTTGGGGCTCGCCCTGTCTCTTCAGCGATCCTAGAGACGAGAGCATCTTGGCGTTCGAGTCGCAGCGACTCCATCTCCGCCAAGCCCATGGTTGGATAGCGGTTCTTCGCTGTACCTTCAAGACCGAGTGTGATGTCTGGGACGCGGACGACCGTGTGGTCCAGCAAGCCTTCATAGACGTGGCCGATCTGCTCGACATCCAAGGCTCTGTACGACAGAGTGAGCGCGCCGTGGGATTGCTCCAAGACCTGCAACGAGTTCAGGAGTAGGAGGACAGTTCGGTTGTCGATCGGCAAGGGTTGTGAGGCTGTGTCCAACCATGAAGTGCCTGGCGGGCGGCCTTCGAGGAACGGGTATCGGTCCGGATCGAAGAGCGAGCCACCCATAGCGGGCAGCCGTAGGTCTTCATTCTCGATACCCGCGTAGACGGCGCGGAACGCAGCCAGAAGCCTCGCCCAGGCATCAAACCGGCGTTCCAGCACTTCCTCGCCCAGTTGGTCCGCTTCCTCGGCGAGCTTGCCACGAAGTGTCGAAACTGCGAGGTTCTGGTCGTACACGGGGTCGCCGAGGAGGAAGAGCCCCCGCTCTTCAGCACACAAGACGAAGACGAGACGCATCATGACGGTGAGTGAGGCCTCATAGAGCAACGACGGCGACACATCGCGTAGGAGTTCTCGGTTGCGGTCCTGGTCCGCCTTGTCGAGCGCCTGGATCAAGACCTCGGTGGCCCGGCGTACCTGCTCACCCAGGGTGTCGGTGACTTCCTCTTGGTGCTTCAGCGACTCGTCGAGAAGCGCTTCGAGAGTCTGATCGGTGGGTCCGAAGCAACGTCGCACGCCGAGCAACGACTGGAACGCCTTGAGCGTCGCTGGCTCTTGGAACCAGAAGCGCGAATGCCAGATGGCCGTCCCAGAGGGTGCGTCCGCGGGCGCGTTGATGAGCGCCCACGATTCGCCGTTCGTCACGATCCCGAGTCGAACCCCATGCTCTCGACATAGCAGGGTCATGCGCTCCAGTTCGCTGGCGATCCAGCCGTCGGGCTGAGCGGC
>RRZU010795407.1_pt1 | contig 11424 bp, 11 predicted proteins | sample 2165561 | NCBI WGS metagenome assembly RRZU01 (sample SAMN10456909, study PRJNA506462) | wastewater metagenome | isolation source: wastewater sludge | place: USA: Moscow, Idaho | reverse complement strand
TACATGCTCTCACTTGATGACCATTCCCAGCATGGCTACAATGTTACTTTTGTGATAGAAAAGGATTTGTAATCATTAAAGTTATCTTTCAAGAAGATCATAAATAACACCTTATGATGTCACCTTTTTGTAACCAATCTTGTTATATAGATGAATCGGTTCAAAACTAAACAAGAAGTATAACATATAAAAATATAATGATTATGAATAGTGTACAGGTCATGCCCATGATTGTAAGTCTGGGTGTTTGTGTGGTCCTCCCAATAGTTATCGTTGCTTTGTCACTGAAGCACAAGCTTGAATCAGAGAAAAACCGCAAGGATATCATTCTGGCAGCCCTTGAGAAAAATTCCAATATCAATGTGGAGGAATTGGTGAGAAAGATGAATAAGCCAGATAAACTGATTAAGGAGAAGCTGCTAAGAAAATTCCAGTGGGGTATTCTCACAAGTATCATAGGGGTGGGGTTTGTTATTTTAAGTTCTATCATGGGTTATGCAGGAGGATGCAGTACAGACAATATACAATTTCTTGGTATAAGTGGCGCAGCGCTTTTGGCTATTGGTGTAGCGTTCCTTCTTACCTACTTCTATGGCAAGAAAATGCTTTCAAAAGAGATGGAGGCTGAAGAGAAAAATATGCAGCAAGGCAATCTGTAATGACACGAGAAAAGTTTATTGTATTGGTGCAGAGTGAGCAAGGGGCATTGCGCAGTTTCTTGCTTGCCTTGTGTTGTGGCAACCAAGCTGATGCTGATGACATAGCACAGGATGCTTTGGTTAGGGCATACCTCTCTTCGGGGAGTTATCGCGAAAAAGGTAAGTTTCGCTCTTGGCTCTTTAAGATTGCTCACAACACCTTTATTAACCACAAGGTGAGCAATAGAACCTTTGAAAGCATAGAAGCAACAAAAGAGATTCTGTCTACTTCCTCAGCAGATTCTGTCTTTCAGCATCAGGAACTTTATATGGCATTAGGAACATTGCCTGCAAAAGAACGTTCTGCTATTGTGATGTATTATATGAATGGCTATTCCATTAAGGAAATAGCTGACATTACCGACATATCGGAAGATGCCATCAAGAAACAATTGTCACGTGGGCGTGATAAGCTAAAAGAAAAATTAAAATTATGACAAAAGATAAAGCACTTGAGGATTTATTCCTTTCAGCAAAACCATCGTTTGACAATACTGATCAGTTTATGCCCTCGCTTATTAAGCGGCTTGATGCTGTGGAATATCTGAAACAACACGAGGAGGCTTGTATTCGTCGCTATCGATATGGAATGATTGCTGCTTTTGTATTGGGCATTGTCTGTGGAGGTATTACACTTGCTATAATATTATCTACGCCAGCAAATAGTCCTCTAATAACATTTGATGTTAAAAGTGGATTTCTACTTGCTATTTTACAGCAGTCGAGAACTATAGCTACTGTTTTTATTTCAGGACTTATCTGCTTTTTTATTATTAGTGTTATACATGCTATTAATGAAATAATTAGCATGAAAGAAATGATGCCGTCCTATAAATAAGAAGATGCTGTCAGCCAAAGTAAACAGATGGCTGTCAGCATTTATTTTTTCCTTGCCCAAATCTTCTGTCTCATTTTGTTTCAGAGCATGGATTTATATAAATAATTTTACTATAATTTATTGTATATCAGTGATTTTAAGAATCATGTGAAGTGTTAGAAAATACTGTTTTATCCTAGGTTTCACAGGGATAAAATCTAATGGAATTATACTTGTTTGAAAGGTCTAGGATATGGAAAATGTATAAGAAATGTTGTCTTGTATTGAAGAGACCTTGTTCGCTATAGCAAGAAAAAGGAGTTACAATAATGTAACTCCTTTTATTGTGGACCAGCCTGGGCTTGAACCAGGGACCTCCAGATTATGAGACGATTCGGTGGTTATTTCATAGAATTATAAATAATATTAATATTCAGTAATTTAATGAGTTACAGTATTTAATCATTTCAATTAATATCTTATATTTGCAGAAGTTTTCAACCAAGAAGGTCACCTAAAGGTCACCTAAAAATTCTATTAACCACTGTAAATAAAGGATTTTATGAATAGTAAATCATTAGACAAGGTCACTTCCAGTGAAAGTCCTTCTCATAAATCTAGTAGGCGAGGAGAAAAGTGCTTGGCAAAATTCACTTCTGCCAACGGTAGCGTTTATGGCTCACTCATACTTGATATTCGTAAAGCAGGAGATTATGACCAAGAACTTCCTGTAGCAGTGCGTATTTGTTATGATAGTCAAAAGGTATTCCTTCGTCTGGGTAGCAAATACACAATGCCTGACTGGATAAGTCTGTGTGAATATGAAAAGTCAGGTCGTAGAATTCGGCTAGCAGAGCGGAATGAGCTGAAGGATCGAATGGATAATATAGAACTTTTGACCAACCAACTAATATTAGAAGGCACTTTCTCTTTAAAGAAACTGAAAGACTGCTTTCAAGGTCGAAAAGATGAAAACTACACAATCTATTCCATTTGGGACGACTATCTTCAAACTAAGAAAACAGAAGGGAAAGCAGGTTCTGCCCGATGTAGCAAGGATGTGAAATGCCGCTTCATTAAGGATATGGGGAATAATGTTACTTTGGCGGATATAGATAGAAAATTTGTACAAGAATGGGTAGGTGCTATGAGAAAAGGAGGACTCAATGCCACTACTATTGCGATTGACCTTCGTTCTTTCAGAACAATAGTTAATATAGCTATCGACCGTGGCTTGATTAATGGGAGCACCAAAGAAATGTTTAAGAACACAGGCTACAACAAGTCTCAAAGCCGTAAACACGAGTTTCTTGATGTGGCTACAATGCGCAAGCTATATGAATTCTGGGAGGCTGAGATATCAGTAGATGCAGATGGGAAAGAGTTGTTCTTCCCTAAGGAAAAACATGCCATATTTCGTGATTTAGGTCTGTTCCTGTTTATGTATTTGGGTGATGGGCAGAACTTAGCAGATACATTACGCTTAACCTATGATGGCTGGTACTTTGCGACACATGGTAAACAGCTTCGTTTTTTACGTCATAAGACTAGGGATAGAAATGAGAGTGCAAGTGAAGTTATCTTCCCAATTACACCTGAATTACAAAAGATTATTGATAAGTACGGAAATAAGCCAGAACAAAGTAAACGTGTATTTCCTATCATGAGTGAGTTTATTACCTCTGAGAAGGAAGTTTGGGTAATTCAAAGATATAATCGTTATATACGAGAGCACATGGCTAAGATTGTGGGATTACTGAAGATGGAGCAACGCCCTACTGCAACATGGGCACGGCATAGCTTTGCGACGAACCTAAACAATTCGGGAGCTGTGCCTTATAAGTATATTAGTGATAGTATGGGACATAGCAGTAGTGGAGACATTACTTCTAACTATATTGGTGCCTATCCATTAGAGAAAATGTTGGAATATAACTGGTTTTTGTTGAATGATGCAAAAAGGAACAGTAATCATGACACGGATAAGCAGGCACTATTGGCACTTTTGAAGAATATGACCGAAACCGAACGAGAAGAGCTATTGGCTTCTATTTAAAAAAAGTGCCCCTAGGGGCACTTTTTTAAAGTGTTTTCTTGGTTGCTACTTGCAAAAAAACTATCTTTGCATTAAAAAAGTGCCGCAAGGGGCAAAAATTTAAAGTATGAAAACAATAGTTCCAAGAAATATATATCTAAAACAGCTTGTTGATGGCCGTCAAAACGGCTTCATCAAGATTGTTACGGGTATGAGGAGATGTGGTAAATCCACTTTGCTACAAGTGCTCTTCAAAGATTATCTGTTAGAACAAGGCGTATCAACTGACCATATTATTTCTATTGCCTTAGACGACCGCATTAATCTTGAACTTAGAAATCCAGATAATCTACTTGTATATTTACGAAAGCAGATTGTTGATAACCAACTGTATTACATTCTGATGGATGAAATCCAGATGGTAGATGAATTTATGGATGTACTCAACAGTTTGCTGCATATTGATAATGTAGATATATATGTGACTGGTAGCAATTCTCACTTCCTATCCAATGATATTGTAACTGAGTTTAGAGACAGAAGTGATGAAATATACATGTACCCCTTTTCGTTCTCAGAATACCATGAAGCTATTGGCGGAGATAAACAAGAAACATGGAAGGACTACTATACCTATGGAGGATTACCTCATTTATTGACTTTAGTTGGCGATAAAAAGAAAAGTGACTACTTAAATAGTGTCTATCGTAAAACTTACCTTACCGATATTCAGGAAAGACATGATATCAAGACACATGAATTTGACGAGCTCACCAAGATGCTTTCATCGTCCATTGGCTCTTCATGCAACCCAAATAAACTGACCAATACTTTTAAGAGTAAGGCCAATGTGGATTTGTCGTATCCAACCGTAGTGAAATACATTGGCTACCTCAAAGATTCATTTCTTATAGAGGAAGCTGAACGATTTGATATAAAAGGAAGGAAGTACATCGGCTCGCTATCCAAATATTATTTCTGTGACATTGGCATCAGAAATGCTATCTTGAATTTTCGCCAACAGGAAGAAAACCATATTATGGAGAATATACTCTATAATGAGTTGCGCATGAGAGGGTATAATGTGGATGTTGGAGTGGTTGAGATCAAGACAAAGGTTGGCGGCAAGTCTGTTCGTAAACAATATGAGGTAGACTTTGTCGTGAATGAAGGAAGCAACCGCTATTATATCCAGTCTGCCTTTGCAATGCCAAATATAGAGAAAGAACAGCAGGAAAAAACATCATTTTCGTTAATCAATGATTCATTCAAGAAAATCATTGTGACTAAGGATGATATTAAGCCCAAACGAGATAATCAGGGTATTGTTACCATGGGGTTATTAGATTTCCTATTAAATAAAAACAGCCTAAGGATGTAAACCTATGAATTCAGAGAAGGACAGACAGCCAGTGTTAGATTGGTATCAAACCAATAAAGTAGCTGCAGATCACATCATCAACGATTTGCGAAAGCAGACCTATGAGGCTGTTATGCACATATATGTCTACACAGCCAAGCACCTTCAGCTGGAGTATATTGTAAGCCAAAAGGATTTCCCACACTTGTTCTCAAACCATTACACACGTGTAGGTAATGGCATTTCTGGCATTATGGCACTTTTGATTGGTGAGTGGAATATCAATATCGGGAAAAAGACGATAGACAACACACTCTGCTATTGGCTTACTTGCGGTAATCTATATGAGACGCTTGTGTCAAAGATTATCATCAATGCAGAAGAAGCAAAGGGACGCTTGGAACAAAATGGCTTTACCGACTTAAAAGAGCAGTTAATTGTGACCAGTATTGCCAACCATATCAAAGCACAAGAAGACTGGAATCATTTCTTTGGCTTGAATAAGCAGGTTGACAAAGCCCCAGATAAATTGGGACATGTAGAAAAGAGAATACCTATCGAACTTCAAACTGACGAAGCCCAGCAAATCCTTAGTAAAGCCATTGCATTAGGCTTATGCGATAAGGAATACCATTGGCAAAAGTCCAAATCTCTTCTAGCTTATTTTGCCGACTGCGCCAGTGTACATTTAAATCTCACTAAGGCAGAACAAGATGGTAAAAAGAAAACGCTCTGGAAACCTTTCGAGAGCCTATTCAATGTTTCAGGACTTGCCACTTATAAAAACACCTATACTAACAAGACTGGCAAATTGCCATCCGAACACGAAATCGTAGAGTCCATCTTCGAGTAAGAAAAAAAGACGATAATATTCATAGTCCATGTGAGCCCTGCTTGCATGGGCTTTTTCTTGCTTACTTTCATACCCATATAGTTACCATGTGGTTACTATATGGGCATAATGCCATGTAATTCCATGATACTTTTGCGGCATAAATTTTAATTTTCATGTTATGCAAGGTAATTTCATTATGCTGCAAAAGGACGACCTCAAGGAGGCCATTGCAGAAGTTTTAGAGACTATGGTAGGCAAGAACCTTCTGGCAGAACAGAAGCCGAAGGATGATGCCGAGTATTTAACTCGTGACGAGCTTTGCACACGCCTGCACATTACTTATACTACGCTCTGGCGTATGGAGAAGCGTGGAGAGATCCATGTGCACAAGATTGGCAGACGCAACCTCTATTCTAAGGAAAAGGTGGATGCACTTATCACACAAGGCTCATCTATGAGCGATACTAATAAATGAGGTGGAGGAATATGGACGAACTTGTAAAGACTATCCCAAAGCTACCCGAAGAAGATTATATCCTGTCGGCTTTTCATCAGTTGCAGGAGCGACAGTCTGTTGATGCTGGTGGCTTTCATGTGGCATCCATGAACGACTGCTTGATAAAAGGGCAGTCGCTTCCTCCCCTTGTGTTACTTTATCCCAATATCGTCCTTGAAGGTGATCTGTGCATCATCTTTGGACAGTCGGGTATCGGTAAGACGATCTTTGCCATGCAGGTGGCAAGGGAGATAGCTACCAAAGGGAAGAGGGTGCTCTATGCCGACTTTGAGATGACCCTGCGACAGTTGTGTCTACGTTACGAGTCTGCCAACTTCCCTCAGACATTCTTCCGTGCCGAGATGGACAAGGACAATCTCGTCGATGATGTGTTGAGGGGTATTGAACAGGCTGCTGTGGCTAATTTGGCAGAGGTGGTGTTTATTGACAATATCACGGCTCTGAGCCAATCGCTCGACAAAGGTACCGATGCAGGGGCACTCATGGCTTCACTCAATGCACTCAAGAAGAAACATAATTGGACGTTGGTGGTACTCAATCATGTACCCAAGATGTATTCCGGTACCGTTCCTCTTTCTCTATCGGCTATACAGGGCTCTGCCAAGCTGAATCAACTCATAGATGATGCGGTGGGGTTAGCCCAATCCCAAAAGGATAAATCCCTAGTTTATGTCAAGCAGTGTAAATGGCGCAATGGTGAGGTGGTGCTCGATGCGGACAATGTAGCTCTCTATGAACGAGGCAAGAATGCCGAAGGTAATCTGTGCTTTACCTTTCGGGGGTATGATACGGAAATTGTCCATCTGAGCACAGAGAGTACCAATGAGCGTGACGAACTGAGGCAAAGAGTAAAGGAGTTATCTGCCCATGGTATGCGGCAGCAGGATATTGCCAAGGAGTGTGGTATCACCCAAAGTAAGGTTTCAAGACTATTAAACAGCTGATTTATGCAGTTTATTCACTTTATGCAGTATGGATAAGTGCATAAACTGCATAAAACTAAGTAACAAGGATTATGTAACAGGACGAATTAAGGTGTATAATGGCAACGAAAGCATCAGTACATGAATGGTTGTTGATAGAAATATCCAAGGAAGATATCGGCTTGCATTACTCTTCCCTGACGGATTATCTCGACAAGCTAGTAAATTATGATACCTCTATGATGCGAAAGATAGATGAGCTTATCTCACGATTTCACTTAGGAGCTGTGAGCACAACTATCAATGGGCATTACGGCTCGGTGTTACCCCGCATCAATGAAAGAGGAAAGGTTGTTGGCGGTGAAGTGATATACTTTCATACAGATAACGGAAATATCCTTCGACAAGACCCTATCACGGACCATCTCTACTCATGGTATTGCTTCGACTATTACATAGACCGTGAAGTGTTCTTTGGTGAGCATTTGCTATCGGGTAAGCCCATTGCCGTAGTCATGGAAGAGAAGACCGCATTGCTTGGTACACTCGTAGAGCCTTCATTAGACTGGATCGCTGTGGGCAACAACAACCTTCTTACCAACAGGATGATGAATAGACTATCGGGCAAGCGTGTAATACTTTTCCCTGACGGTTTGAGCTATGATTATTGGAACGAGCACTTCGGGGCACGGTTCAAGGTGGATGGTGGCTTTACTCAGCGTGACATCAAAGAATACCTCATTGATAAAATCAAGTGCCGTGGAAGCCCTTAGTCGCAGAAGGGTTGAGGTGAATGAACAGGGGCTTTGCCCTTGTTATAGCCCACTATAACTACGAGTCTTTGCTTTCGTAGTTGTGGGCCCAAGGCGCTGCCTTGGAGAACTGGGGGGCGTGACTCTCTCCCTGCACCCTCCACTCGGTGGCATCTGCCCCCAAGACCCCTGACCAGAGCGTGCCCCTCTCTCTGGACTCTCCGCTTAGGACTTCCCTAAGAACCGCTACTAAGGAAAATATCCATCAGATTAAAAACAACTTCTTATGACACAAATGACATCAGTTCACATCAAGCCTTGCAATATCGGGCAGAGTGAAGCACATAACAAAAGAACGAAAGAATATCTTGCACACATCAATACAAGCAAGATTTATATCCGCCAAGACTTAATATCCCAGAATCGCTCGTGGTTCTCTGAACAGCAGGGAAAAAACTCCTTGCAGCAGTATTACGATGCCATCGGCCGTATGGTCAAGGAAAAGACTGGCCGGGCAATGCAGACTAAAGAACGAGAAAGGGTAAACAAGAAGACAGGAAAGGTCATGAAGATTGCCGGTTGTACTCCCTTGCGTGAAGGTGTGGTCGTCTGCAAGGAAGATACCACAATGGAACAACTGAAGCATTTTGCTGATCTTTGCCAGCAGAGCTTTGGTATAACGGCCTTGCAAATACATATCCACAAAGACGAAGGACATTATATGGATCCGCAAGACGCAGCCTCATGGAAATCCAATTATCATGCCCACATTATCTGGGACTGGATGGACCATAATACTGGCAAATCCTATAAACTCGATGCTGACGGCATCAGTGCTCTTCAGGATTTGGCAGCAGAGGCTTTGGACATGGATCGTGGTGTGTCTCAATCTGAGACTAACAAGCAACATTTGGAGCGGAACGACTTTATTGTTGCTAAGCAGAAACGAGAGATGGAGGACGCCAGGGCTAAGAACACCGAACTTGAAAAGGAGAACGAAGCCAAGTCCCAGCAGAACCATGCTCTTGATAAAGAGATTGAACAGAAGCTGCAGAAGGCTAACCGTGATAATGGCAATGCTATTCTATCCGGACTGGCCAATCTTGCAGGTAAGGGTAAGTATGCGCAGCTTGAAGCGGAGAACATAGAGATGAAGAAACAGGTGGCTGCTATCCCGCAAGTGATAGCTCAACAGGTGGAAAGTCTGACCGCCACCTATAAAGAAGAGATTGCCAAGGAGCAGGAGCGTGCAGACTTTTGGCTGGCTGAATGCAATAAGCAAGAGCGCATCTACAAGGGACTGCTCACCAAATCGAAGAATTGGGAAGAGAGTCTCAAACTGGAATTACAGCAGCGTGATCAAATCATCGAGACGATGAAAGCTGGCCTTGCCGACTTCCTCAGCCAATTCACGGCCGTTTGTCAAAACGCTATCAAAGCAGTTATCGACTTTGCCCATGATGCTAAAGCACTGTGTTTCTCCTTCTCTCAGGCTACAGCCGTCAACGAGTACCTTACTAATGAGTCAAGCGATAGACATAAGGGTGTCGCCATTCTGGCTCTCCTTATCCGTCCTTTCCTCGGCTTGTTAGACTATCAAAAGGGGAAGGCGGAAGTAGAGAATGTAGCTAATAACTTAGATTGGTACAAGGAAAAACAGAAACAGCAGGAGATAGGATATAGGCCGAGATTTAGAAGATAGTTTGAAAGTTGATATAGAAAGTAATCTTCATTTGTGGCTTAATCTACTAATTTCTAAAAATACAGATCCTAAATTGCCCATATGTTCCATAAAATTTGTAGCTTTGTGAATAAAATCTCCAAATGGAGCTTTTGAGTCGGAGATGATTATTTTCTTAATTATAAATATTAAATAGTTATTCTATGAAAGAGAAATATGTAGATGGGCTCCTTTACGAACTAAGGAATCCACAGTATGATGAAAATGGACAGATAATTTCGACTGAAATATCTGCACGGTCGAGTGGCTGGAATTCTTATTCTGACTCGTCGGAAAGGATGATGAATCGCATATGCCACCACCTTGATGCAAATTTAGTTCCCAATTATTGCCCTTTAGATGAGCATGTGGGGGTTGATGAAGAACAGAGAACATTTGTACGTACTCTCTTATTCAGTGCTGAAAACCGAAACCGATAGAAGATAGAAGGAGGTATAAGATATGAATAAGAGTGTAATGAATGTCCCGATGTATTCATCGAAAGGGAATCAAACAATCATCGAAGAAATCAGGGACGAGTATATTAGAGGTGGTCACGATCTACGCTTTGTCCAACCACGTGAAAAGTTTTACAAAGATTTGGAAGAACGCTTTGAGTCGTTTGACTATATATCCCATTCACTTGAAATCTGTAATCACAAGACCCTTATGCATCTTGTTCAAAAGGGAACGCGATTTGGGATTTTTTCAGGAACTGATATTTCGATAATCAGACCGGTTGAGTACCTTCTATTAGTACCAATAGATTTGGGTGGACACCACGGTATTCAATTTATGGCTATGAATGAAAAATTCAAATGGGGAATACCTAAGAAAAGAGTATTTTGGGATAAGGAGACAGAAATCTTACCTTTTGAGTTCGATGATATAAATACTCCAACTGAGGACTTTTACCCCGTAAAATATCAAGGAAGGTGGGGATTGTATTACGCTCGCAAGAAAGAAATGGTCATAGAAGCTCAATACGAGGATGCGATTGGCCTTACAGAAGGACTTCTTGCTGTCAAGAAAAACGGGAAATGGGGCTTCGTAGACATTTTTAATAAGATTGCAGTTCCGTTTGAGTATGAATCAGTATCTGCTTTCAGTGGAGGTTATTCCCATGCGACAAAGTATTCTTGTATGGAAGATGAAGGTACTGTGTTACTTGACCATTGTGGTAATGAAGCGTCTTTCAAGAATCACAAATTAGCTGATAACGAATATAGGGCTAAAATAAGGATAAAAGAATCATATGATAATCACAACCGATATTATTATGCAGTAGGGCCCGATGAAGAAATACTAATTCCCAAGAACAAGTATCGTTATCTTGGGGGCTATCGAGAAGGGCTTTTTGCAGCTTCACTTGATGGGGAAACATATGGTTATATTGATATAAACGAGCAAATAGTCATCCCTTTCCAATATCAAATAGAACTCTATCCCAGCTCTTTTGGTGATAGAGAATTTCATTTGGGTCTTTCTTGTGTTAAATTGAACAACAGTAAATATAGTCGAGAGTGTATTCTGATTAATCATCATAATGAACAGGTATTTCCATATATATTTCATAGTGATATCCTCAGTTATGGAAATGGGCGCTTCTCAACCCTAGGTTGGAGAGAATTGGGAGATAGATTTAAATATGGTCAAATCTCAATATATGATCTTATATGCTGTGAAAAAGGAAAGGATATGTCCCATCTAGTTAGAACTGATGCTGAAATAGAAGTTGAACGAAGAAGGAAACAGAAAAGTGATTTA
>RRZU011281437.1_pt1 | contig 11425 bp, 7 predicted proteins | sample 2165561 | NCBI WGS metagenome assembly RRZU01 (sample SAMN10456909, study PRJNA506462) | wastewater metagenome | isolation source: wastewater sludge | place: USA: Moscow, Idaho | reverse complement strand
GCTCTGAGTTCTTCTGGTAACGCATATACTATACGTGTACCACTCATCGAACTCCTCATTGTTCTTTCTAATATATCTTTATCTCTTAGTTTTATATGAACTGTTTCTACATTCGGTAGAATTCTTGAATACTCTGGTAGAGTATGATCTAATACGTACTGTTGAAGATCGAATGGACTCATGCTATAGTACACGAAATCATTCTTCATACCAGCCAGATTCATAACTTCATCTATAACCGTGTTTATATTCATCTTAATTCACATCCTTTCTTTTTATTTGAAGGATCTTTTCTTAACATCATTCAGGATATCATTATACATACTTCTAGCTACTTTAGCTTTAGATGTTATGTTACCTCCAACAAAGATAACACTTTCACTTATTTCATCAACAAGTAAGTGTGTTACACCATTCATTTCTAGTGCTCCAGAACTTTCGGCTATTTCTTTTATAGTTTGATCTATGTTTCTAGATGATATATCTACTAGTCTAGCTCCTCTAACCATCTCATTGAATAAGTAACTTTCAAGAAGATCTATTTTCTTTTTATTCTTATTGTTGATTTCGTTTATAGTTTCTATACCAGCTAACTTAGCTTGTATAAGTGATTCTGGTGTTGTACCGAATGCTAAAGCTCTATCTACGTTTATGCTATCTATTCCTTCTGATATACCTAATCCTCTCTCAGAATATGATTCTCTATTTGAAGCGAACCATACAGCATCGTAAGAAGTGAAGTGTACATCTTTCTTTATAGCTCCATTGATACGCATAGCTTGAGCGTGGGCTCTCATACTTAAAGCTATAGCTGAACCATCTTCAAGGAAGTACGCTAGGTTTCTACCAGCTTGTTGTTGACTTGTAGTTAACTTAATACATAAGTGTTCATCTCCTGGTGAGAAAAAGAATTCTCTAATTCTATGCGATACATTATTTAAATCTACACTTCTTAAACGCTTAACATCCGTTGTGAATGGATGATTCATCTCACAATGTAGGTTATCATTTTTAAGCCTAGTTATAACTAGTTCATTACGAAGCATGTGTCTTGCTTCATCTGGATCAAATGTTAATCCATTTATACTTTGTTTATTCATAGTTGTACCTATCATGTTTACAGTGTATCTAGGAATACCATCTATGATACTTTTCTTTATACTCTTAGTATCAACTAATCCAGATTCAGCTATATCTTGTGGAACTGTTATACCACTTATGTCTAAAACGACATTGTAATCCATTTCATTTAATTTAGACATTGAAAATCCCTCCTATAGTATTATATTCTTAATTTAATGTTAAAGAAGGATCCCGAAGGATCCTTTTATTTTATATTCTAACCATTACAGCATGTGCGAATTTATTATATTCAGAAGATACAAGATCTAGGTATCTTTGATAAGCTTGTATAATGAATCCTGGGATTCTAGTTGTGATTTCTTGCATGTAACTTTGATAAGTCATCATTTTAGAACTCATATCATTATAAGTACTTATAGTATTTTCAGACATTTCAGGATTAGATTCTGTAGATAAGTTATCTATTCTAGATTTCATGTCTTTTATTTCTGAGAATATATCTTCACATCCTTTAGCTACATCATCTATAGACATTACTTCTGGACAATGAGATAATGTTTCTAAACTAGACAACCAATCGAAAGTATTATCAACTGGTGTAACATCTTTGGTACCAGCTGTCATGAAGTTTCCGAAATTCGACAATAATCCATTGATATCTTTAGCATTATATAAATCTCCATTATTTTTATAGAATTGATTATCTAATGCTAAAGGTGCTCCACCAACACGCATGATGTTTGATGCTGTGTCTTTTAGTATTTCTGGACTACTTTTGAATTTTACTAATTTTTCAAATATTAATTTATTACCTTTACTTCTAGCTTTAGCATCTTTTCCAGCCCCATCTAATAAAGTTTTCATAGAAGCTATAGCCTCACGAACATCTGATTTACTAGCTTTAGAATTATTGATACTGAAATAAACTGAAGAAGCTAACGATGCTATAGGCGTACCATATGTGTTATCATACGTTTCACCCCTACCATTATTCGAGATAGTCCTATTGTATTTAACAGCTTTTTCTACTTTGAACTTTTTAAGAGTCTCTTCGCATTCAACTTTTATTTTAGATATCATTTTGTGGAATGCTTCCATCTGATCTTGCATTAAATGTATTCTAGGCGATTTCTCAACTTTGATTTGTTCTACTTTAGGTTTATTGGCTTTTCTTTCAGCTTTTGCTTTTCTAGCTTCATCCCATTTGTGTTCTTCATAAGCTGCATCTTCTTTAGCTTTATTTCTATAAAATTCATTTCTTTTTGATTTAGCAATTCTACCATCGACATCTTCGTAAGCTTTTCTGTCAGCTAATTTTCCTTCTCTTCTTTCATTTCTTTCTTTTTCAGCCGCATCAACTGCAGCTTTACGATCGTTGACCTCTTTTGAATTGTCTGGTAAAGCTAAAGTAACGTGTATGTCTTTTATTTTTTTTATAAGATCATCACCAGATTCTTCTATGTTGTTTACAACTACTTTTACAGATTCTGCTGATCCTGAAGAACCTTTTCCATTACCACTAAATAATCCTTTGAAGAAGTTAACTATAGCTCCCCATATTTTCATCATAAAGTCTATAATTCTTTTGAATATTCCTCCTATAGAGAATGCTTCTGCGATGTATTCCATGGTATCGTATCCTTTTTCTTCAGCCTTCTTATTAAAAGAAAGCATATCTCTGTATAGACCTTCAGCTATGTACTTACTTTCAGCAGAGAAGCTGATTCCTTCAGAGATAGCCATTGAAGCTTCCATCGGAGTCATATCTGATTGATAATCATACTCGTCTAGAAGATTTCTTTGATTTCTAGTATCTTCAAGAGATTCGTTAATGTCTGTCCATCTTTTACTCATGTTTTTATCCTCCTAATATATTTTTATTATAAAGTTATTTCTTAATACTTTTGAATTTTGTATCTATAGCATTCATGGTTTTTGATAACTCTAGAACACCATTCTTCGCTAGTTGAAATGCTGGTATACAGTACTGTGCTAATAGCTCACTTATGGACGCTTGTAGATCTACAACATCGGCATGTATCTTATTCAAGATACCTATCATTTCTTTATTCTCATCTGTATCATGTGTAGCTATTTTAGTTTTCAATCCATATTTCATATCTTCTAATTTCTTTATCATTATTTCTATTTCCATAGTTTCTTTGTTGTATGATTGGTTTAATTTGTTTAAAGAGTCGACATAACCTATCAGATCATTATAAACTTTATGCGCTTTAAACTCTCTTATAAATTTGAAAGCATCTATATCTTTTTCTTCCGGTATGATGTAAGCTTTTAAATTCTTTATAAGTTCCGCAGGATCTTTCATGGAAGCTAACCTTATCGATGTATCTTCTTCTAAATATTTAGTATAAAATTTATTTTTTGTACATTCTATGAATATACCCTTACTACCTTTAGAACCTCTGCCTATAGTATTCATTACAGCTGATAATTCAGAATCTATGATTTTTATAACATCATTCTTTTTATCTCCTTTTTCAGGAAATATGTTATCCATTTCGAAATTCATAGTTATATCATCCATGAGCTTGTATAATGAATCTTTACCATTTATTTTTTCATGAGTAAATTCTCCCGCGAATGCTGTCCTGAAAACGAAATAAAGAGCTGCAGGACTCACGGGTCTGAACTTAACGGTTCCTATAGATGGCATGACTTTTAAATCTAATCTGTCTATTTTATCAGATAAAGATTCTACTTTAAAAAGAGCATCTCCGATACCTTTAGCTAAACCATCCGAAAATCCTTTAGCTACACTTTTAGTAGTATTAGAGATTGACTTCCAAACCATAACTATTAATCCTATTATAGCTAGAATTATCCCACCAACAGCAAACGATTCTTCTATATATTGTGAGCATGTGTATTCATTCTTTTCAGCCTTCACATTGAAAGCTTTCATATCTCCGATGATACCATTACTAATGTATCTGGCTTCAGCTGCAAGACCTATAGCTTCACTTATAGCCATTGAAGCTTCTATATCACTCAGATCTTCAGAAGAATATTCTGATGTTACTCTAGATGCTTCTAAGGATTCATTGATATCTATCCACTTTTTCATTCATGTACCTCCTTTAATAATATTAGTTCTTACTATAATGTTATAAGAAGGAGTCCCGAAGGACTCCAACTGAATATTAATAAGCTGCAAGATTTTTAACGTTGATCTCTGCTGCGATTTTACCGAATGTAACCATTCCGTAGTTATCGATATCGATCATTGATTTTTGCATTGGATTCGAAGTTAATCTATAATCAGGAGCTTCGAATTGTTGGAATATGAACCATTGATATAATGCTTTCGATTCCATATTTTCATCTCCGAATATAGGGTATCCGTTTACTGGTACTCCTCCATCATCTCCATCTGTTAATCTGTATTCAGGTTCTCTTTCAGATATAACAACTTTCATTGGTATACCACCATGTGCAAAGTAGTAAGTTGAGTTAAGTGGTCTAACTCCTCCAACTGATCCTTCTGCAGATAAAGTTGCATTTTGTTGAGAAACGAATATAGCTGTAGATGAGTTCATTCCCCAGTTAGTTGTCATTGCATTAGCATGAGTGAACTTTCTGAAGAATAATGAAGCATATCCCATTTGTTCTACTAATCTTTCGAATTTAGCTTCTTGTCTCTTATCTAAATAAGTAGTATTTTGAGCTGCTTTAAAGTCTAAAGATGTAGAGATGAATCCATTAGTGATTGCTCCATCAATAGTGAATCCATTTTTGTAAGTTGTTCCATTACCTACAGTTGATAATGCATAGATTTCTCTTAAGATATCTACAGTTGCATGGATATCTCTGTATACTGCAGAATCTTTATGATTTATTTTGTAGTTTTGGAAAGCTAATAGAGTCTCATTGATGATATCTAGTTCAGCTAAGTCTTCCCAAAGGATTTTTGTTTCTGGGTTATAATCGAATTTTTGCATACATTTAGCATCTATGCTTTTATTGATTGTATCAACTTCTACTGAAGGTTCAACCATTGCTCCATCGATTGAAGATCCGTCTTGCCAGATTGTAGGTACTACTTCGAATACGAATCCTACAAATCCCCAGTCAGGTTTTGCACAGTAAAGTTCTTTATTTTCTGCGTCATATTGAGCTATGAAAGCACCTTTTTTACCATCGTAAGGATTTGCAATTCCTTTGATGTTAATAGATTTGTTGTATGCTCCAAGTTCAATAGATTTTCCTGTTTCATCTAAAGCTGGTTTAACTAAGATTTTATCAGTTCCATTTGTGAACTCTAAGTATTTAACTGATGCATGTGAACTTAAAGTCATTCCTGTTACTACTTCAGCAGTTTCTGTAACAGTGTATCCTTGGTATTTTTTAGCAGCTGCTCCAGCACCAATAGTAGTTAATGCCGCATTTGGTGCAACAGTTACTACTTTGTTAGCTCCGAATGCTAATACTCCTGAATCAACACTAGCTAAGTTAATTTTAACTAATTTAGCATTTCTTGCTCCATCTGCAGCTTTCTTCATTAATAATTGGTCTCTAAATAATTCAGCAGAGTTATAAGTTTTATCACCTATTTTATAGTTTACAACTTTAGTTTTTCTTTTGAATTCTTGAGTTTTAGTTACTCTGTAAGGAACTTTATCTTTACCACTTGAACTCATGTAAGTAGTATAGATTGTTGGTAATAGAATAGCTCTATTCAACTCTATTGTTTGAGTAGAGTTCATCATAGACTCTAGTAATTCTAGATTCCAGTCTAAAACTTCATTCAGGTATGCAGCATCTCCATTGATACCTTCATTTACTTGAAGTACAACTGTAGCTTCACTTTCACTCATAGGTTTTCTTTTTAATTTTTCAACTCTAATAGCTGATTCACTGATATCAGTGTTAAGTTCTCCTAAGATAGCGTTTTTTATTCCACTCTTAGAAGTAGCATCTAATTTTCTAGCTTTTACTGCTTTGTCAAACTCAGCTCCAACTAATTTAGCTTGAGCAGAATAACCGCCAAGGTTTCTTCTTAATGTAGTAACATCCATATTTTTATCCTCCTGCTTTTTAAGTTTAATATATACTATTATGTTAGAATACCGACATTATACTTTCTTTCTTTTTCTATTAGGAACTCCATCTTTATCATTGTTATCGACTTCAGAATCCTTTACTACAAGATCGTAAATACTCTTGTCGATGGTTTTTAATAATGTCTGAAAAGATCCTAACTTCAATGCTACAACTGGATAAGAGCTTTTATCTCCGCTCAACATATAATCATTTAAAGAACCTAAAGCTATTTCTAACTCTTTGACTAAAAGTTTTACGGATTTACGATTTGAATTCTCATTATCCTGAGATATAACTCTGTATATGTCCGATTCTATGAAGTCATCATATAATGCTTTGTACTTGTTATATAGTGCGTTTAGATTTCCTAAGGTGAATAATAACTTCCTTTTCTTTTCAGCATCGTTACCAGAGTCTTCCGTAGGATTACCATTTTCGTCACTACCAAACATATTACTATCATTCATTTCGTCAGCCACATTAGCTCCACCGTATTCATCTCCAGAGTCTTCAGAAGTTTCCGAATCATCTGAACCAACGTCAGCTCCACCTTCGGAACCTTCTCCAGTTAAACCTGCTACAGGTAAGTCATCATCATTTTCTGTTTCAGTTTGATCTGTATCAGCATCCTCGTTATCTGAGAAAGCTCCTATAGATTCTTTATCATGCGAACTGCTTAGGTTATCTTCTACATTCGGTTCTTTTTTCTCTTCGGACTCTTCTTTTTTATTTTTAGGTTTGGGTTTCTCTGGAGCTCCACTGAGGTTTCCATCGATATCATCTCCTAAGTCGGCTTCTAGAATATTAATAACTATCTCTTTGAATCCGTAAGTATCTTCTCCATGATAATTTATACTTTCCATTATACGTTTCATGATTTCTGGTTCTGTTAAACGTTTCCATTCTTCAGAATCCTTAGAGTATCCTGTGCTACGTATCAACGCATTCATGATAGCTGTAAGTTGAATGATTCTTTCTTTATCTCTTTTCTTATCTAATGAAGCTATGGTCTTCTGTATTCTATCTATCTCCTTTACAATGACAAGCTTGGTGCGTTCCATATCTCTATATAATGCTATCATGTTAGCTATACTCACTACACTGAACCATGTTAAAGGTATGAGGAAAGCAAAGGCTGTGAAAGTTATTAGAGCCATGACTATTGTGAATCCTAAAGTAAAGGATACAAGTTTGAATGAGTCTCTCTTGAAGTGTTCGAATGCTAGAAAGTATTTTGGTAGACGTTCAGCTAATATACCATCCACTATGAGTGTAGCTTCTTTCTTAGTCATCATTCTTACATCATCTTTTCTCTCATCGTCATCATCTGTGTTGAAATGAATGTTACCGTGCTTCTTCTTACTTTCTTCACAAGCTCTTCTTAAATCTTTAAGTATACCTATGATTTCTTTAAAGGTAGAGCTCTTTCTATCCTTTATCAACATATATCTACTTATGAGGTCCTCGATTTCTTCATCAGTCATAACTGATTCTCTATTTCGAACATAATTAGCTGTTTCTGCTTCTAGGTCTTCTTCTTCTCTATCGTACTCTTCTATACCATCATACACATCATCGTCGTCTTGATCTTCTAGAGCTGCCAAAGCATCAAGACCGAACTCCATGTTCTCAAAGTCATAGACAGTGAATTCCTCTTCTTCGAATTCGTCTTCTTTAACTTCGGGGTCTTCAAGAATAACTTTTTCTTTTTTAATGTAGATCATCTTACACCATCCCTTATCTAGCAGCTATAGTTTTACCAACAGCTAATTTGACTTGTTTTCTTTCTAGTATTCTTTTAACCTCAGAAAGTTTTCTTTTCTTAGCTAAGTCACCGTCACTTCTAGCATCCTCTATTTCTTCTTCTAAAGCAGCAATCTTTTCAGCTAGAATCTCTTTAACTCTTCTTCTATCGATTTGTTGTTTCCAGTTCATAACTATAAAAGTTAATATACCCATAAGTATAGCTAGTATAGGGTTGACAACTGCGAATGCCGCAGCAGTTACTGTACCAGAACATACGAATTCAAAGAAGTCATCGAATAAAGGAATGAATTCATCTTTATATAACTTCTCCCTAAGTTGATCATCATTCGCTCTTTTTACTTTAGCTATAAGTGCTCTAGCAGCATTGGCTAATCCTTTTAACTTAACGCCAGCCTTCTTAGGTACAGCTTCGTAAGCAGGATTATCTTCAGATAATGGAGATGCATTAGATATTCTAGAAGCTTTAACTCCTTTTCTTATTTTATCATCCTCAGCTTTATCATCTTCTCTTTCTACAGCTTCGCTTATGGCTAAGTCTGGTATATGTCTAGATACAGCATTCTTATTACAAATAAAGAATGATTCCATGATATCTGAATCTTCTATGAAGTCTTGATCAAATACATCAAATGATCTGAAGTTTTCATTTATGCATAGTAGAATTTCTGAACCATCATCTGTATTTAAAGGAGACATATTCATTTTACCCACAGCAGATGTGTATCTTAAAGTAGAGAAGTTTCCGTCTCTTTGAACTATAGCCATACCTACACCAGAATCATCCGTTAGAGTTGAAGGTGGTAACTCATCTTCTTTAACGTGTTTAGATATGTGATTCATATACGTTTCTTTATTTAAGTAACGAATAGGTGTATCATAGTCTATATTTTTTAGTACTCTGAACATCTCTTTAGTTCCCTTGAATTCTTCTGAATCTGTATCGATGTTTTTATCTAGAGTTGAGCTTATTTCAGAAGCAGGTAGAACCATATTAGGACCGCTCGGTTGCATTATGTTCTGAGGTATGACGAAGTGAGGTTCATCTTTACCATCCTTTTTAAAAGGTACACTTATAAATGGTACACCATTATGATACATTTTCACAGTGAACATTATGTTCCCGTTATCCATGATACACTCATGTATATCGTGTTCCATTGAAAGACTTTCAGCTATATCTTTTTTAAGAACAGATAACTCTCTATAAAGTCTTCTAGTCTGTTCTATAGGTCTGTTTTCTCCGCAAACATGTTCCTTTATATCTATGATTTCTGGGTTATGATGCTTCATTAAAGATGCATTCAAGTTGTTGTACAGGATATCATTCAATACTGTATTCATTTTTAAATCCTCCTTAAGCTTTTAATTCGATAGTTTCGACTCTTTATACGGTAATGTTCTAACATTAAATTAAGAACTAACATTATTAAAGGAGGTTATATTGAGATGAATATAAAGTTATATATGAGACATCTTTTAGCTACTTCTATTGTCAGAGATAGAGAAGCTATAGGATTGGTTAAGTGTACATTCAGAGATATGCTAGTATTCCCGCATCCTAAAACTAGAAAAGTTATAGATAGGGATACAGGAGAACTAGTTACTAAGTTAGAAGAAATAGATGTTGTTGGTGAATACCATTTTGGATTCTTATCTAATGACATAATAGACCTATTATCGAGTCTATCAAATGATTACGATAGTGTGGTCAGAGATACATCGTATGGAGGAATAGAAGGCTTCTTAAGAGCCGACAGAATTTATTCTCCTTCAAAGCTAGTTGCTCTAAATAAATTGTATAATTCTAGTTCAGCTATAAAAAGTAATGGTCAGTTAGAAACATATGTGTACATTACACCAGAAATAAGTGATATTCTTTTGGCTAAAATGCAAACAGAACTAGATAATATAGTGTATCACTTAAATAAAGACGATGCAGATAATGCTGATAAGATTTTTGAATTCATGATAAAACATGCATCAGAATTCCCAGCTTTAAATTATGTGTATTCTGAGAAAATGAACTTACCAGAGTTTCTAGAAAAGTATGACGCTGCAAACCAAGAAGTGCTGAGTGTTATTCAAGAAGATAATATGAGAACTAGATTGAATAAGTATAGAAAGATAGCTAATGACGCATCTGATCAGGTACTCATGACATCAGCTTCAATAGGATATTCTAAGAAACCATATGTAGACTTTAAAATGTCTCTATCATTGTTCATGTGGTATCTAAGACTATATCCAAATATAGTTGTAAACCAAAAATTGAGTACAAAGTTCAATATCTCTACAATGTATAAGTTCATGTCTAGAATGTTAGAGGAGTATACAGTTTCTGATGCTCTAACTGCTATTCTACAAAGAGGATTTAATCTAGATATAAAAGGAACCGATACAACATCATCACTGTTGAAGATAATTCTTAAAGGTGTTATGAATTCAGGTTCACTTGATTCAGCTGTAGCTGAGTTAAACGATATCTTTAAAGATGAATTCTATCTTTCATCTGAAATAATTTTGAAAGACAAAGTTCCATCTGCTGCTAAGTGTATAGCTGAGTCAGGAATGACCATGCGTTCTTTCTTAGATGCGGACTTACCTATGGAACTTCTACCTGTGTACTCACAAGGAACTATAGTAGAATCTTTAAGTGAAAATAAAGTAGTTGATGCTTTCCAAACCATGAAAGATACTTTAACGTATAGAGGTAAGAAGTACATAACTGATATCAAGAAGAAAAAATATGAACTTATTCTGAATGATATTAATAAGGATATTGCATTAGCTGTTTCTGCTTCGTCAGAATTTAATACAATGCAAGAAAAAAATAATATCATTAAAGAACTTCATGTTATAAAAGAAGAACTTATAAGATTGAATTCTAAAATTCAAGAATTAGGAGACGACGACTTCACTGACATCATATCCGATAGAATCTCTTATGTTGATACTATAGTTGATAAAGTGAATGCTAGAGTATTGAGAACTGAACCTAAACTAGCTATAACAGAAAGCGTTGCTGGCGTTATATATGAACTAGAGCACTATCCTCATCGTATTCTAGAAGCTGTAGCTGATGATATTGCGAATGTTGATAAAGAACCTAGTAAGTTTGAAAAGTTCATGTTTAAGAGAAAAACGTACAAAATAAATAAAAGTAAACAGAAGTACGAACTTATAATGAATGATATTAATAAAGATATATCATTATCTGTAGTTGCTTCTAAGGAACTAAAGGATATCAGACAAAAGACTAAGCTTTTGAGAGAAATACATGACATTAAAGAAGAACTTCTTAAATTAAAGTATAAAGCTCATAAAGTTGGGTTTACTGATTTTGAAGATGTTATTCAAGAAAGACTAGATTACACTGATAAAGTTATAGATAGTGTAAACAAGAGAGTATTGAGAACTGAAGAAAAAGAAGGTAAGAATAAAAGTCCATTTCATTTAGAAGGAGATATGGCAGATAGAATTTAAGAAAGCTCCTTCGGGAGCTTTCGTTCTT